>Ga0308156_1003931_pt1 | contig 10820 bp, 11 predicted proteins | sample PhyAR2_FD_201041 | JGI IMG/M metagenome (GOLD analysis project Ga0308156, IMG submission 201041) | Phyllosphere microbial communities from UC Gill Tract Community Farm, Albany, California, United States - DLSL A.R2 | ecosystem: Host-associated > Plants > Phyllosphere > Unclassified | place: USA... | reverse complement strand
TTCCTCATCGTCCTCCGCCGCTTCTCGCCCGACGGCATCCGCCGCGTCGGATCCCTGGGCATCGACCAGTTCGCGTCTGTCGCGTTCTCGGTGTCCGCGGTCTTCTGGCTCGCCGAGCTCTGGAACTCCGTCGCGGTCAGCATCGACCTCGGCGTGGTCGTGCTCAGCTGGAACGGCATCGTGCAGTTGATCGCCGCGCTCGCGCTCGTCGTGTTCACGGTCTTCGCCCCGCTCGTGCCCGGCCTCAAGGAGGACTTCCACGGCCGACTCGTGACCCTCGCGCACCGCAACGCGAATCCCGTGCGTCCCGTCATCGCGCGTCCGCGCCCTGTAATCGAACCCGAGGCCGTGCGAGACGAGGACGCTGATCCGGCGGCCGCTCCCGTCGTCGAGCCCGACCAGGATGCGACCGCGGCTCCTGTCGTCCACGACGAGTCCGTTCTGACCGCTGCCGACGCGTCTGCGTCTGCGGTGACCGCCGCCCCCGAGCCTCCGGTGGCGGGCGCCCTGCGGTCGAGTCGACTCGACCCCGAGCTGTCGGGGGAGCAGGCGACCGACGAGGTCGCCCGTCTCGACCTGGCGGAACAGGTCCCGCTGGCCTCGCACGCCTCCGGCGGAGACACGGGCACCGAGAACGCCACGTCGGACGAGGCATACGTTCCCACCTACTCCCGGCGATCCTGGAACCAGGAGCCCGAGATCGTGTCGGACACGGGCAGCATCGAGTCTCTGATGGGAGCGACGGCGCAAGAGGTCGGCGCCCCGCACTCGGTGGACAGCGCCCAGCACGACACACTCGACCAGCACGAGACACTCGATCAGCGTGGCACTGCCGATCGACACGACGCGTTCGATCAGCACGACGCCGACGCAGCCGAGACGACGGTGCTTCCGACGATCGACGACTCCCGCTCCTCCGACGGCGACGCGTGGCGCGAGACCGAGGCGGCGCAGCCGTTCTGGATCCTCGCCCCGACCGACCGCGACGTGCACGACGAGCGCGGCGACGCCCTCTTCCGCATCGGGCCGAGCGCGTGGGTCCTCGTGATCGAGGACCGCGGCGGCGCCTACGTCGTTCGCGACGACCACGGCCGCATCGGCTATCTGCACGACATCGAAGACATCACGAAGGGCTGATTGTGCGCACCATCGATCTGCGGGGGCGCGAGCTCTCGCCGGCTGACATGCTCGCGGCCGTGCCGCGTGCGACCCAGGCCCGCGCCGAGGCGCTCGACACCGCCGCACGCATCGTCGACGACGTGCAGCAGCGCGGGGCGACGGCGCTGCGTGAGCAGGCCGAGCGATTCGACCGCGTCACCGGGCATGACCTGCGTGTGCCGGCCGAGCACATCGCCGAGGCGATCGAGTCGTTGCAGCCGGAGATCCGCGCGGCCCTCGAAGAGGCCATCCGCCGCGTGCGGCTCGCCTCCGCCGCGCAGGTACCGGATCCCCGGGTCACCGAGATCGGCGCGGGAGCCGTCATCACTCAGCGCTGGCAGCCGGTGCACCGGGTCGGTGTCTACATTCCCGGTGGAAAGGCCGTCTATCCGTCGAGCGTGGTCATGAACGTCGTGCCCGCGCAGGTCGCCGGCGTCGAACAGATCGCCCTCGCCTCACCGCCTCAGCACGACCAGGGCGGGCGCGTGCACCCGGCGATCCTGGCGGCCGCAGGTCTGCTCGGCGTCACCGAGGTCTATGCGATGGGCGGCGCCGGTGCCATCGGCGCCTTCGCGCACGGCGTCGAGAGCATCGGCCTCGACCCCGTCGACGTCGTCTCCGGGCCGGGGAACAACTACGTCGCCTCGGCGAAGCGCGCTGTCGCGGGCGTCGTCGGCACGGATTCCGAAGCCGGCGCCACCGAGATCCTCGTGGTGGCGGACGCGGCGGCGGATGCCCGGCTGGTCGCGGCCGACCTCGTGAGCCAGGCCGAACACGACGAGCAGGCCTCGGCGGTGCTCGTCACCGACTCGGAAGGGCTTGCAGAGCGTGTCGCCCGCGAAGTCGACCGTCAGACCGCAGCGACGCGCCACGCATCCCGGGTCGCGGCCGCGATCGACGGTCCGCAGTCGGCGATCGTCCTCGTCGACGACCGCGCCGGAGCGACCGCCTTCAGCAATGCCTACGCGCCGGAGCACCTCGAACTCCACCTCGTCGACGCCGAGCAGGCCGCCGCCTCGTTCACGAGCGCGGGAGCGGTCTTCGTGGGGGAGAACACCCCGGTGAGCCTCGGTGACTACATGGCCGGGAGCAACCACGTGCTGCCGACCGGCGGCCAAGCACGGTATGCACCGGGTCTGGGCGCGTACACGTTCCTGCGGCCGCAGCAGGTGATCTCGTACGACCGAGCCGCCCTGGCCGCAGTCCGTGACGGCGTCGTCGCGCTCGCGAACACCGAGGTGCTGCCTGCGCACGGTGAGGCGATCGAGGCGCGGTTCACCGCGTAGGATCGGTCAGATGCACTGCCCCTTCTGCCGTCACTCGGACTCTCGGGTCATCGATTCCCGCACCAGCGACGACGGTCTGTCGATCCGCCGACGACGCCAGTGTCCGGAATGCGGTGGTCGTTTCACGACGACGGAGACCGCGAGCCTGAACGTGATCAAGCGCTCGGGAGTCATGGAGCCGTTCAGTCGCGAGAAGGTCATCTCCGGGGTGCGCAAGGCCTGCCAGGGGCGACCCGTCACGGAAGCCGACCTCGCGATCCTCGCCCAGCGCGTCGAAGAGGCGGTCCGGCAGACCGGGGTCTCCCAGCTCGACACGAATGAGATCGGGCTGGCGATCCTCGGCCCGCTCCGCGATCTCGACGAGGTCGCCTACCTGCGGTTCGCGAGCGTCTATCAGGCGTTCGACTCGCTCGAGGACTTCGAGAGCGCCATCACCGATCTCCGTGCGGATCACGTGAAGCGGGAGCCGGTCGAGCGGTAATCTGGCAGGGATGTATCCGCTGCTCTTCCGCGCTGTCCTGTCGCGCTTCGATCCCGAGTTCGCCCATCACGCCGGCATGGCGGTGATTCGTGTTCTCGGTACGCCGCCCTTCTCCTGGGCGACCCGTGCCGTCACGAAGCCGGATCCGTCGCTGCGGGTCGAGACGCTCGGACTCACCTTCCCGTCGCCGTTCGGTGTCGCTGCGGGCTTCGACAAGAACGCGGTCGGCGTGCGCGGGCTCGCCGCGCTCGGCTTCGGCCACGTCGAGGTCGGTACCCTCACCGCGATCCCGCAGGAGGGCAACCCCCGACCTCGTCTCTTCCGGCTGGTCGCGGATCGCGCCGTGATCAACCGGATGGGGTTCAACAACCGCGGGGCCCATGCCGCGGCACGACGCCTCGCGAAGCTCCGCCGTGGCGCTCCCGACACGGTGGTCGGCGTGAACATCGGCAAGAGCCGGGTGGTCGACGTCGAGCACGCGACCGACGACTACGTCGCCTCGGCCACCGCGCTCGCACCGCTCGCGGACTACCTCGCGGTCAACGTCTCGTCGCCGAACACGCCCGGACTCCGCGGGCTCCAGGCGGTCGAGACCCTGGCGCCGCTTCTGCGGGCCGTGCGCGAAGCCTCGGGGGAGACCCCGCTCCTCGTCAAGATCGCTCCCGACCTCTCCGATGACGAGATCGTCGCCATCGCGCAGCTCGCGGTCGCCGAAGGACTCGCCGGGATCATCGCGCACAACACCACCATCAGTCGCGAGGGTCTGATCACCGACGCATCGGTCGTCGAGGCGGCCGGCGCCGGTGGACTCTCGGGAGCTCCCCTGAAGAAGCGCTCCCTCGAGGTGCTCCGCCTCGTCCGAGGCGCGGTGCCCGCCGACTTCTGCGTGATCGCGGTCGGCGGCGTCGAGACGCCCTCCGACGTGCAGGAGCGGCTCGATGCGGGCGCCACGCTCGTCCAGGGATACACCGCGTTCCTCTATCGGGGACCGTTCTGGGGGCGCGAGATCAACCGCGGCCTCGTCCGTCGCTGAGACGGCGTCGACGCATGAGAAAGGCGTCCGACGCTCCACGGGGAGCATCGGACGCCTTTCGTCGTGTCCTGCGGATCAGTCGGGGTACTGACCGCGCTTGACCTGAGGCTTGGGCAGACGCATGAACCGCATCTGCAGCGAACGCATCGCCGCGTACCAGCCGAGGCCGCGCTCCATGCGCTCCTTGCCGAACTTCGCCGAGATCTTGCGCTTCACCCGCATGCCGAGCAGGATCATTCCGCCGATCGCGAGGATCAGGTAGGCCATCATCACGAGGTACGCCCAGCCCGCCACGGCGAATCCGGCGATGGCGAGGCTCGGCGGCAGGAGGGAGATGAGGATGACGAGCACCATGACACCCATCACGAACTCGGCGGGCTGCCACGACGCATCCACGTAGTCGCGGACCCAGCGACGCTGCGGTCCCTTGTCGCGCGCCGGGAGATACTTCTCTTCACCGGCTGCGAGGCCGGCCTGAGCCCGGTTGCGTCGCTCGTTCAGTTCGGCGCGCGCGGCGGCCTTGGCCTCTTTGGTGTTGGCCACGAGGGGACGGCGGCGTGCCGCCTCCTGCTCCGCGCGGGTCGGCGTCGCGCGTCCCTTGCCCGCGGTGGGCGTCTCGGGGGCGTCGTCGTTCGTCGAAGGAGTGGAGGGGGAAGTGGCCACGAGGTTCCTCGGTTCGGGTGAAGGCGGATCACCTTAAGATTACTCGCATGACTTCTCCTGCTCAGCCCGGTGCCCAGAATCTCTCCCGCGATCGCGAGCCCGCCGTCCTCGAAGCCGTGGCGACCGGCCACCCCGCGGCACTGAGCGATCTGGGACAGCTCGTGCGCATTCCGGGCATGGCATGGCCCGCATTCGATCAGACGCAGCTCGAGCGCAGCTCCGAGGCCGTCGCGGCTCTCGCCGAGGGAACGGGTGTCTTCGACGACGTCCGCATCCTGCGCGCGGCGATCCCCGGCACCGACGAGGTGGGGCAGCCCGCCGTGCTCGCGACCCGTGCCGCACGCAACGGCAAGCCGACGATCCTCCTCTACGCGCACCACGACGTGCAGCCTCCCGGAGACGACGCCCTCTGGGAGACCCCGCCGTTCGAACCGACCGTCCGGGACGGTCGGCTGTACGGTCGCGGTGCGGCCGACGACAAGGCGGGGATCATGGCGCACATCGCGTCGATCCGGGCCGTCGCCGAGGCGATCGGTGACGATCTCGAACTCGGCATCGCGATGTTCATCGAGGGGGAGGAGGAGTACGGCTCCCGTTCGTTCGCCCAGTTCCTCGCCGACAACAAGGACGCGCTGCGTGCGGATGCGATCGTCGTCGCGGACTCGGGGAACTGGGACTCGGTGACGCCGGGGCTCACGGTCTCGCTGCGCGGCAATGCGCGGTTCACGGTGCGTGTGCGGACTCTCGACCACGCATCGCACTCCGGGATGTTCGGCGGGGCGGTGCCCGACGCGATGATGGCGACGGTGCGGATGCTCGCCACGCTGTGGAACGAGGACGGCTCCGTGGCGGTCGAGGGATTGACCGAGCGCGACGCGGCGACTCCGGACTACACCGAGGAGACGCTTCGCGATGAGGCCGGGCTGCTCGCGGGGGTGTCGCCGATCGGCGACGGGACGATCCTGAGCCGCATCTGGAACAAGCCGTCCGTCACCGTGATCGGCATCGACGCCACGAGCGTCGCGGCGGCGTCGAACACCCTCCTGCCCGAGGTGAGCGTGGTCATCAGCGCGCGCGTCGCGCCCGGGCAGTCCGGAGAGGACGCGTACGCCGCGCTGGAGGCGCACCTTCGCGCGAACGCCCCCTTCGGCGCGGAGCTCGCCTTCTCCGATGTCGACCTCGGCAACGGATTCCTCGTCGACACCAGCGGCTGGGCCGTGGCCCTCACGCGCGACGCGATGCGCGACGGATACGGGGTGGCTCCGGTCGATCTCGGTGTCGGGGGATCCATCCCGTTCATCGCCGACCTCGTCCGCGAGTTCCCCGACGCGCAGATCCTGGTCACGGGGGTGGAGGATCCGCACTCCCGTGCGCACAGCCCGAACGAGTCGCTGCACCTCGACACCTTCCGACACGCCGTGGCGACGGAGGCGCTGCTGCTCTCCCGGATGAACGACATCGTCATCTGATCAGAGCGGATCGGATCCACGCCGACCCCACCCGCCCCGCAGTCGACGACGCGGGGTAAAATCGAGCTACCTGCCGTGCGAGCGGCCCGTCACAAGGAGCGACATGAGCGACACCACACTGACTTCCGCAGAGACCACTCAGGCGCACGGCGTGAAGCTGACCGACGCCGCCGCCACCAAGGTCAAGAACCTCCTCGAGCAGGAAGGCCGCGACGACCTCCGCCTGCGCGTCGCCGTTCAGCCCGGCGGGTGCTCCGGCCTGATCTACCAGCTCTACTTCGACGAGCGTTTCCTCGAGGGTGACGAGACCGTCGACTTCGACGGCGTCGAGGTCATCATCGACAACATGAGCGTGCCGTATCTCGACGGCGCGTCGATCGACTTCAAGGACACGATCTCGGAGCAGGGCTTCACGATCGACAACCCGAACGCCGCGGGCAGCTGCGCCTGCGGAGACAGCTTCCACTGATCCGTTCGACCTCGCCAACCTGCGTGGTTGGCATGAATCAGGTGTGAGGTTGCCCTAGACTTGGGTGTGCCCTGTCCGCAATCTGAAAGGTGCATCGTGCCCTCGAAACGCCGCCTTCGTTGGGCCGCCCTCCCTGTGGGAGTCGCGGCAGCCGTGGCCCTGGCGGGATGTACTCCCACCGAGCTCCATGGCTACCTCCCGGGGTTCGTAGAGGACGGTACCGCCGCTACAAACCAGACCGACCGTGTCGCGTCGCTCTGGGTGAACTCCTGGATCGTCCTCCTCGCTGTGGGCGTCATCACCTGGGGTCTGATGGCCTGGGCCGCGATCGCGTACCGACGCCGCAAGGGCCAGACCGGCCTTCCGGTGCAGATGCGGTACAACATGCCGATCGAGATCTTCTACACGATCGTGCCGCTGATCCTCGTCCTCGGGATGTTCTTCTTCACGGCGCGGGACCAGACCGCGATCGAGGCGAAGTGGGACGACCCCGATGTCGAGATCACCGCCATCGCGAAGCAGTGGGCCTGGGACTTCCAGTACGACGGCGAAGAGGACGACAACGCCGACGCCGTGTGGACCATGGGCATCCAGGCTCAGCCCGATGCCGACGGCAACATCGACCAGGAGCAGCTGCCGACGCTGGTGCTCCCCGTCGACAAGAAGGTCACGATCGACCTCCAGTCGCGCGATGTGATCCACTCCTTCTGGATCATCGACTTCCTGTACAAGAAGGACATGTACATCGGGAAGGACAACTCCTGGTCCTTCATCCCGACCCGTGTCGGCGAGTACGCCGGCAAGTGCGCCGAGCTCTGCGGCGAGTACCACTCGATGATGCTCTTCAACGTGAAGGTCGTCGAACAGGACGAATACGACGCCTACCTCGAGTCGCTCGAGCAGGCCGGAAACACGGGCGACATCACCGACGCATACGACCGTCTGGCGAACTACCCCGGCACCACCGCGCAGAACGACTCCGAAGAAGGAGAGGAGTAAGCCATGTCGACGACTGAAGCACCCCGCACCGACGAGGCCCCTCGCTCCCGTCCGTCCGCACTGCCCGCCCGCCAGGCCGCTCTGATGAGCTCCTCGCGTGTCGAGCAGAAGGGCAACATCGTCGTCAAGTGGATCACCTCCACCGACCACAAGACGATCGGGTACATGTATCTGATCGCGTCGGTGCTGTTCTTCCTCCTCGGCGGCGTGATGGCCCTCGTGATCCGCGCAGAGCTGTTCGCTCCCGGGATGCAGATCATCCCGACCAAGGAGCAGTACAACCAGCTGTTCACGATGCACGGCACGATCATGCTCCTCATGTTCGCGACGCCGCTCTTCGCGGGGTTCGCGAACGCGATCCTGCCCCTCCAGATCGGCGCGCCCGACGTGGCGTTCCCGCGTCTGAACGCTTTCGCCTTCTGGCTCTTCCTCTTCGGCTCGACGATCGCCGTCGCCGGTTTCCTCACGCCGCAGGGCGCCGCCTCGTTCGGCTGGTTCGCCTATCAGCCGCTCGCGAGCGCGTCCTTCTCGCCGGGAGCCGGTGGAAACCTCTGGATGCTGGGTCTCGGCATCTCCGGTTTCGGAACGATCCTCGGTGCCGTGAACTTCATCACGACGATCATCACGATGCGCGCTCCGGGCATGACGATGTGGCGCATGCCGATCTTCACGTGGAACACGCTCATCACGAGCCTCCTGATCCTCATGGCGTTCCCGGTCCTGGCCGCCGCGATCTTCGCCGCCGGTGCCGACCGCGTCCTCGGCGCACACATCTACGACCCCGCGAACGGCGGCGTGCTCCTCTGGCAGCACCTGTTCTGGTTCTTCGGTCACCCTGAGGTGTACATCATCGCGCTGCCGTTCTTCGGCATCGTCTCGGAGATCTTCCCGGTCTTCAGCCGCAAGCCGATCTTCGGTTACAAGACCCTGGTCTACGCGACGATCGCGATCGCCGCTCTCTCCGTGGCCGTGTGGGCACACCACATGTACGTCACCGGATCCGTGCTGCTGCCGTTCTTCGCCCTGATGACGATGCTGATCGCGGTGCCGACGGGCGTGAAGATCTTCAACTGGATCGGAACGCTCTGGCGAGGTTCCGTGACCTTCGAGACCCCGATGGTCTTCGCCCTCGGCTTCCTCGTGTCGTTCGTCTTCGGTGGTCTGACGGGTGTCATCCTCGCGGCTCCTCCGCTCGACTTCGCGCTGTCGGACTCCTACTTCGTCGTGGCGCACTTCCACTACGTCGTCTTCGGAACCGTCGTGTTCGCGATGTTCGCGGGCTTCTACTTCTGGTGGCCCAAGTGGACCGGACGCATGCTCAACGAGCGTCTCGGCTACGTGCACTTCTGGATGCTCTTCATCGGCTTCCACATGACCTTCCTCATCCAGCACTGGCTGGGCGTCGACGGCATGGTGCGTCGCTACGCGGACTACTCCGCGGCCGACGGCTGGACCTGGGGCAACCAGGTGTCGACGATCGGAGCGATCATCCTCGGTGCGTCGATGCTGCCGTTCTTCCTGAACGTCTGGATCACGTCCCGCAAGGCGCCGAAGGTCACCGTCAACGACCCGTGGGGTTACGGCGCATCGCTCGAGTGGGCGACGTCCTGCCCGCCCCCGCGTCACAACTTCACGTCGATCCCGCGCATCCGCAGCGAGCGTCCGGCATTCGACCTGAACCACCCGGAGGCGGCGGAGTTCACCACCACCGTCCCCGGCGAGCGAGAGGGCCACTGAGCCATGCGCGACAACGTCATCCTCTGGTGGGTCCTGACCGCCTTCTTCGCCCTGGTCGGTGTCGTCTACACCGGCTGGCACATCCTCGCGACGCCGGCGGACAACTTCGCCGCGCGGATCGAGTGGGTGGGAACCGTGGCGCTCTTCTTCGCAGCGTTCATGGGCGCGATGATCGCGTTCTACCTGGACCGCACGCACAAGGCGCAGAACGGTGAGCTGCCGGAAGACATCCTCACCAGCGACATCGACGACGGCGACCCCGAGCTGGGCGAGTTCAGCCCGTGGTCCTGGTGGCCGCTCGTGCTCGCGGGCTCGGCTGCGGTCTTCGTGGTCGGTCTGGCCGTCGGTCACTTCCTGCTCCCGATCGGTCTCGCGATCTTCGTCGTGGCGATCGTCGGCTGGGTGTACGAGTACTACCGCGGCAACTTCGCCCGCTGAGACACCGACGCACGAGAGAGGCCCCCGGGATTCGTCCCGGGGGCCTCTCTCGTGCGTCGTGTCCGTCAGGCGCGGGTGCGGATGCGAGCGATCCCGGTGAGCGGATCCACGGGGCGTCGGTGGATGCCGTCGGCATCCGCGACCGGATAGCCCTCGCGGACCCAGTATTCGAACCCGCCGATCATCTCGCGGACGTCGTAGCCGAGCTTCGCGAACTCCAGGGCCCCCTTGGCTCCGGCGTTGCATCCGGGGCTCCAGCAGTAGACGACGACGGAGGCGCCGACGGGGATCTCCTGGGGCGCGCGTGCGGCGATCTCGCTGTAGTGCATGTGCACCGCTCCTGCGATGCGGCCCTGGGCCCAGGCGGCCTCGGAGCGCACGTCGACGATGACGGGGCTGTCATCGGACGACAGCGCGGCGTAGGCGTCGCTGGCGTCGGTCTCGTGCGCGAGTCTGGCGGCGAAGTAGTCAGCACGATCGATCATGACGCCAGCCTAGGAGAGACGATGCGCGGTGCGCCGTCGTCATCCGGACGTCGGCGCACCGGTTCCTGCCAGTCTGCGTGGGGGCCTCACAGCTCCGCTGTCATCTGCACGCGGCGTCCGTAGCGATCGAGTCCCAGTCCGGCCTCCGTCTCGACGAGTCCGCGCTGGAAGGCCGTCTCGGGCAGGCTCTCGAGAAACCCGCAGGACGCGTAGAACGGCGCGTTCCAGGGCACCTCCGCATAGGTCCGCAGGGTGATGCGCGTATAGCCGCGCTCGCGCGCCTCGCGGAGCGCGGCGTCGACGAGGAGGCGTCCGAATCCCTGACGCCCCGAGGAGGGGAGCACCGAGAGCTGCTCGAGATGGGCATGTCCGTCCGCGTCGAGGACATGGACGAAGCCGACGGGGGAGGAGTCGTCGGGATCCTCGAGGATCAGCACGAAGCCGGGCGCTCCCAATCGTTCGAGCGCATCTCCGGCCGGCGGCCACTCCGGCGCGCCGAGACTGTCGGTCAGGAGCGCATCGGCTTGTGTCTCGATCATCCGGATGATCTGCGCATCATCGGCTGCGGCTGAGCGGATCACGGCGGTCATCGGGGATCCTCC
>Ga0308156_1003927_pt1 | contig 10823 bp, 9 predicted proteins | sample PhyAR2_FD_201041 | JGI IMG/M metagenome (GOLD analysis project Ga0308156, IMG submission 201041) | Phyllosphere microbial communities from UC Gill Tract Community Farm, Albany, California, United States - DLSL A.R2 | ecosystem: Host-associated > Plants > Phyllosphere > Unclassified | place: USA... | reverse complement strand
ATTTTAGTTCATGGGATATATGTGATCAGGCTTGCGGAAATCTTTTCGTTAAAACGCCTTATTTTGAGTTAAAGATTTTTGAATTTGCAGCGGCTGAAGCTGAATTTGTAAAACGTACCGGTTTTGTGTTGATGGCCGAGGCAGCCGTTCACCTAAAAAAAGAACCCAACGAAACTTTTCTTGCTTTTCTTCCGCTAATCGAAAGAGAAGCTTATGATAACCGGAATTTTGTTAAAAAAGCAATCAACTGTGCATTGAGGCAAACTGGCAAGCGTAATGCTTTTCTGCATGGGCAGGCCATCGAAACCGCACATAATATTCTCGCCCAAAACAATAAAAAGGCAAACTGGATAGCGTTAGATGCATTAAGAGAACTTAACAGCGATGCCGTACTGGCTAAATTTGGTTCTTAGGCCATATCAAGCGCCCTCCGCCCAACGCCCCACGCTTATCGCCCTCCGCTCTCTCACTTCTTACCCTACATCAATGCACAGCAAGCCTTACAGTATTAACTTTGTATTATAAATAAGAAAGGAAATTTATGTCACAGTTCATTTTGCACAAAGAAAACACCCGCGGTCATGCTAATCATGGCTGGTTAAATGCACACCACTCATTCAGTTTTGCCAACTATTACAATCCTGAAAGAATGCACTTTGGCGTGTTAAGGGTTTTAAATGATGACTTGATAGCTGGTGGAATGGGCTTTGGTGCTCACCCACACGATAATATGGAAATTATTACCATTCCATTGGCTGGTGCAATTGCACACAAAGACAGCATGGGTAACTCGGCTGTAATTAAAAGCGGCGAAATCCAGGTAATGAGTGCTGGTACAGGCGTTAGTCATAGTGAGTTTAATGCCAATGCCGATGAGGAGTTGAATTTATTGCAGATATGGTTATTTCCTAACCAGAAAAACGTTACGCCACGCTACGATCAAAGAACTTTGGATGTGGCTGCCCGTCACAATAACTTTCAGCAAATCCTGTCGCCAAATGCCAGCGATGATAATGTGTGGATCCATCAGGATGCCTGGTTCTCGTTAGGTAAATTCGATGCCGGATTTGAAACCGAATACAAAATCAAAAAAGCTGGTAACGGTGTTTATGCTTTTGTAATCAATGGCGAGGTAACCATTAACGGTCAGGTGTTGAGCAAAAGAGATGGATTAGGTGTTTGGGATACAGATGCCATCAGCTTTACAGCCAACAGTGCCGATGCAGAAGTGTTGTTGATGGATGTACCAATGGAGTTAAGCTAGAAAATAATTTTTAACCAAACCTCGCAGGTTTTTTTAACCTGCGAGGTTTATTTGTTCGTGAAATATGCAAACCACTATACTTTACATCGGCCGTGATGCCGAAATTACTACCGTGATGGAGCGCCTGCTGAATGCAAGACCCGAATGGAAAGGGATATGTGTGTGTACCGATGAGGAAGCTGTTGCCCTTTGCGAAAAACAAAACTTCGATCTGGTTTTGCTCGGAAACGGAATTAACCCCGAATGCGAAAAAGTGCTAAGGACTAAACTTACCGCGCTTCAGCCTGGCTTAAAAATTATCCAGCATTATGGCGGGGGTAGTGGCTTGTTGTATGGGGAGATTGTGTCTGCACTAAGCTAGGATTTCTATGGTAATAGGATTTTAAGATCTGTGGAAGGAGTGTTTAGTGTCAAGACACCTATATTAATTATTATCTCCGAAATTTTTGTTGTCCGGGTGTTTTGTATTGTAAACTCTTTTAAAAGTTAAACTCCTGCTCCCAAAATTAATTAATAACCCTACCGGTAGTTTATAAGCCTCAAGATAGTTAATTGCCTGAGCAAGGTGAGCATCATTTAATTCTGATACCGCTTTCAATTCTAGCATAATGTTGTTTTCAACAAAGAAGTCAACTCTTCGGGTTCCAATCTGGATACCATCGTAAAAAATGGTCATCGTCATTTCTCTTTTAAAACCCAAACCCTGTTTCTCCATTTCAATTGCCAGGGCTCTTTGGTAAATTACCTCTTGAAAACCAGAACCAAGAAAACTATGCACTTTCATTGAGCAGCCGATAATGCGCCCGGTTAAATCACCATACTTCATAGTAATAAATAAAAATTTACAATAAGAAATAGGGATTCTCTTTTAATCTAAGGTAAGCTATAAAATCTTAAAATCCAATGATCCTAAAAATCCTGTGTACTAGCTAATATAATCTCTATCCTCATCACTCAACTCCTTTTTATTTCCTGGCGTTTGATTTTTACGTTCGATCTCATCGTCGTAACTGCTTACCGTTTTTCTTGGGCGGCCCACAACAAAGCCGATAATGAAACCGATGATGATGCAGATGCCAATAACCAAAAGTTTAGATACAGGAACAGTCGTAACCAGAAAATCAAAATCTACGGGTTCGGTATTCACCATTAAAAAAATGGTTAGCAATGCAGTTAGGATAATAATCGAAATTGTTTTTGCACTCATGGTTTAAAAGCTATAATTAAATGAAAACTCTAATATCGGATTTTGATTGTAAATCTGGTTAACAAAAACCAATCGCGCTCCTAAATCTACAACAGGCTGGTACCGCAAAAGGTTTACGCTCGTGTTTAATTCTACCCCATAAGTTTTCGGGTCGTTAAAAGTAGTGCCCTTGCCAATGTTCTCGTAATGGCAAAATAAACCGGCCCTGAAATTCCTTACATACGCCAGCGGACCTATCTCCCAATCCGGAAAGGCAAACGGGAAACGGTAATTCAAAAGCAGGCTGTTTTGCAATTTACTTTTCGCCTGGATATTGTTGTAGCCATACACCGTTGCAATTTCGGTTGCGTACTGGTTTACGCCTGTTGCCTGCTGGTAATTGAAGCTCGCCAGCACCGAATGGTTTTTGGCCAGTCCGGGGAAATACAGAAAACTTTCAAGCGCCAGTATTTCACCTTTCAGGTTTTGATCAAAAGGCTGATGGTTGTAGGTGAGCCTTAAAACCTGTGCCCACTTTGGTGCTATATCTCTTTCGGTGGTGCGCACGCTGTGGTTAAAAGTAAAATTGTATTCCATCGGAAATTTGAGCTTGGTAATGAAATTGGCAGGCATGTTCTCGGGTTGGTAACGTTGCGTAAAACTGGTGGCCGCATTTAACGTAAAAGCATAGTTCTCATTACGCGCATTAAACGAAAGTGGGAGCGATGCATTCAGCTTGATATAGTGCTCGCGCCAATCGCCTTGCTGTACCGCATTTTTAGCGCGGTAGAACGTTCGTTTTGGTCTGTTCCGGTATAAGATGCTCAATACCGGGTAAAGTGCTTTATAGCTAATATCTGCGGTGTATTCAAAACGTTTTAAATCGCGGTGGTATTTTGCGCCCGTGTAAAAATCCATCGTGTTTAATAAATTGTTCGATTCGAGTTGCAGGCCAAACACATATTCGTTATCGATAACCGGAATGATGCTGTGAACACTGAAAAGATTGAGCGCTGTGTGGTAGCGTTTCGTTTCGTAGGTGCTGTCGGGAATGTTTTCGAAAACGTTGCCAACCTGTTCTTGCTTTTCGGCTGCGGCGGCAAAATCAACAAAGGCATTTTCACCTACAGGTTTTTCTTCAATCTGCTTTTCGGCAATTTCATAGCCGTTGATTTTGTAATCGTTGAAAAGCATTTTTCCGTCACCACTTTCGGTGGGATTAAAGGCGCCGTATTTAGATGTGCTTAATGCATTTATTTTTTTAGTGCGAATGTCAATATCGTAAATATTATCGATGCCATTGAAATGCGCATTGAAGGCAATCTTATCGCCAATAAAAACCGGCCGACTCAATTGCTGTCTGCTGTTTTCGATCAGTACAGTTTTTTGCTCACCATCTCGCAGCCATAAATTTTTTCCTTTTTCGCTAACGCTGATGTAGGTGATTCTTTTTCCCGTCTGATCGAAAGCTGGTGTTTGGATGATTTCATTTTCAGGGTTAGGATAAGTTTTTAAAATCTGTCCGGTGAGGGCATCAAGTTCTACCAGGTTAAACTGGTTGTTTAATGCTACGTTTGCCGCAACTATTTTCTTTCCATCGTTAGAAAGATTGGGAGAGAAGCGGCGACTTTTACTGCTAAATTTTTTAAATTTTTTAGTCCGCATATTGTACGAACAGATGACGCTGTAGCTGCGTTGTTTGTAGCGCGGATCGTAACGGATTTCGTCCCAAACCAATGTGCCATTTTTTAAGCTAAACCAGGGCTGTTCCTGATAGCCAATTCCGAATAATTTTTCTTCCGATTGATCTTCGTTTATAACCACAAAATAACGTGCATCTGTTTTGCTTTCTTTAAGGGCTAAAATTTGTTTTTGATTAAGCCGTACCGGTAAAAAATAATTTGTAGCCAAAGCTGTTTTTTTATTCAAACTTGCATAGCTTTCTGTAGTTGATTTTTCTTCCTGTATTTTCCACTTTTCAGCAACCCGGTCCTGAACCGATAGAAAATATTTTCTGGTGTTTGTTGCGGTGAATTTTTTTAAGCTGTTCGAAAAAGGGTAAGGTCTGGCTGGTCTTTTTCTGATGTCGCCCAACAAGCTGTCGGAAATGAACTGTCCGTATTTTTCTTTCATGTTCGCCACCATTAAATAACCGGTTTGGTAGTAGCCCGGGGTAACGTCTTTGTTCGATCCGAAATAGGCTTTACTGTAGCTGATTTTTTTGCCTTCCAAAAGTGAGGCCCGGTAAGGCATGATCCAGTTGGGCTGCCGGCCCCGCCCAGAGTAGGTCAACGCGGTCTCGTTCACAACCGCATCACCCTCGAAAAACCAGGTAGGTATGGCTGCCCCAAAGTAAGCGAAGTAAACCAACTCGGGGAAGGGGTGTGCTTGTGTTCCTGTCAATTTGTCAAACTGTGCGATGTGCCTGAGCTCATGTACGGCGAGGTTGTTTAGCCAATCCTGACTATCGAAAAACTGAGGGGGTGTAGCATAGAATTCCGACTTCTTTGGCGCCAGCTGTACGAAGCCGTTTGCAACCGTTCCGCGATTCTGTAAAAGGAGCGGAATGCTGGTTTTTTGCTGCCTTAAACCCAGTCCTATTTTGGGGTAAATATAGGGTAGGGTATTGGCCATTCTTTGGGCTTCTTTTTCAAGTTCACGGGGATAGATGATTTTAAAGCCACCCGATAAAATGTAGTTCCATTTTACACTAAGTGGGTTTTGTGCAGTACTGAAAATCTGCCCAAAAACAGATGGTGAAATAAGACTTAAACTAAATGCGCTTAAATAGCTGATAATTAGTTTTTTGTTTGCATTTTTTAAATTCATCTAAATTATTTGCTAAAATATTTAGTATTTCAAAAATTTAAAGTCAACAGATTTGTTAATTTTTAATTTAAGTATTAATATATAAAATGTTGATTTTTAATTATTAATAATTGTTACTTAAATTGATGAAATATCGTTTTCGTTTAAAATTTTTTCCAAAAAATATGCTTTAACTGGTTTCATTAAAGCATTTTGTTCCTGGTAATATTTGACGGTTTAATTTACACTTATTAATCGATTTTCTTTGAAAAAAAATCTCGCTATTTTGAAAAATGTATAGCTGCATCATGAATTTTTGGATTGAAAAAAGCAAAGAAAATTAGCGTAAATACGGCTTTTGTGTGCCTGTTTTTAGTGTGAAAATGAGGTCTTATGTCTAAGGCTTGCCTAGTCATTTCAGACTTGAATAAGGATTAAAAACAGGTGCTTTTTGTATGGTAATACTGTTGGGTTAACCTGGGTTTTACCACCCAGCTAAACGCCGAACTTTTACTTTTTGTAGGCAGTATGTGATTTTGTTTCGGAGAATAATTATCGTATTGGTGACAAAATGTCTGTTGTTTTTGAGTGCTGTTTGAGCTGGGGTTTTAATTTCGTAACCGGTGACTTCGGGGTGAAGTCCCGGCTTTTGGTGAAGTTTTACCCTTTTGATCACATCGTTTTTAATATTGGTTTTAGTCTCTGATCAATGCTTTTTACCGGAAAAACAGATCAGATTTCTTGCCCGAAAAAGCTCATCGACCATCGAAATTGTATATTTTTTACTGGTTTTAAAGCCGGAAACTGGGATGAAATTCAATTTGTAATGCCATTTCCTTGCGATATTCATCAGGTACGGCTATATTTTGAAGTTTTTTAATGTTCGGTTGTTTTTGGGTTTAAAAGTGTATTTAAAGTGTTTTTAAGTGGGTTTCTGCTGTGATTTTATAAGTTTTGTTTGGTTTGGGTTTTTGTTGGGAAAGGTGTTGGATTATTGATCTATTTCGGCTAATAACTGCCAAAAACGAGCTGACTTTAAGCTGTATTTTTAGTGTTTTTGAGTGCCTGATTTTGCCTTTTGGAAGTGTGTAAAATGATGCTTCTGTTGGAATAAATGCCGGTGGTACGACTCGACGGTTTAAATAGCTTATGAAGTTATTGTTCTATTCTTCTTTTCAGTTGGTACAGAATAGAGTTCAATACCTGCTCTTTCGATTGATTCTTTTCGGCTAATTAACTGGTATTTTGTTGTGTTTTTTTGAGCCTTTTATTGTGGTTTTACTTTCCGTTAACGCGGTTTGTGATGCCTTATTCTTCCAGGTTATTAATGATAGATAATGAGATTTTGTCTGCCGAATTTTTATTTGAATTCATTTTTTTTCAGCTCGATTTGTTGTTGGTTTTGTTGCTGTTTTGTGCTACTCTTTTATTGGTTGTATCTTTGTTATTTTGAGGTTATTTTCATTGTTTTATAAGTGGATTGGTGGGGTGTTTTGACGATGGTTTTATGGTGCGATATTTTGTTTTTTTCTCTGTTTATATACTTTGTGTCGTTGGCTTTTCAATATGATTTTGTATGCTAAATTTTTCGATTAATTAGGACGATTTTTAGCTTTCAATATCGAGCTCGTTTGTGTTTTGTTATCTGTATTTTGGTTAGTTTATTTAGTAGAGGTTAAGCTGCTTTTTAAGTTGTTTTGTTACAGACTATTCATCGTTTTATTGTGGGAGTATTGATTGCAGTTTATTAAATAATTTCTGATTGTGATTGCTTGAATGAGGATTGAAGTTGCACTGACTTATTGTTGTTGATACCTTATTTTAGAAGAATTGTTAGGTTATTTTCTTCGTTTATTGCGGTTAAATATTTGCGACCGGCACAGCAGTTTGTGCGTTTTGTTTTTGGCTTATTTTAATTGTGTTGCGTTCTTTTTTATGAGCCAATAAAATGATTTTCGTAGGCGGCTATTTGATTCGTTTTGCCTGGATTGGGAAGGTTCATAAAAGAACAATTGATATAGTCTTTGTGGCCGATCTGTATACACTTCTTTCTGGTTGAGCGATTAGGTTTCTGTGGTTGTAGGCTTGAAATCTTTTCGATTTGTAAAGTGGCGTTATTCTGATATTACATTGCCTGGGTCAGTATAGTTGGTGTTAATTTTTCCCGCAGATTTTACAGATGGATACGCAGATTTATAGCGGTGAGCTGACTGATGAGATTGTTGTTTTTTGCAACGGGGTTACTCCTTATAGCTTCTTAATTGATTATGAGCAGCCTCGCCTGGTTAGCGAAATGGCCGTTCAAAATTAGGTATTCGCTTAAAGAAATGCTTGTGTTTGCTAAGCTGATTTGGTTTGATTTTTCTAAGGTTCAGTGTAATATCACTCAACTCCAATTACTGGTAAATGCAATTGCAATCTTCTTTTTTACTCAAGATTTTGCTAGGGAAATGAATAGAATATGGAGCTATGGATACAGTAGGAAATGCAGCTATATCTAATGCAAATTTGATGCTTATTGGCTCAGAACTTGCCAGTAACTACAGCTTGTTTTTTCGCTTTTTATAGATTGGGTAAAGGAAGATTGAGCCCAGGATAATAGCTGCGCCAATGTAAAAACCACCCGTCATTTGCTCCTTGTTCTGGAAGAAAATGAATGCCAGCAGAATGCCGTAAACTGGTTCCAGATTGGTAATGAGCGCAACTCTGAAAGCCGATAAAGTACGCATTACCGATACGCCTGCAACGTAGGCAACAGATGTACAGAGCGTACCTAAAAGGGCAAGGTAGAACCAATCGCTGGTACTTAAATTAAAGTGCATACTCAATAAAGAACCATCGTAAAGACGGTATAAAGTAATCCAGAAAAGGCCGCCCAATAATTCGTAAAAACCTATAATTGAAGGCTCACTTTTTTGAACCAGTGTTGAATTGATGATCGAAAAAAGACTCGAAGCTACCGCTGCAAGTAGTCCGAAAATAATGCCTAAAGTATATTGCCCTTCAAATTTAAAGATCATATAAATCCCTAAAATAATCAGTAAACCGATTAAAATATCGCCCATTTGTATTGGCTGTTTTTTAATCAGTGGCTCTAAAATAGCGGTAAATAAAGTGAAGGAAGAAAGGCAAACCAGTGTTACCGATACGGTAGAAACTTTAATGGCATGGAAGAAAAATATCCAGTGTATGGCTACAATTGCACCCGTTAAAAAGAACTGAATAAATTGTGTTCGGGTAATCTTGATATTCTTTTTAGTGATTAAAAACCAGGCGAAAAGTGTAGCTGCAGCAATTAATACCCGGTACCAAACCATAGGTACGGCATCAATAGAAATTACTTTGCCCAGTACGCCGGTAAAGCCCCAAACAAAAACGGTAAGGTGAAGAATGAGCAGGTTCTTTTTGGTAGCGTCCATTGTTATTTTGGCGCTTTTCTAAGCAGGTAAAAACCCAGTAAGCCAAAAAATATGGTAGGCATAATTACCGCCGCAAATGGAGGGAGCCCGCCCTTGGTAGAGAACATTTGTGTAAACTGATTAAATACGATATAAGCGAAGCTAATGAAGATTCCGATACCTAAAGATACCCCAACGCCTCCACGTACTTTACGCGAGGACAGAGCCACACCAATTAAGGTAAGTACAAAGGCCGAAAGCGGGTGCAGGTAACGTTTGTATTTTTCAAACTGGAGATCGTTCATAACGCCAGTTCCGCGGATTTTTTCTTTTCTGATCTTATCCGACAGCTCTTTCGTAGTCAGGTTTTGCACCACGTTATCATAGGCTGAAAAATCATCCGGACGCATATCCAGTATCGTATCTTTAAGCTTGCCGTTACCGTAAATCATCGTCTCTTTTAAGCCTTCAATCTTACGGATAGAGTAATTGGTTAATTGCCATTTGCGCTTAAGCGAGTCCCATTTAATGTTTTCGGCAACAATCTTTTTCGTTAGTACATCACCGCTGAAGTTATCCAGCGAGAAGCGGTAGCCTGAGTTGGTTTTGTTGTCGAAATTATCAATATAGATATACGTTTTATCATCCAGTTTCATGTGGATGTTCGATTTCGTAGAAGGGTCGTTACGCTTTACATAAGTGTTTTCAAAGCGGTTTTTTAACGTATTGGTGTAAGGTAAAATGTAAAGGTTGGATAATAAGTTTGCCGAGAAAATGATGCTTGCAGATATCAGATAAGGGAATAAAAAGCGGTTAAAGCTTACCCCTCCACTTAATATGGGTACAATTTCCGTTTGATCGGCCATTTTAGCCGTAAAGAAAATTACCGCAATAAAATTGATCAGCGGCGAGAGCATATTTACGTAAAAGGGGATGGATCCGGCGTAATATTTGGTCAGGATGCCCCAAAAACTAAGCCCGCTCTTCATAAAATCGTCCATCTTTTCAGAAAGGTCGAACACTACAATTATGATCACAAAAATGGCCAGTGTATATATAAATGTACCTAGGTATTTGCCGATAATGTACCGATCAATAATTTTAATGTTGCCTTTGATGATGTTCATTTTATAGCTTATTGCCTAATACTTTAACCATTTTGTTTTTCCATTCGTAAAATTCGCCCGCAATAATCTTCTCTCTGGCCTGTTTTACCAGCCATAAATAGAAATGCAGGTTATGTAAGGTTGCAATTTGCGCGCCCAGCATTTCATTGCTGTGTACCAGGTGCCTTAAATAGGCTTTAGTGGTTACCTGATCTGCATGGAGGTCGCTTTCCGCATCCAAAGGAGAAAAATCGTTCTCCCATTTTTTGTTCCTGATGTTGATAATCCCATTTCTGGTAAAAAGCATGCCATTTCTTGCATTTCTGGTCGGCATTACGCAATCAAACATATCAATACCCAGTGCAATATTCTCCAATATGTTAATCGGAGTACCTACGCCCATTAAATAACGTGGTTTATCAGCTGGTAATATATTGCATACTACTTCTGTCATGGCGTACATTTCTTCAGCAGGTTCACCTACCGATAAACCGCCTATGGCATTACCTTCGCGGTTCATGCTGGCAATAAATTCGGCCGATTTTACCCTTAAATCTTTATATACCGAGCCCTGAACAATGGGGAAAAGTGTTTGATCGAAGCCGTATTTGGGCTGGGTGTTATCAAAATGCGTACAGCAACGCTCTAGCCAGCGGTGCGTCATTTTAATAGAATTTGCCGCATAAGTGTAATCACAGGGATATGGCGTACACTCATCAAAGGCCATAATGATATCGGCACCAATGGTACGCTGGATATCCATGGCATATTCTGGCGTAAAAAGATGTTTCGAACCATCAATGTGCGAACGAAAAGTAACGCCTTCTTCCTTAATTTTACGAACTTTACTTAAAGAATACACCTGATAACCACCGCTATCGGTTAAAATCGGGCGGTCCCAGCCAATAAATTTATGTAAACCACCGGCTTTTTCAAGGATATTGAGTCCGGGTCTTAAGTAGAGGTGGTATGTATTTCCAAGAATGATTTTTGCGTCAATATCATCTTTTAGCTCGCGCTGGTGTACGGCTTTTACCGTTCCGGCTGTGCCCACAGGCATA
>Ga0308156_1003913_pt1 | contig 10864 bp, 10 predicted proteins | sample PhyAR2_FD_201041 | JGI IMG/M metagenome (GOLD analysis project Ga0308156, IMG submission 201041) | Phyllosphere microbial communities from UC Gill Tract Community Farm, Albany, California, United States - DLSL A.R2 | ecosystem: Host-associated > Plants > Phyllosphere > Unclassified | place: USA... | reverse complement strand
TAGAAGCCTGTGAGGTAGATAATAGCGGGCATCTAGCTGACTATATTCCAGAGTTAGCAAATGCAAATCCAGATCGATTGGCTTTAGCCATGTCTACGGTAGATGGTGAAATTTATTCGATTGGCGATGATGATACCGAATTCACCATTCAGTCGATTTCTAAGCCTTTTGTCTATGCCTATGTTATGCAACAGCTTGGCATTGATGCGGTACTCGATAAAGTCGGGGTAGAACCTTCTGGGGAAGCCTTCAATGAAATTTCATTGGGTAAAGATGGTCGTCCGAAAAATCCGATGATCAACTCTGGTGCAATTACGACACATTCTTTAATTCCGGTTAAACATGGTTTACATAGCGCAGAAATTTTACGCCGATTTATGAGTGAGCTTGCGGGGCGTGAATTAAGTTTTGATGAGTCTGTTTATGATTCGGAAGTCAAAACAGCCTATCGTAATCTTTCAATCGGCTATATGTTGCGGACAGTTGGAATTTTAGAAACCGATCCTGTAGATATTGTGAATGGTTATATTCGTCAATGTTCGATATTGGTCACGGTTAAAGATCTCGTGCGTATGGGCAGTGTGCTTGCCAATGGCGGTGTTGTTCCTAAAACTGGAAAACGCCTATTGAACCGTTCTGTGGTTAGGCAAGTGCTCAGTGTCATGATGAGTTGTGGTATGTATGATGCTGCGGGTGACTGGCTGTCGACTGTAGGAATTCCGGCTAAAAGTGGTGTGGCAGGCGGTATATTAGGTGTGCTGCCGGGTCAGGTCAGTATTGCTGCTTTTTCTCCTCGTTTGGATGAGCATGGTCATAGTATTCGAGGTATCGATATTTTAGAGCGCCTATCTCGTGACATGGGATTGCACCTCATGGAAGGTACACCTTCGGCACAAACCATTGTACAGAGCCATTATCGTACAGGGAAAGATGCATCATTGAGTGTGTATGTGCTTCGAGGCGTATTGAAATTTACCGAAGCTGAAATGTTATTGCGTATTTTACAAGACGAGACGACTGACCAAAGCACAATCGTAATTGATTTGACCCAGATTTCACTGATCCACGACGTGGGCAAACGTATGTTTTTAGAAGGCGTGGATCGTCTGATTGATGATGGTCATACACTCGTTTTGGTTGATCCTGAACAACGATTAGATCATGCGAGAACCGATAAAGATCGAGAACTCCATGTCTATCATGATTTTGACGATTTGCTCGAAAAGCATGAAATACGCTCAAAAAAAAAGACCTATAATGACATCGCAACACTTCTAAATTGCTGAGGTGTTTTTCCTAAATGTCGTTTAAACATCGCACTGAAAGCACTGGGGTTGTTATACCCCAGTGACTCGGAAATTTGAGCAATAGATTCACCATTCGCGATTTTACTCAAGGCAAGTGCAATATGCATTTGCTGGACCCATGCCCGATAAGACAGCCCGGTTTCTTTTTGAAACATGCGCATTAAAGTTCTCGAACTCGTACCAATATCATCCGCCCAATCTGTTAAATCTTTTGAGTGATTAGGAGCATGTAATAAGGCTTGGCAAATTTTTAATAATCGTTTGTCTTTTGGCCATGGAATCTGGATAGGCAACATATTGGCCCGATGAATTTCTTCAAAAATTAGAATTTGCAAAGAACGAGAAAGCTCTTGAGAGGTCGTAATATTTGGCGAGTTTTCGCGTTCAATTTCGTTTAAACGAATCAAAAGCTCATGCAAAAGGTTGCTCACCCGAATAATAAAGCAATGTTGGCCCATCAAAGCAGCTGCATTTATTTCAACCAAAGCAGTATTTAACTTCACGTGACTCAGTGAAATCACACTATGCTCGACATGGGCAGGAATCCATAACGCACACATGGGTGGTACAATCCAGACATTATTTGGTGTAAAAACCTGAATGTTTCCAGTGGACGCATATAAAAACTGAGCACGTGCATGCGTATGAGTCGGCGTGATTTCTCGGTAGGCATGTTCGGAAGATAGCCCAATCACAAGTTCAGACAAATCAGACTGAATAAGAGAATCGGACATAATCTATCCTAAAAATTGTCACTTATACGATGATTATTGGAAGATAACTTTATAAGCGACAATTTACAATAAGCACCTTACTTAAAAATATTGGAGTTTTTCAGGTATGACGTCTTCAATACAATTGAAAGATGGTATTGCCAATACCGTTGCTAATGATCAGCCTCAAGGAATGATTATTAAAATTGTAGGCGCCGTGGCGGTTGCACATTTACTGAATGATTTGATTCAGGCAGTCTTACCAGCCATCTATCCAATGCTTAAAGCAAACTTTTCGCTGAGTTTTGCTCAAGTTGGCCTAATTTCGTTTGTGTACCAGATTACAGGTTCACTGCTACAGCCTTGGATTGGACTTTATACCGATAAACATCCAAAACCGTATCTTCTGCCACTGGGAATGATGGTCACATTCTGCGGCATTATCTTGTTGGCATTTTCACCAAGCTTTACTGTGTTGTTATGTGCATCTGCGCTTATTGGTGTAGGGTCTGCAACTTTTCACCCTGAAGCTTCCCGAGTGGCGCGTATGGCATCCGGTGGGCGTTTCGGTACGGCACAGTCGACTTTTCAGGTGGGTGGAAACACAGGTACTGCGATTGGCCCATTATTAGCTGCACTGTTGATTGTACCATTTGGGCAGCATGCAGTTGCTGGCTTAGTTATATTTGCACTTTTAGCCATTTGGGTTTTATTTGGTGTAAGTCGCTGGACGGTGAGCCATGCTAAAAGTCAGGTGGCAACACGGGTGACTCAAGCACATAGTAAATTGCATGGTCGTAAGCTCATTATTGCTTTGAGCACCATTAGTGTGTTGATGTTTGCCAAATTCACCTACATTGCCAGCATTAGTAATTACTTTACATTTTACTTGATTCAAAAGTTCCATATCAGCATTCAAACAGCACAATTGCACTTGTTTGCTTTCTTGGCTGCTGTCGCTTTAGGAACATTTGCGGGTGGCCCAATTGGTGACAAAATTGGCCGTAAAGCGGTTATCTGGGTTTCATTTGTAGGTATGGCGCCGTTTGCATTAATGATGCCTTATGCAAACTTATTTTGGACAACCGTTTTTTCGATCATTGCAGGTTTGATATTGTCATCTGCTTTTGCAGCCATGGTGGTTTATGCACAAGAAGCTGTTCCGGGCCGTGTGGGCATGATTGCAGGTCTAATGTTCGGCTTAATGTTTGGGGTAAGTGGTATTGCCGCAGCAGGGTTAGGGCATTTAGCTGATATTAACGGCATTGAATGGGTATTTGGTTTATGTTCATTACTGCCATTACTTGGTTTCGCAACCGCATTTTTACCAAACACAAAGGTTAAATAAATGAAAAGACTCTCAGTCATATTCAACTGAGAGTCTTTTAATACGAATGTAGTTCCAATTAAAAAGATTATTTTTGAATACCAAATTTAAATACCGTGACACTGTTATAAGTTTGATTTGGGTTCAAACGTGTAGAAGGGAAAGCCGGTTGATTGGGGCTGTCGGGAAAATGCTGTGTTTCTAATGCTAGCGCATCTGCTTGTCGATAAAGTACGCCATTTGCGCCAGCAACATTTCCTAATAAATGATTCGCCGTATACATTTGAACGCTTGGTTCTGTGGTGAAGACTTGCATGGTCCGTTTAGATTTTGGGTCAACAACATGAGCAGCAAGATTTAATTTCCCTTGAGACTTTTGATTAATTACCCAAGTTTGGTCATAGCCATATCCATAGGCCAATTGCTGATTATTCGCTCGAATATCTTTCACAATTGCCTTAGGAGTCCGAAAATCAAAAGGTGTACCTGCAACTGAAGCAATCTTACCTGTGGGTAAAGAATTTTGATCGGTTACCAATACACGGTCTGCATTAAGCTGTACAACATGATCGAGTACGCCGTAAGGGTTATTCCCAGCGCCTGATAAGTTGAAATAACTATGGTTGGTAAGATTGACAACTGTAGGTTGATCAGTTTTGGCCTTATATTCAATCTGGAATTCATTTTGATCTGAAAGACTGTATATCACCTCCACATCTAATTTCCCGGGAAAACCTTGATCACCATTTGGACTGGTTAACTTAAGAGAAGCTTTAACGGTTTCACCTTTAGAAACGAGGGGCTTAACTTGCCAAACACGTTTATCAAAACCAGGATTGCCGCTATGTAATGAATTCGGACCATTATTTTTTTCAAGATTATAAGTTTTTCCATCTAAGCTGAATTTAGCATTGCCAATACGATTCGCATAACGACCAATTAATCCGCCAAAATGAATGCCTTCCTTGGTATCAGTGACTTCATAGCCTTTTAGATCATCGAAGCCCAAAACGATATTATTTTGTTTACCTTGTGCATCGGGAGTCAAAATCTGTGTAATTACGCCACCAAAACTAATAAAAGATACAGAGACTCCTTTGTTATTGCTCATGGTGTATAGATCAACTTTTTGACCATCTTGAGTCGTACCGTATGGTTTTACATTCAATGTGGCTGCATTCGCAATTTGGGCAAAGCTACAGATCGTGAAACTTAAAATTACTAATTTTTTCATGCTTATACTCTATTTTGTAATAGTAGGATTGGATGAATATAAGATTGATTTTTCATCTTTTTAAAGAGGTTTTTATTATATATAGTGTTAATAATAATCGTGTAGTTAATGCTAAATATTCAACAACCAGCACAATTTAAGGCTATAAATAAAGTAACTTTTTTAGCAAACTTCAACAGCACGCCATTTTTATGGCTCATCCCGATTCAATTTTAAAAATTTCACTTGGTCTCAATGGCCTATCATTTGACCTAAGCAACCAACACATTCAAATTGAACAGGGCTTGAGTTTTGTTGATTCAAAAAGTATCGGCCATGGCGTTATTGATGAACTCACTATCGAAAAGATGATTTATTTTATTGAAGGAATCATCGAGACAAAGTCCCTTAGAAATCACTTTTTCAATCTGCCAACTCATCATAAATCCAGTTTAAAAACAGCTCAATTTTAGGAATAAACTGATGGGTTCGCGGGTAAACCAAATGATGAGCAGAAATAGGAATTGATAACTCATCCGCAAAAACTCTAACTAATTTTCCAGATTCCAAATAATTTTGAGTGAGTAAATTACTTTCTAAAACAAAACCTAGTCCGTGTGTTGCTGCCTCAAGTGACATATAAGAGCGGTCAAAACTCAAAGTGTAAGGAAACTCAGGAATGCTTAAACCCTGATGGGCAAACCATTGGGGCCAAGTGACTAAGGTTGAGCGCGATAAAATCAGTTCTTTTTTTAATAAATCTTGAGGCTTATGCACTGGGCTACGCTCAAGTAACTTAGGCGATGCAAGCACTTCTAGCTTTTCATTACGAATCGTTCTGATTTCTACCCCTGTCCAGTTGGGCAAACCATGACGGATATCGATGTCGATCTTATCGCGAGTAAAGTGCAAATTTTCATAAGAACACGACAGGTTGACCTGAATCATCGGGAACTTTTCTTTAAATGATTCAAGGCGTGGCAGTAGCCAAAGTAAACCAAAACTTGGGGATGAATGAATATATAAACTGTCTTTAGGGCTTTTATCGGCAGCTTTTTCAGTGGCTAACATCAGGTTATGCAAGATGGTTGTGACATCCTGAAAATAGCGTTCACCTGAAGGGGTCAACGTCACACCACGGGCACCACGAATAAATAAACGCTGCCCAATCATTTCTTCAAGCTTAGCAATTTGATGACTCACTGCCGAAGGCGTGAGATTTAAATTCTCTGCTGCCTTTGCAACATTGCCAAAACGGGCAGTTTGTTCAAAAGCCTGTAGTGTTTTAATTGAGGGCATTTGGTTGAAATTGTTTTCACTGCTATCCATAAAATAAACCGTTTTTATCCCTAAAACTCATTTCAAAATAGCACAGGCATGAATTTTTTTCATGCCTTGTTGAATTCGAGATGATTGCTGGAACACCTGAAAAAAGGGAGTCTAAGCCTGAACTCAGGAAATAAAGCGTAAAAGAGGATTCAACATGTTACTACAAGGAAAAGTGGCATTAATTACTGGTGCAGCATCAGAACGTGGAATTGGGCGAGCAACCGCAGAAATCTTTGCACAACAAGGTGCCAAAGTCATTATTGTTGATTTAGATCTTGCTCAAAGCCAAAACGCTGCAAAGGCACTTGGTGAAGGACATTTAGGTCTTGTTGCAAACGTTGCAAATGAAGAGCAGGTTAAAGAAGCTGTTGAACAAGCGCTACAGCACTATGGAAAGATTGATATTTTAATTAACAATGCTGGTATTACCCAGCCCGTAAAAACACTTGATATTCAGCGCAATGACTATGACCGTATTTTAGATGTCAGCCTGCGTGGAACACTGATTATGTCGCAAGCTGTTATTCCCTCGATGAAAGCAAATGGTGGCGGAAGCATTGTGTGTCTATCTTCTGTTTCAGCACAACGCGGTGGCGGTATTTTTGGCGGGCCGCATTATAGTGCTGCAAAAGCAGGCGTTTTAGGTTTGGCAAAAGCGATGGCTCGTGAGTTTGGTGCCGACCAGATCCGTGTAAATTCACTTACTCCGGGTCTCATCCAAACCGATATTACTGGCGGTTTAATGAATGATGACCGTCGTCATGACATTCTTGCTGGTATTCCACTCGGCCGTTTAGGTAAAGCACAAGACGTTGCAAATGCAGCATTATTTTTGGCAAGTGATCTGTCAGCGTACTTAACGGGTGTAACACTTGATGTAAATGGTGGCATGCTGATTCATTAAAGCTTGTCATTTAAAAACTAAAAATAGAATGATGGTCACAAGAGGATACTGTGGCCAAATGTAAAGGGATTCGCATGATGGATACAGTATTTTCATCTGAAGTAGATACGGCAGTTCGTAAGTCAGCGTATCGAAAAATTGCATTTCGGCTCATGCCATTTTTAATGCTTTGTTATTTTTGTGCCTATTTAGATCGAGTCAATGTTGGTTTTGCCAAGCTCCAGATGATGAGTGATTTACAGTTTAGTGAAGCTGTATATGGATTGGGTGCAGGGATTTTCTTTATTGGTTATTTCCTTTGCGAAGTGCCAAGTAACATCGTACTTCACAAGGTAGGTGCAAGACGCTGGATTGCCCGCATCATGATTACATGGGGCATTTTGTCAGGTTGTTTTGCCTTTGTTCAAACTGAATGGCAATTTTACACCTTACGTTTCTTGCTTGGTGTTGCTGAAGCAGGTTTGGCGCCGGGCTTGTTGCTTTACCTCACTTACTGGTTCCCGTCTTATCGTCGGGCACGCATGACCGTACTTTGGTTTATCGCTATTCCAATCTCGGGAATGATTGGTGGACCGCTTTCGGGCTTAATCATGGACCGAATGAGTGGTGTAAATGGTTGGTTCGGGTGGCAGTGGATGTTCCTCATTGAAGCCATTCCTACTGTGTTTGTTGGCTTATTGGTACTCGCTGTTTTAAAAGACTCTGTTCAAGACGCCAACTGGTTAACTCAAGATGAGAAAAACTTGGTGAAGCAAGAGCTTGCTCAAGATAACCAGCACAAAGAAGGTCACGGTAGTGTTAAAGAGTTTGTCGCTGATAAACGTTTATGGTTACTTGCAGGTATCTATTTTTGTGTCGTGATGGGTCAATACGCTATTACCTTTTGGCTACCCACTCTCATCCGTAACTCAGGTATCAGTGATAACTGGCATATCGGTTTGCTCACAAGTCTTCCTTATATGTGTGCCATTGTAGTTATGCTTTTGGCAGGGCGTAGTGGTGACCATTTCCAAGAACGCCGTTGGCACTTAATTATCCCAATGTGTGCGGGTGCGATCGCACTCACACTTGCGACTTTGCTCGCTTCAAATCTGACCCTTTCTTTAATTTGCCTCTGCATTGCAGCCTCAGGTGTGCTCACTGCATCTTCTTTATTCTGGATGTTGCCCACTAACTTTTTAGGGGGTGTGTCAGCAGCGGCAGGTATTGCAGCTGTCAATAGCTTCGCCAACCTTGCTGGATTCTGTTCACCTTATTTAATTGGTTGGGTCACCACAAATACAGGTTCAAATGCAATCGGTATGTTCTTAATCACAGCAGTATTAATTTTCGGTGCCAGTTTGGTTCTGCGCGTTCCGGCAAAACTGGTTAATCGTTAATAAGGAATAGTAAATGACAATGTTAAATGTTGATAAATCAGGCCAAATTGCCGAGTTGCAACAACGTGCCTACCACATTCGCCAACATGCTTTACGCATGGGGCAAGTACAAGGTCAAGGCTATGTTGGACAAGCTTTGGGTGCAGCAGATCTACTGGCAGTATCTTATTTTCATGCGATGAAATATCAGCCAGAAAACCCTGAGTGGGAAGGCCGTGACCGTTTTTATCTCTCTATTGGGCATTATGCGATTGCACTTTATGCAGCCTTAATTGAAGCCAAAATAGTTCCACTTGAAGAACTTGAAACCTACGGTGCAGATGACAGTCGTCTACCGATGTCGGGTATGGCTTCATATACACCGGGCATGGAAATTACAGGTGGTTCATTGGGGCACGGTCTTGGAATTGCAGTTGGCGCATGTTTAGGACTGAAACAGAAAAAGTCGGATGCTTTTGTCTATAACTTACTGTCTGATGGTGAGTTAAATGAAGGCTCAACATGGGAAGCGGTGATGTCTGCCTCTCATTGGAAGCTAGATAACCTGATAGCCATTATTGATGTAAATAACCAACAGGCAGATGGACACTCAAGTGAAATTTTGGCTTTTGAACCCATTGTAGACCGTTGGCAGTCATTTGGTTGGTACACCCAACGCGTAGATGGCAACAACATGGAAGCTTTACTTGAGGCATTCGACCAAGCACGCAACCATGAGGGGGCATGCCCACGAGTCATTATTTGTGACACCAAAATGGGCAAAGGCGTGTCTTTCTTGGAAAGCCGTGAAAAAACACACTTCATTCGTGTTGATGAACATGAGTGGGATGACGCTTTAAATATTTTGACCCACTACGGACAGTAAGGAATACACCATGAGCCAGTTAGCCAATCCTCCTAAGAAAAAACTAACCACTTCGGCAATGATTGCTTCTATTGCTGCCGAGGGTCAACCAACAAAACCAGCGCCATTTGGTCATGCACTCAATGCCTTGGCAAAAGAGCGTGACGATATTGTGGGGTTGTCAGCCGATCTATCAAAATATACTGACCTACATATTTTTGCCAAAGAAAACCCAGACAAATTTTTCCAAATGGGCATGGCAGAACAACTTTTGATGAGCGCAGCAGCAGGACTTGCTCGGGAAGGATTTGTTCCTTTTGCTACAACCTATGCTGTGTTTGCATCACGCCGTGCCTATGACTTTATTTGTATGGCTATTGCAGAAAATAACCTGAATGTCAAAATTGTGGCTGCACTTCCAGGGTTAACCACAGGCTACGGCCCAAGCCATCAGGCGACTGACGATATTGCGATTTTCCGTGCAATGCCGAACCTAATGGTCATTGATCCGTGTGATGCCTTGGAAATTGAACAGGCGATTCCTCAAATTGCCGCACATAATGGCCCTGTATATATGCGTTTATTACGTGGTCAGGTTCCATTAGTGCTCGATAAATACAATTACCAGTTTAAATTGGGTAAGGCGCAGGTGATTAAACCGGGTAAAGATTTACTCATTATCTCGACTGGTTTATTGACCATGCGTGCGCTTGAGGCAGCCGAAGAGCTTGAAAAAGAGGGCATTGAGGTTTCAGTGTTGCATGTACCTACCATTAAGCCGCTAGATGAACAGACTATTCTGGATGAGGTCGCGAAAGGTGGTCGTCCTGTCTTAACTGCCGAAAATCATTCAGTCATTGGTGGGTTAGGGGAAGCTGTCGGCTCACTACTTCTAAGAAATGGTCAACATCCTCGTTTTGATATGATTGGTTTGCCAGATGCATTTTTAGATGCAGGAGCATTACCGACTTTACATGATCGATATGGTATTTCAACTGAAGCAGTTAAAGAGAAAATTAAGTCACATTTGAAGTAGAAGTAATGTCTGCTTGATGTAAGTAGTATTGAAATGGATTCTTTAAAATCCCTCAACCTTAAAAGTTGGGGGATCTTTTTACTTACGGATTGTTTAATCTAAAATTGCTAGGTTAAATGATTTTATTGAGCGTTTGAGCTACTACACAAATCGAGTGGCAGCAAATCAGCTTATATTTTTATCTACTTTATATTCATTCGAGAGATGATGCATCACTTAAGAGTTGAGGAAATTCAAATCATTTAAGAAATAACTTTAAAAACGTAAAAAATAGGGAATAACGGATAGAAAAGTACCAATGCCACTGAGTAAGACATTATTTTCAATAAAATAAGGAAAAATCATTAGAGCTAAACCAACAGTAAAAGGCACAGTCATTTTTTGCTTTTTTCCATAGAGAAAATAGCCGAGTCCAACTGAGCTAAAGATTACGCCTAGAAAGAGTTGAGTTGTGTTCATAATGATGTTTCGTACATTGTTATTCTCTGGCAGATATTATGCCAAGACTCTTAAAAGAATATTTAAAAATAAGAGAGTAGAGATGCAGCCTTATAACAATAGCCTAAAACTTCCATCGCGTGATTTACGTAACAATATGACCGATACAGAACAGTAGCTATGGCAAACATTATGCCGTAAGCAAATTTTAGGATTAAAGTTTTGTCGACAAAGGCTAACTCTTAACTTTATTATAATTTCTATTGTTCCGTAATAAGCTTAGTTATTGAGTATGAGGTTGGGCAGCATTATCATTTTCCTTCGTACATTTTTTTAGGCTCAAGTGCTTTATCTAGTTTTCTATGAATTAATGA
>Ga0308156_1003912_pt1 | contig 10872 bp, 10 predicted proteins | sample PhyAR2_FD_201041 | JGI IMG/M metagenome (GOLD analysis project Ga0308156, IMG submission 201041) | Phyllosphere microbial communities from UC Gill Tract Community Farm, Albany, California, United States - DLSL A.R2 | ecosystem: Host-associated > Plants > Phyllosphere > Unclassified | place: USA... | reverse complement strand
CGCGCTTGGACGCCTTGCGGAAGGCGGGCTGGGCCATGGCGACGTTGCGCGCCGACACAGCCTTCTCTTCCGCCTTCGCGCCCGGCTGGGCGTTGAATCCGTGTCCAGCCTTGGCCTTCTTGGCGGCAAGCGCCTGTTTCAGCTTGTCGGCGGCGGTGGGTGTCGTGTCTTCAGTCATATCGACACCCTAGCACAGTCCGCCGCTCAGCCGCGCATCAAACGGCGGCACAGGTCGTCGAGCTGCTCCAGCGAGCCGTAGCCGATCGTCAGTTCACCCTTTCCGCCCTTGTCCGACAGCTGGACCTTCAGGCCCAGCGCATCGGCCAGATCCTGCTGCAGGGCGGCGACATCGGCCGCCCCCTCCCCGCTTCCGGCCGCCGGCGCCGACTTCGCCTTCGTCGGCTTCGGCCCCTCCACCGCACGGCGCGCCAGGGCCTCGGTCTCACGGACGCTGAGCCCATCCACGAAGGCGATGTCCGCCAACTGGCCTGGATCGGGCGTATTGATCAGCGCCCGTGCGTGACCCGCCGACAGCTTGCCTTCGCGCAAATAGAACAGCACACGCTCGGGCAGTTGCAGCAGGCGCATGGTGTTGGCCACATGGCTGCGGCTCTTGCCGACCACGCCCGCCACCGCATCCTGCGTCCGTCCGAAGCGCTCCATCAAAACGCGATAGGCCTCGGCCTCTTCCAGCGGATTCAGGTCCGCGCGCTGAACGTTCTCGACGATGGCGACTTCGAACACCTCGACGTCGTCCATCTCGTGGATGACGATCGGCACTTCGGTCAGTCGCGCCGCCTGCGACGCGCGCCAGCGGCGTTCGCCGGCGATGATCTGCCAGACGCCGTCCTCGCCCGGTTGGGTCCGCACCAGGATCGGCTGCAGAACCCCCTTGTCGCGGATCGAGGCGGTCAGTTCCTCCAGATCCTCCTGTCGGAAGGTCTTGCGGGGCTGGTCCGGATTGGGCTTCAGGCTTTCGATCGGCACGCGTTGCACGCCGGCGGGCACGGGCGCGTCGGATGCGACCGGCGCTTCGGCGTCCTGTCCCATCAACGCCGACAGGCCGCGGCCCAGACCTCTTTGTCGTTCAGCCAAGATACTGTTCCGTTTCCAATAGATTTCAGGCGGCCAGCTTCAGCCGCTGGCGTTCGCGCTTCACCACTTCCTTGGCCAGCCGCAGATAGGCCTGACTGCCGGCGCACTTCAGATCATAGATCAGCGCGGGCTTGCCGAACGACGGCGCCTCGGCGACGCGGACATTACGCGGGATCACGCTCTCATAGACCTTGTCGCCGAAGTGGGCGCGCACGTCGTTCGCCACCTGTCCCGACAGGGCGCTCCGACGGTCGAACATCGTCAGGACCAAGCCCTGGATTTCCAGCGATGGGTTGAGGCTGTGCTTGACCATATCAATGGTGCGCATCAGTTGGCTCAGGCCTTCCAGGGCGAAGAACTCGCATTGTAGCGGCACAAGCACCGCATCCGCCGCCGCCATCGCATTCAGCGTCAAAAGGTTCAGCGACGGGGGGCAGTCAATCAGCACATAGTCATACGCGGTAGGGCCATCGTCGTGAGCACGCAGTGCGTCGCGCAGCCGATAGGATCGGCGATCCGCTTGGCTGAGTTCGATCTCGACGCCTGACATGTCGGCGTCGGCGGGCACGATCCACAGACCCGGCACCGTCGTCTGCACCGACGCATCGGCTATGGAGCGCTGGTCCACGACAACATCATAGATGGTGACGCGCCGTGTTTCACGTGGAACACCCAGGCCCGTTGAGGCATTGCCCTGCGGGTCCATGTCCACGATCAGCACGCGCTCGCCAATGGCGGCCAGGGCAGTGCCGAGATTGATCGCCGTCGTCGTCTTGCCGACTCCGCCCTTCTGGTTGGATACAGCGAGGACGCGGGCGGGCTTTCTAGCGCGTTGAGCGGGCACGGCGGAGGCTCCGGATTGTCACGATGCGGCCGCGCACGTCGCTTTGCGACGGGGCCAGTTCAGCCTCGAAATGCCAGGATTTGCGCGCTTCGATCAACTCAGATTCGGCACGTTCCCCCTTCAGGAACAGACCTTGTGCACCCCTTTGGAAGTAGGGCTGTGCATAACCCAACAGTTTGTCCATCGGGGCCACGGCGCGGGCGGTGACGATGTCACACGTCACGGACTGCGCCTCCGCTCGGCCGACGATGACCGTCGCCGGCAAGGATAGCGCATCCACCACCTCTTGAAGAAACCGGCAGCGCTTGGCTAGGCTGTCGATAAGCCAGACATGCGCCCCGTCACGCCCCTTCAGCATGATGGAAAGGACCAGTCCGGGAAAGCCGGCCCCTGCCCCCAGATCCGCCCAAGTCTTCGCGTCCGGCGCTAGATCGAGCAGTTGCGCACTATCCCAGACATGGCGGTTCCAGAAGTCCGGCAGACTATCCGGGCCGACCAGATTCATCACCGCATTGGCCTCGACTAACTGCAGTCGAAAGGCCTCGAGGTCGGCGATCTGTTCCGCAGATGCATTGGCGCGTGCGCGGAATGCCTCTTGTTCTGCCTCCAACATCAGGCCGCGACCGACGCCTTGGGCGCGCGCTTCACATAGGCCAAGAGCGCCGTCAAAGCGCCAGGCGTCATGCCCTCGATCCGGCCGGCTTGGCCCAAGGTGCGCGGTTGGACGCGCGCCAGCTTTTCCTTCACCTCGTTCGACAGTCCGCCGACGGCGCCGTAGTCGAGATCGGTCGGAAGCATCAGCCCCTCCTCCGCCTTCAGCGCATCCGCATCCTGCGACTGTCGATCCAGATAGTTGGCGTAGGCAGCGTCGATTTGAATCTGCTCGCGAACATCGTCGGTCCAGTCGGCGATGACGGGCACGGCCGAAACGAACTGATCCAAACTCACATCGGGGAAGGCCAGCAGTTCGCGCATCGACCGTCGCCGACCGTCAGCATTGACCGAAATGCCGAGCGCGCCAGCCTCATTGGGCGTGAATAGTGTTTCACGTGAAACAGCGCTCGCTACCGCAAGCGCCGAAGCCTTGGACTCAAACCGAATGCGGCGCTCCTTGCCGACGATGCCGAGCTCAATCGCAAGGGGTGTGAGCCGAAGGTCGGCATTGTCGGCCCGCAGCGTCAGCCGATATTCCGCCCGGCTGGTGAACATCCGGTATGGTTCGGTGACGCCCCGCGTCACCAGGTCGTCGATCATGACGCCGATATAGGCCTGATCACGCCCCAGGATCACCGGCTGCTGCCCGGCCGCCGACCGCGCGGCGTTTAGCCCCGCCATCAGCCCCTGAGCCGCCGCTTCCTCATAACCGGTTGTGCCGTTGATCTGTCCGGCCAAATACAGTCCGGGACGCTTCTTGACCTCCAGCGCCGCTGTCAGCTCGCGCGGATCGAGGTAGTCGTATTCGATGGCGTAGCCGTATCGGAAAACCTCAACCGCTTCCAGGCCGGGAATGGTACGCAGGAAGGCGAGTTGCGTCGGCTCCGATACCGAGGTCGAAATCCCATTCGGATACACCGTTGGATCGTCCAGCCCTTCCGGCTCCAGGAAGATCTGATGGCTGGTCTTGTCGGCGAACCGAACGACCTTGTCTTCGATCGACGGACAATACCGCGGCCCCCGGCCCGACAGCTTCCCGCCATAGACGGCGCTCTCGCCAAGGTTCTCAGCGATGATCCGATGGGTTTCCTCGGTCGTGTGGGTCACGCCGCACGCGATCTGGGGCACGTCGATCCGGTCGGTCAGGAAGGAAAAGGCTGACGGCGCCTCGTCCGCCTGCTGCATTTCCAGACGGTCCCAGGCGATCGTCCGGCCGTCCAGGCGCGCGGGTGTGCCCGTCTTCAAACGCCCCATCATCAGGTCGGCCGCATGAAGATCGGCAGCCAGACCCGTTGAGGGCTCCTCGCCATGCCGACCCGCCGGAATGCGTTCGTCGCCGCGATGAATGACACCATTGAGGAAGGTGCCGGTCGTCAGGACGACTGCCGCAGCCCGAACAGTCTCTCCTTCGCCGGTCACGACGCCGACGACCCGATCACCTTCAAGGATAAGCCGCTCGGCCGTCCCCGCCATCAGGGTCAGGTTGGGCGTGCCCTTCAGTTCGGCCTGCATGGCCTCGCGATAGAGGCGGCGGTCGATCTGGCTGCGCGGACCCCGAACCGCAGCGCCCTTGGATCGGTTCAGCAGGCGGAATTGGATGCCGGACACATCGGCCAACCGTCCCATGACGCCGTCCATGGCGTCGATCTCGCGAACCAGATGGCCCTTCCCCAGCCCTCCGATGGCCGGGTTGCACGACATCTCGCCAATCGTCTCCAGCTTCTGGGTCAACAGAACCGTGTTGGCGCCGGCTCGCGCAGAAGCCGCCGCCGCTTCACAGCCGGCATGGCCGCCGCCGATGACGACGACGTCGAACAAGAGATCACAGGGAGAATTCATCGCCGCCACATAAGCCAAAACGCGTGTGATCGCCAGAGGTGGGCCAATCGGATCGAACCGAGAACCGGCTCTGTTTCACGTGAAACGCTGGTATGGCTAGACCTACTTTCCGATGCAAAAGGTCGAGAAGACTTCGCCCAGAATGTCCTCGACACCGATCGCACCTGTGACACGCGCCAGAGCGTCGGCAGCCCGTCTCAGATCATCGCCAGCCATTTCCGGCGCGACATTGAGCGCAACGCTGGCGGCATCGACGCTTTCCAGCGCCTGAAGCAAACGCAGCCGATGCCGTTCCTGGGTCACAGCTGGGAAGTCAGCGCCTGACAGATCTTGCGCAAGACGAGCAGCAATCCAGTCCCGAAGCTCGGCCAAGCCATCGCCAGTGGTGGTGCTGACCGCCAGAGTCTCATGGCCGCCGCGTGCTAAACTGACGCCAAGGTCGGACTTGGTCGCCACGATCAGATCACCATCCTTGACGTAGGCCGCAGCCACCCCATCCGGGTCGCCAGGCGCACGGACCCAAAGACGCAAGTCGGCTTGCTCGGCGCGCATCCGGGCGCGGCGCACACCCTCCGCCTCGACCGGGTCATCGCTATCTCTCAAGCCGGCCGTATCCGATAAGGTCACGGCATAGCCGCCGATCACCAGATCCGCATCCAGCACATCCCGCGTGGTGCCGGCGATCGGCGTCACGATGGCCGCTTCACGTGCAACCAGCGCATTGAACAGCGACGACTTGCCAGCGTTCGTCTCTCCGATCAGGACAATGCGATAACCGTCCCTCACCCGTTCGCCACGCCGCCCGGTATCAACCGCGCGTCGCAGGTCGGCGCCAAGTCGGTCCAACACCGGCCCCGCCGTACGGGCCAGATTGTCCGGCACCTCTTCATCGGGAAAATCGATCTCGGCCTCGACCAGGGCCAGAGCGTGGAGAAGGTCACGGCGGAAACCGGCGTAGGTCTCGCTCAACTTGCCGTCCAACTGCCCCAAGGCCTGTTTGGCTTGTGCGCTGGTTTCCGCGTCGATCAGATCGGCGACCGCTTCGGCCTGCGCCAGATCCATGCGGCCGTTCTGAAACGCGCGACGTGTGAACTCGCCGGGCTCTGCCGGCCGCAGGCCTAGCGCGATCAGGGCGCGGCTGGCGGCCTCAACGACCGCGCGACCGCCATGCAGATGCAGCTCGGCCGCGTCCTCTCCCGTGTAGCTGTTGGGCGCCACAAAACGCAGGACGAGCGCCTGATCGATGTGGTCGCCGGCATGGCTGAGATCACGCACGGACGCCATGCGCGGTTTCACACGGGTTGCGCCCAGCGCCGTCAACGCGGCCTCGACGCTCGGGCCCGACAGGCGGAGCACCGCGATGGCGCCTCGGCCGGGCGGTGTCGACAAGGCGAAGATGGTGTCGATCATCGACTCAGACCGAGCGGCTCCGAAGCGAGCGCGGGCTCACTTCACCGCCGCTTCCATCAGGCGGCGGAACTGGTCCTGGGCCTGAAGGCCGAAGCTGGTCCAGGTTTTCATCAGTTCCTCGGGCTGCATGGCGGCGACATTGGCTTCCATCCGCTTCTGCATCTCCGCGACCATGGCGTCGTTAAGCGGCGTCACGTCCGGAAGACCGAGAAAGGCGCGCGCCTCCGCCGGTGTGCACTCGACTTCCACATTGACCTTCATTGCGCGGTCTCCTGTTTCACGTGAAACGCTTTTTCCGTCCTAACGCCGCCCACGTGGCGCGCGGCTAAGTGAGGAAGGACGGATCAGGTGTTCATCGACTGGAAGAAGTCCGAATTGTTCTTCGACTGACGCAACTTGTCGAGCAGGAACTCGATCGCGTCCTGCGGCCCCATCGGGTTCAGGATGCGACGCAGCACATAGGTCTTGGCCAGCTGATCCTTCGGCGTGATTAGGTCCTCCTTGCGAGTGCCGGACTTCAGCACATCGATGGCCGGGAAGATGCGCTTGTCGGCGACCTTGCGGTCCAGCACGATCTCGGAGTTACCAGTGCCCTTGAACTCTTCGAAGATCACCTCGTCCATGCGGCTGCCCGTGTCGATCAGGGCCGTGGCGATGATGGTCAGCGAACCGCCCTGCTCCACATTGCGCGCGGCGCCGAAGAAGCGCTTGGGCCGTTGCAGGGCGTTGGCGTCCACACCGCCCGTCAGCACCTTGCCCGACGACGGAACGGTGGCGTTGTAGGCCCGGCCCAGACGCGTGATGGAGTCGAGCAGGATCACCACGTCCTTCTTGTGCTCGACCAGACGCTTGGCCTTTTCGATCACCATTTCAGCGACGGCGACGTGGCGGGTGGCGGGCTCGTCGAAGGTCGAGGCGACGACCTCGCCCTTCACTGTGCGCTGCATGTCCGTCACTTCTTCGGGACGTTCGTCGATCAGCAGGACGATCAGGAAGACTTCCGGGTGGTTCCGTTCGATCGACTTGGCGATGTTCTGCAACATCACCGTCTTACCCACGCGCGGCGGCGCCACGATCAGGCAGCGTTGGCCCTTGCCCAAAGGCGCGACGATATCGATGACCCGGCCCGAGCGATCCTTCAGCGTCGGATCCTGAATCTCCATGTGCAGCCGCTCTTCGGGATAGAGCGGCGTCAGGTTGTCGAACAGGACCTTGGTCTTGACCGCCTCGGGGTCTTCCAGATTGATCGTGTCGACCTTGAGCAGGGCGAAGTAGCGTTCGCCTTCGCGCGGCGCGCGCACGGCCCCATGGACGGTATCGCCCGAACGCAGGCCGAAGCGGCGGATCTGCGACGGCGAGACATAGACGTCGTCCGGACCCGGCAGATAGTTGGCGTCCGAGCTGCGCAGGAAGCCGAAGCCGTCCGGCAGGATTTCCAGCACGCCGTCGGCGATGATCTCGACTTCTTCGTCGGCTAGGGCCTTCAGGATGGCGAACAGCAAATCCTGTTTGCGTAGGTTCGAGGCGTTCTCGACCTCCAGCTGTTCGGCGAAGGCGACCAGGTCGGCCGGGGTCTTCTCGTTCAGTTCGGCCAGCGTAATGCGGCCGTTGGCGACGACGGGCTCGCCGTCCTCTTCGTCGTCCGCCGTCGTGTCCACGCCGGAATCGGCGCCCGCCGCCTCGCCGGCTTCGTGCGCGGCCCCGTGATGGGTGGGTGTTTCAACCTCCACGCCTTCGGTCTCGGGAGTGTCGGGATTGGTGTCGCGGACGTCGGTCATGATACAGGCTCGCGGGCGCACGCGGCCAGAAGGCTGCGGCGCGGGTCTCTGAAAATGTCTGGCCGGAAGGCCGAAGGGAGGTGCGACGGGCTCCCGCTGGCTCCATGGCCTGCAGGCGTCACGAAAGAGTGGGACCGCCGGCGCGAGGCGCCGAACGGTTCGCCGCCAGCGGAACCACAGGCGGCGGGTCAGGTCAAGCGGAGCCGCTTAACGGAACGTCCACTCCGTCGTCACCGACAGCACCATGACGATGGCCAAAACGAAGGGCACTTCGTTTGTCATGCGCCAGAACTTGCCCGAATATTTCGACGTGCCGGCCGCGATCTTCTTCCTTTGGGCCGCCAGGAAGCCATGCCAACCGCTGAGCAGGAAGACGCCCGCCAGCTTGGCGACCATCCACGGCTCGGCCAGGAAGGCGGCGCCGCGCGCCGAGACGTCGATGTGGATCAGCCACAGACCGAAGACCCAGGCCAAGATCATCGCCGGGGTCAGGATGATGCGCAGCAGCCGCGTCTGCCACAGGCGCAGCAGGCCCTGCATCTCGCCTTTCAGCGGTTCGGGCTTGGCGTTCTGCTCGGCGTCATAGGCGTACAACCGAGGCAGGAACAGCAGACCCGCCATCCAGGCGATCACCGCCAGAATGTGCAGCCCGCGTGCGAGATCGTAGGTGTTCATGCCGCCTGCCTTGCCTTGCGATGCGGACAGGCCTTCCAGTCCGCCTTGCACCCCTGGCCGAACGGCGCGACGCCTCTGTGGGACAGTGCGCCCACCGCCGCGTCGGCCAGACCGTCGATGAACAGCGGCTCGATCCCGACCGCCGGCGCCCGCAAATACGGACTGGCCCCTTTTTCGTGGGCCAGTTCGCCGTACTCGATATCCAGCTCGACCAAGGTCTCGATATGCTCCGAGACAAAGGCGATAGGCGTGACGACGACGCCGACGCCGTCTTTGGCTGCGGTTTCAATGGCTTCAGGCGTCGATGGGCCCAGCCATTTCATCGGCCCGACCCGGCTTTGGTAGCAGATAGCGTGATCGATCGGCCCGCGCCGGGCCTCAATCGCGGCGACCACGGCGGCGACCGTCGTCTCGATCTGCTCCTGATAGGGATCGCCCTTGCCGGTCACCAGCTTCTCGGGGATGCCGTGGGCGGAGAACAACACCCGCACTGGCTGGCCCACCGCCTCGTCCAGCTTGTCACCGATCGCCTGGGCCTGGGCCTCAACCCAGCCTGTCGCGGCCGGATAGCAGCAGACGGCGCGACTGACGCCCGGGCCGGCATAGGCGGCGTTCCAGGCCTTCAACGAGGATTCCGTCGTCGTGGTCGAAAACTGCGGATAGAGCGGCAGCAGGACGACCTCGTCGGGTCCGAACGCGGCGACCTCGGCCGCCGTCTCTTCGGTCAACGGATGCCAGTAGCGCATGGCGATGAAGACCTTGACCTCATAGCCGCCCAGCCGCGCGCCAATCACCGCCTGCAAAGCCTCGGCCTGGCGACGGGTTTCGGGCAGCAGCGGCGATCCCCCGCCCATCAGGGCGTAGTTGGCCTGGGCGCTGGTTTCGCGCCGGCTGGAGATCAGTTTGGCCAGAGGCGTGCGCAAGATCCCCGGAAGGCCGATGATGGCCGGATCGTTGAACAGGTTGAACAGGAACGGCTTAACCGAAGCCTGATCGTCCGGCCCGCCCAGATTGAACAGCACCACCGCAATGCGGCGGCCGGGGTTCGTATCGCTCATTGGGCGCCGATCCGTCTCAGAACCTGTTCGACATGGTCGATCGGCACGTCCGGCAGGATGCCGTGGCCGAGGTTGAACAGCCAGGGCCCCTGCCCCCAGGCCTCCATCAACTGATCGACGCGTCGGTCCAGCAGATCGCCGCCGGCGCGCAACAACAGCGGGTCGAGCGCCCCCTGGATCGGCTTGATCTGCTGCACCCGTTTGCCGACCTCGAGCGGGCAGGCGGTGTCGAGGGCGACGGCGTCGACCTCGACCTCTTCAGCATACCGCTCTGCAAGCGCCGCAGAGCCCCGTGGGAAGCCGATGAGGGGTACGGTGACCCCCAGCTCCCGCGTGCGCTTCACAAGCGCTTGGTGGGGCTTCAAAACCAATCTTTCGAACAGGTCGTCCGGCAGCCCCTCGGCCCAACTCTCGAAGATCTTCAGAACTTGGGCGCCGGCGTCCGCCTGCATCTTCAGATATCGGGCGGTGGCCTCGACCAGAACCTCCAGCGTCTCGTCGACACGCTCGGGATCAGCATAGGCGTAGGTGCGGGCCTGGGCGCGTTCGCCCTTGCCGATGGTGCGCGCCTGGCCGTCCAGCATATAGGTCGCCACGGTCCAGGGGGCGCCGGCGAAGCCGATCAGAGCCCGTTCCGGCTCCAGGGCCGCGCGCACGATCGACAGGGTCTCACCAACCGCCGACAGATGCTCGCCCGCCGCCGGGGCCAGTTCGGCCATCCGACCCGGGATCGGCATTTCTCCCAGGCGGGGCCCCTCCCCCGTCTCGAACCAAACGTCCTGGCCCAGGGCGCGCGGGATCAACAGGATGTCGGCGAAGACAATCGCCGCATCGAAGCCGAACCGGCGCATGGGCTGAAGCGTCGCCTCGGCGGCCATTTCGGGGTTCAGACAGAAGGCGATGAAGTCGGGCGCCTCTGCCCTCAGCTTGCGATACTCCGGCAGATACCGACCGGCCTGGCGCATGAACCACACCGGCGGACGCTCCAACGTCTCCCCGCGGAGAGTCCGAAGCACCAAGGGTGTCGGATCGGCAGTCTGGGTCTGATCGGTCATGCCGGAGGATTAAGGTCACAGCCCCCCGCTCTCAATCCCTAATCAGATTAAGAATTAAAAGATTCGAAGTGGCAGGTAGGGCGGTGGAATGGCGGGGATGACTCGATCGCCGGCGGCGGAACAAAAGCGGATATCCACGCCTGGCCTATCGTTAACGGGGATGTCGAAACGACTGATCCCGCCGGTGGACAATCCCTAACGAAACCTTAACGGGCAAGGGTTTGCGGGGGCTTGCGGCTGTGAACGCGGTTAAGCGTCGTTAACCTTTCATTAGGATTTTCCACAGCGGTTGGAAATTCGGTTTTCCGCCTTGGGATGATCCAGCGGCTGACTGCTGACGCGATCCACCATCATCCCCGCTCGCGGGCGGATCGATCAGCGGCTAAGAAAAACGGCGCCCCGACGGTCCAACGCCGTCCCCCAACTTTCAACAGGGAGACAGACAGTCTCATGAGCCCTGCGAG
>Ga0308156_1003910_pt1 | contig 10887 bp, 8 predicted proteins | sample PhyAR2_FD_201041 | JGI IMG/M metagenome (GOLD analysis project Ga0308156, IMG submission 201041) | Phyllosphere microbial communities from UC Gill Tract Community Farm, Albany, California, United States - DLSL A.R2 | ecosystem: Host-associated > Plants > Phyllosphere > Unclassified | place: USA... | reverse complement strand
AGGGGCGCGAGCACCCCGCCGAGCGCGATCGCGACCGCCTGCGGAAGGATCGCGATGCCGGCTTCGGCTGCGCTGAAGCCCCGGGCATCCTGCAGGTGCAGACTCACCAGCAGCACGGATGCCGTCGACACACCGCTGCTCGCCACGATGCGCACGATCGCGGGGCTGAACCCCGGCACGCGGAAGAGTCTCATGTCGATGAGGGGATCGGCGAGACTGCGCTGCCGGCGGATGAAGAACACGAGGGTCGCGACCGCGACGACCCCGGCGATGCCCCCGGCGAGCGGCGCCGCGAGCACCTCGTGCAGAGCGAAGACGAGAGCCCCGAGGGCGACGATCGACGACACGATGCTGGGGATGTCCCAGGACGGAGCACGAGAGCTGCGGGAATCCGGCACGAGGCGGATCGCCAGCAGACCGGCGATCACCGCGAGCGGCACACTCCCGAGAAGCAGCCAGCGCCAGCCCGGTCCCTCTGTGACGAGGCCGCCGAGCACCGGGCCCAGAGCACTGCCGGCACCGAAGGTCGCGGTCCAGAGCCCATAGGCCAGCACGCGCTGACGTGCGTGATAGTGCGCACCGATCGTGGCGACGACCCCGGCCACGACGAAGGCCTCCGAGACGCCGAGGAGCGCGCGGACGACGATGAGCAGCATCCCGTCCTGCGCGAAGCCGCCGACGAGGTTGAGCGCCGCGAAGCCGACCAGGCCGAACAGCACGATCCGCTTGCGGCCGAATCCGTCGCCGATGCGGGCGGCGATGATCAGGGTCGCCGCCAGAGAGAGGGCATAGATGTCGACGAGCCACAGGGCACCGCTGTCGCTGAGCACGAGGTCGCCGCGGATCGCCGGCAACGCGGTCGACATGCTGCTGATCGCGAGAGCCCCGATCAGGATGCCGAGGAGCAGCGGGATCATGGCGAGCCACGGATGGAGGGTCGTGCGGGGTCGAGCGGAAGGCGTCGGGAAGGTCACCCCCTCAGTCTCGAGGGAAGGTACACTTCTGACAAGTACGGTCATTCAGGGTACATAGTGACCGAATGGATACCATGGTGCAGCGGAAGGCGGACCCATGAGGGAGAAGACGGAGCGCATCGTCCGGGAGTGGGGAGACGCCTGCGACGCCGAGGTCTCGATCGCCGTGCTCGGCGGGGCCTGGAAGCCCAGCATCCTGAGCCTTCTCGGCGAGCATGAGGTGCTGAGATTCGGCGAGCTCAGCCGGCTGCTCGACGAGCCGACCGCTCGTGTGCTCACCCGGCAACTGCGCGAGCTCGAAGACGACGGGCTGCTCCTCCGCACGGTCTACCGACAGGTCCCGCCCAAGGTCGAGTACCGACTGAGCGACCTGGGTCGGGGATCGATGCCGCTCGTCCAGGCCCTGACCGACTGGGGTGGCGGATACGCTGCGCACCAGCGACGCGAACTCGAACGACTCGACGCCGAGCCCGAAGCCCTCGACGCCGCCGACGCGCGCTGACCCCGACGGCGCGTCCGAAACAGCCGACACGCCGCCGATAGACTGGGAACCATGTCCAAGGTCCTCCAGTCACTTCCCGTCGGCGAGCGCGTCGGCATCGCCTTCTCCGGAGGACTCGACACCTCCGTCGCCGTCGCGTGGATGCGCGACAAGGGCGCCGTCCCCTACACGTACACCGGCGATCTCGGGCAGTACGACGAAGACGACATCGAGTCGATCCCCGGCCGGGCGCTCGAGTACGGCGCCGAGGCCTCGCGTCTGATCGACTGCAAGACCGCCCTGGTCGAAGAGGGCCTCGTCGCCCTCTCGTGCGGCGCCTTCCACATCCGCTCGGGCGGCAGGACCTACTTCAACACCACGCCTCTCGGTCGCGCCGTCACCGGCACGATGCTCGTGCGGGCGATGAAGGAGGACGGCGTCGACATCTGGGGCGACGGCTCGACCTACAAGGGCAACGACATCGAGCGGTTCTACCGCTACGGCCTGCTCGCCAATCCGCGCCTGCGCGTGTACAAGCCGTGGCTCGACGCCGACTTCGTCACCGAGCTCGGCGGACGCAAGGAGATGAGCGAGTGGCTCGTCGCGCATGACTTCCCGTACCGCGACTCCGTCGAGAAGGCGTACTCGACCGACGCGAACATCTGGGGCGCCACGCACGAGGCGAAGACCCTCGAGCACCTCGACGTCTCGCTCGAGACCGTCGACCCGATCATGGGCGTGAAGTTCTGGGACCCGTCGGTCGCGATCGAGACCGAAGACGTCTCCGTCACGTTCGAGGCCGGTCGCCCGGTCGCCCTCAACGGCGTCGAGTACACCGACCCGGTCGCGCTCGTCATGGAGGCGAACACGATCGGCGGACGCCACGGCCTCGGCATGAGCGACCAGATCGAGAACCGCATCATCGAGGCCAAGTCGCGAGGCATCTACGAGGCTCCGGCCATGGCGCTGCTCTTCATCGCCTACGAGCGCCTCGTCAACGGCATCCTGAACGAAGACACCCTCGCGACGTACCACGAGCAGGGTCGCCGCCTCGGTCGCCTGATGTACGAGGGACGCTGGCTCGAGCCGCAGTCGCTCATGCTGCGCGAGTCGATCCAGCGCTGGGTCGGCCTCACGATCTCGGGCACGGTCACGATCCGCCTGCGCCGCGGCGACGACTGGACGATCCTCGACACCACGTCGCCGAACCTGTCGTACGGCCCCGAGAAGCTCTCGATGGAGCGCGTCGGCGACGCCGCCTTCGGCCCGGTCGACCGCATCGGCCAGCTGACCATGCGCAACCTCGACATCGCCGACTCGCGCTCGCGCCTCGAGCAGTACGCGGGCCTCGGCCTCATCGGCGGCGCGACCGGAGAACTCGTCGGGCGGGTCACCGCGGGTGAGTCGAGCGAGATCACCGGCGCGGTGGAGGGCTCGGTCTCCGAAGCCGACGAGAACCTGGCGGATGCCGTCGACAACGCCTCCGAGGGCGCGGCCTTCGACTCCGGCACCGACTGACACGCGGTCGGCCGCAGCCGACTCGCGGCGCCCTCTCGGCAGCTCGTCGATGAGAGCCGCTCACTCGATGAGGTAGGCGGCGCGCGCGCTCCGTTCCGCGACGTCCCCGTCGCCGGCACGGAGCGCCGCACCGAGGTGCTGGAGCGCGCCCTCCACCCGGCGGGCGACATGCGGTTCGACGACCCATGCGCGGAGCGCGCGGATCAGCGCGAACGACGTCTCCTCGACCAGCGCGCGATGCACATCGTTGAGCGACTGCAGAGCCAGATGGCCGTACAGGTCCACGGCGGCTCGGGCATAGCGATCGGGATCGGACACGCAGGTCGCCATCTCGTCCACCCGGCGCGCGGCATCCTCTCTGGCCGCATCGGCGAGGCGGATCGACGCGGTTCGGGAGAGCACGGAGAGCTGCTGGCCGATGAACTCGCGCCAGCCGGCGACCTCGTCGTCGGCGAGCGAGGTCACACGGGTGTAGCGACTCGGAGCGAGCACGATCATGCCGATCCGCTCGAGGCGCTGCAGCGCTTCGCGCACGGGCGTGCGCGAGACTCCCATCGCCGCCGCGATCGCGTTGTCGTTGACGGAATCGCCCGGAGACAGCTCGCCGTCGGCGATCTGTCGGCCCACCCGCTGGAACACGATGTCGGCGAGCGATCCCTGGGGCGCGGCCTGCCTGCCCAGATGGATCATCTCCGAGAACCCCGTGGTGCGTGCAGTGGCGCGAGGCCGGTGGCCCCCGTGAACGTCGAGATCACTCTGCTCCCCCTTCCGGGATACGTCATCGGCGAGCGCCTCCCACCCTCAAGACGCGCGAAGTGCCGATATATGACGCGGCCGGCGGGGAATCGCTCCCGCTATCTTGCACACTGCTGTGCACATTAAGTACCATGGAGGCATGACAACCCGTGCTCCCCGCCGCGACTCGGTCGAGAACCGCGCCGGAATCCTCGACGCGGCCCGTGCGACGCTGGCCGCCGACCCCCGCGCCTCGATCGACGTCATCGCTCGCAGCGCCGGCCTCTCGCGCCGCACCCTCTACGGTCACTTCGACGACCGCGACGCGCTGATCCGCGAGCTCATCGTCAGCGGCGCACGGCGCTTCAACGCGATCGCCGAGTCGGTGCAGGACGCCGATGCCCGCATCGCCCTCGCGCGCCTCGCCGCCCGACTTTGGCAGGAGGCCGCGCACGTGCAGGTCGCCGCCGCGCTCGCGCTCGACGAGGCGCACGTCGAGCACACCGCCGACGCACTCGCGCCCCTGCGCCGCAGCGTGGCCGCGCTCGTGCGACGCGGACAGGACGACGGCAGCTTCCGCACCGACCTCGCGGCACCGACGCTGGCCCGACTCATCGAAGAGGTCGCCCGCACGGTCGTCTCGCGCACCGACGCGTCGAGCACCGGCGCGGCGAATCTCGCGGTCCGCGCGCTGCTCAGCATCGCCGGACTCTCCTGGCGCGAAGCAGATGCGCTGCTGACCGCCAACCCGGAACTGATCGAGGAGGTCGGCGCATGAGGATCACCCTCCACGACGTCAGCAAGGGCAAGGGCGGCCAGGCGCTTCCGGCCATGAGCCTGGAGTTCCACACCGGCGCCGTGCGCTTCGCGATCGCCGAGACCGAGCAGCGTCCGACCGTGCTCGGGCTGATCGCGAGCGGACGCATGAAGCCCGAGACCGGACGCGTCACGATCGACGGCACGACCGACAACCGGATGCTGCGCCGCACCGTCGCGCTCGTCGACGCCCCCGACGTCAGCGATCCGCATCCCGACATCACCCTCGCCGGAGTCGTCGGCGAGGAGCTCATGTTCGCGGGCCTCGGCGCGACGCCCCTGCACGCGCGACGGTGGCTCACCCAGCTCGGCTTCGGCGAGCTGGCCGGCGTACCGATCGGCAACGTCGACCCCGCCGCCCGCGTGCGCATCATGTGCGAGCTCGCGGTGCTGCGCGAGGGCACCCAGGCCGTCGTGCTGGTGGCACCCGACAGGCACGGCGGCAGCCCCGACGGCTGGTGGCGCATCGCGTCGGAGTTCGCCGACCGCGGCTACGCGATGCTCGTCATCGTCGGCGGCTCGGCGGCCGTCGCCCTCGAGCGGATGCACGAGCTCGAGGCGATCAACGCCTCGGGTCCGATCGAGCCGCTCGTGCTCGCCGCACCGGAGCAGGAGCCGGAGCCCGAAGCGGAGCCCGAGCAGGAACCGGAGCCCGAGCAGGAACCGGAACCCGAGGCCGAGCAGGAACCGGAGCCGGAACCCGAGCAGGAACCGGAGCAAGCGCCCGAGCCCGAGCCTGACACAGACACCCGCGCAGCAGACACCACCGAGAACGGAGCCGACCGATGAAGGTTCCCGCCATGATCGCTGCCGAGCTGCGGCGACTGACCGCCAGCAAGATGGGCGTGATCGCGCTGATCGCGCTGGTGTGCGTGCCGATCCTCTATGGCGGCCTGTACCTGTGGGCCAATCAGGACCCGTACGCGAAGTTCCCCGAAGTGCCTGTCGCTCTGGTCGTCGACGACCAGGGGGCGCCCGAACCCACCACGGGGACGGACGCTCCGACCGGCGAGACCGTCAACTACGGCGAGGACGTGGCCGACAACCTCATCGAGGGCAACGCCTTCGACTGGCAGCGCATGAGCGTCGACGAGGCGGCGGATGCCCTGCGCCAGGGCACCGTGGACTTCACGGTGACGATCCCCGCCGACTTCTCGGCGGCGCTCACCTCGGCCGCGGGCGACGACCCGCATCAGGCGCGCATCGAGCTCGAGACCAACGACGCGAACAACTATCTCGCGTCGTCGATGGGCACGCAGGCGGTCGAGAAGATCCGCAGCTCGGTCGCGCAGACCGTGGGCACGCAGGCCGCCGAGCGGCTGCTCACCGGTCTCAGCGACGTGCGCGACAAGCTCATCGAGGCGACAGACGGCGCGACCCAGCTGACCGACGGCGCCAACACCGCGTCGTCCGGCAGCACGACGCTGGCCGACGGCACCGCGCAGCTCGCGGCGGGCACGGCGCAGCTCGCCGAGGGTGCCAACACCCTCGCCTCGGGTGCGCAGCAGGTCAGCGACGGCAACCGCCAGCTGGCGGACATCGCCGATCGCGCGGGGTCGGTCGTGCAGCAGGCGACGGATGCTCTGCCGCAGGTGCGCACCGACATCTCGAGCGTGCTCACCGAGCGGGGCCTCACCCCGGAGCAGATCGACGAGGTTCTCGCGACGCTCGACCCCCTCGCCTCACGCCTGCAGGACGGCAATGCGACCGTGCAGAGCGCGGTCGGCAAGGTCGACCAGCTCGCCGACGGGGCCGCCGCCGTGGCATCCGGCGCCTCGCAGCTGGCGTCGGGTGCGGGCACGGTGGCGGCCGGTGCGGCCTCGGCCAATGACGGCGCCGCGCAGCTGCGCGACGGGCTCGGCACTCTCGCGAGCGGCACGGCCGAGCTGCGTGACGGGCTGTCGAACGGCGTCGACGCGATCCCGGCATCCACTCCCGAGCTCCGTTCCCAGCAGGCCGACACGATCGCCGACCCCGTGAAGGTCTCGAGCGACAAGGTCGCCTCGGCCGAGGACTACGGCGCGGGCCTCGCCCCGTTCTTCGCCGCACTGTCGGCCTGGATCGGCATCTACGCCCTGTTCCTCATCGTCAAGCCCATCTCCCGGCGTGCGGTCACCGCGCTCCACTCGCCGATCCGCGTCACGCTCGCGGGGTGGCTGACCCCCGCCATGCTCGGCGCCGTGCAGATGCTGGGCCTCATGGGCATCCTCGCCATCACGCTCGGATTCACGTTCGACAATCCGATCGGCACTCTCGGGGTGATGATCGTGGCGTCTGCCACGTTCGCGGCGATCATCCTCGCCCTCAACGTCTGGCTCGGGTCCGTCGGGCAGTTCATCGGCCTGGTGCTCATGGTCCTGCAGCTGGTGACGGCCGGCGGCACCTTCCCCTGGCAGACCCTCCCGGCGCCCCTCGCCGCGCTGCACCATGTGCTGCCCCTCGGCTACGTCGTCGATGCGATGCGCCAGCTCATGTACGGGGGAGATCTCGCCCGAGCGGGCTGGGATCTCGCGGTGCTGGGCATGTGGCTCGTGGGCGCCTTGACGCTCGCCGCCATCGGCGTGACGCGCATGACCCATCGGCGCACCCTGCGTGATCTGCAGCCGAGCCTGATCGGGTGAGCGAGGTGCGGGGCCACCCGGTCCCGCACCTCACCCCCCTGTGGGCGATATGCCGGCTGTGGGTAGGATGCCGGGAGTGCAGTCGTGACACGCACTCGGGGGCTCTCTGGGACTGAGTCCCACCGCGCCACCGAAAGAGTTCTCGATGATGACAGCTGGTCCGACGGATATCGTCGACGTTCCGCACCGCCCGCACGACGACGCTCCGCGCCGTCCGCTCGCCGCCCGCATCGGTCGGATCGCCTTCGTCGTCGTGGCGGCCGTCGTCGTGATCGCGGTCGCCGCCGCGTTCTTCGTGACGTGGACGATCCAGCGATCCTTCCCGCAGACCGAGGGCGAGGTCGCGCTCGACGGGCTGCAGGCCGAGGTCACGGTGCAGCGCGATGCGCTCGGTGTGCCGACCATCACCGCCGATTCGACCGACGACCTCTTCTACGCGCAGGGGTTCGTGCACGCGCAGGACCGATTCTTCGAGATGGACTTCCGCCGGCACGTCACGGCGGGGCGGGTGGCCGAGATGTTCGGCGAGTCCCAGGCGGGCACGGATGCGTTCCTGCGCACGCTCGGCTGGCGCAAGGTCGCCGAGGCCGAGGTGGCCGCGATGGACGATGTGACGCTCGGGTACTACGAGGCGTACGCCGAGGGCGTCAACGCCTACCTGCAGTCGAGATCGGGCGCCGAGCTCTCGCTCGAATACGCCGTGATCGGCCTGCAGAACCCCGACTACTCCCCCGAGCCGTGGGAGCCCGCCGACTCCGTCGCCTGGCTCAAGGCCATGGCCTGGGACCTGCGGACCAACATCGAGGACGAGACCGAGCGCGCGCTGCTGGCCGCACAGCTCGCGGAGGGATCGGATGCCGCGACCACGCGCGCGACCCTCGACGAGCTCTACCCCGCATATCCGTTCGACGAGAACCCGGTCATCGTCCCCGAGATCTCCCGCGTCCCCGCCCTCGGCACCGACGCCGAGCCGGCGGCCTTCTCGAGCGACGACGACGGCGCCGAGATGCAGCAGGCCGTCACGACGATCGACTGGCGTGAGGCATCCGATGTCATCGAGGCCGCCAGTCTGCTGGTCGGCGATGTCGGCGAGGGCATCGGCTCGAACTCGTGGGTCGTCTCGGGCGACCTCACCGAGACGGGCAAACCGCTGCTGGCGAACGACCCGCACCTCGGCGCATCCCTCCCCTCGGTCTGGTATCAGGTGCAGCTGAAATGCTCCGAGGTCTCCGCCGCGTGCCCGTTCGACGTGGGCGGCTTCTCGTTCTCCGGCCTCCCCGGCATCGTGATCGGTCACAACCGCCAGGTCGCGTGGGGATTCACCAACCTCACGACCGACGTCACCGACCTCTACGTCGAGCGCATCGAAGGCGACCAGTACTGGCGCGACGGCGCCCTGGTGCCGCTCGAGACCAGCACCGAGACGATCGAGATCGCCGGCGGCGACGACATCGAGCTGACGATCAGGTCGACCGTGCACGGGCCGATCATCTCGGGCCTCACCGATGACTTCACCGCCATCGCCGACGATCCCGAGCCCGGCCTCGCGGCCGCGGGCGCGGCAGCGGCGCCGACGCCGCCCGGCGGCGAGGAATCCGAGTACGCGCTGAGCCTGCGGTGGACCGCGCTGGATCCCGGTACCAGCGCCACCGCGATCTTCGCGCTGTCGACCGCGCAGGACTTCGACGACTTCCGCCGCGCGGCATCGCTGTTCGACGTGCCGGCGCAGAACCTGATCTACGCCGACGTCGAGGGCAACATCGGCTACCAGGCACCCGGGCGCCTGCCGGTGCGCGGTGCCGGAGACGGCTGGCTGCCGCAGCCCGGCTGGGACAGCTCCTACGACTGGACGGGCTTCATCCCGTTCGAAGAGCTGCCGGTGTCGTACAACCCCGCCTCGGGGTACATCGTGACCGCGAACAACGCGATCGTGACCGACGACTACGCCTACTTCCTCACGAAGGACTGGGACTACGGCTATCGCGCCGACCGCATCGTCGACCTGATCGAACGACGCGCGGCTGCGGCGCCGCTGACCGCGCAGGACATGCGCGACATCCAGATGGACAGTGAGATGTGGATCGGCAAGCGACTGACCTCGGCGCTCGACGGCGTGGAGGTCGACGGCGCGGGCGTCGAGGACGCCGTCGAACTGCTCCGCACCTGGGACGCCCAGAACACGGCATCGTCCGCACCGGCCGCGTACGCGAACGTGCTGTGGTCGAACCTGGTGCAGAACATGTTCGCCGAACGTGACGAGCCGCTGCCCATCGGCGGCCAGGGGCGCCTGTTCACAGTGGTGTCCGCGCTGCTCGACGACCCGTCGAACCGGCTGTGGGCCAACCCGCAGCTCGGTGTCACCAACAGAGACGAGATGCTCGCGCTCTCGGCCGAAGAGGCGTACGACGAGCTGTCCGCGCTCCAGGGCACGAACGTCGATGCCTGGCGGTGGGGCGACCTGCACGCGATCACCCTCACGAGCGACACACTCGGATCCTCGGGGATCGCACCGATCGAAGCGCTCTTCAACCGCGGACCGTATGCGGTCGGCGGCGGCGCCTCGGTCGTCAACGCCACCGGCTGGGAGCTCGGAACCTCGTATGCGACGACCACGGTTCCCTCGATGCGCATGGTCGTCGACCTGGCCGACTTCGATCAGTCGACCTGGATCCACCTCACGGGCGCATCGGGGCACGCCTTCCACGAGCACTACATCGACCAGACCCCCGACTGGGCGGCCGGAACACAGCGGCCGTGGGCGTCGTCGACGAAGGCGGTGGATGCCGCGGCGCGACAGACGCTCGTGCTCACCCCGGCAGGCTAGGGGCGGCGACGACGTCAGGCCAGCTTGGCCAACGCTCGGGACAGCAGAGCGGAGATGGACTCCGGATCGATCGTGGGGACAGCCCCCGCGGCCGCTTCCTCGGCCCACGAGAGCCCGACATACCGCATCAGCCCTGCGACCAGCTGGGTGATGAGGGCAGCCTGCGCGCTGCGATCCGATTCGCTCTCGTCCGGATACTGGGCAGCGAGTCGGAGCTCGATCACTGCACGGAGCTCGTCATCGAGAGAGGTGATCCGCTCCATCTGCAGCGCCATGAGCGTCGCACTCGATCCGATCGCACGGATGCGGCGGGCGAGGTATGCGGGCTCCAGGCTGAGGTCGCCGGGATCCACCCGGATGAGCAGTGCGGCACCCGCCAGCAGCGGCCCCTTCGACGCGATGAACTCCTGAGCGGCGGCGGCGTCGAGCGTCGGATACTCGCTTCCCAGCAACGCCGCGTCCTTGGTGCGGAAGTGATTGAAGAAGGTGCGCTGGCTGACGCCGGCGCGCTCGCAGATCATGTCGACCTTGACCGCTTCGTAGCCGTGCTCGAGCACGAGGTCGGTCGCCGCCCGCTCGATGGCTGCGGCCTTCTCTCGTGCGTCCTTGCGGCGCTGGACTGCGGGGGTCGACATGATCTGCTGCTCCTAGGGTCACTCGTACCGTAGCGACTCGATCGGATCCTGACGCGCGGCGCGGCGGGCGGGCAGGACACCCGACAGGAACGCGATGAGCATGATGACGACGATCACGGCGATCACCGTCACCGGGTCGAACAGGAGGATCTGCAGACCGGGCAGCGCGGAGAGAACGGTGTCTCCCGCCACACCGACGATCGCCGATCCCGCTGCGATCGCGGCGAGCGCCCCGATCGCGGAGCCGAGGAACCCGATGACGACGGCCTCGAGGCTGAACAGC
>Ga0308156_1003909_pt1 | contig 10888 bp, 10 predicted proteins | sample PhyAR2_FD_201041 | JGI IMG/M metagenome (GOLD analysis project Ga0308156, IMG submission 201041) | Phyllosphere microbial communities from UC Gill Tract Community Farm, Albany, California, United States - DLSL A.R2 | ecosystem: Host-associated > Plants > Phyllosphere > Unclassified | place: USA... | reverse complement strand
CTTCTGCGTATTCACTGGTAGACGTGTTTTTGCTTGCCATAACTTTCCATTCTAGCGGCTGCCATTGTAAATAGCTGTATAGATAAACAGGTGGATTTGTTGACGATTCACGACGCTTGGTCGCAACAGCCTGCAATGGGCTTGGCTGGCCACTGGGCAATATGCGAGAGACAGCCGGTTTTGGGCGTTGGAGTAACAATCCGTGCATAACGAGACAAGCTAGGACTATGCAAAACAACGCACAACAATTGACGATGGCCCGCGTGCTGCTGTGCGGCGGCGCCGTGGTGACGCTGTCGATGGGCATCCGCCACGGATTTGGCCTGTGGCTGCAGCCGATCACGCAGGAGATGGGCTGGACGCGCGAATCCTTTGCGCTGGCGCTGGCGGTGCAAAACCTCAGCTGGGGCCTGATTGGCATCTTCACCGGCATGCTGGCCGACCGTTTTGGCGCCAGCAAGGTGCTGGTCTGCGGCGCGCTGCTCTATGCGCTGGGCCTGGCCGGCATGGCCTGGGCGCCCAATACGCTGGTGTTCGCGCTCACGGCCGGGCTTCTGATCGGCATGGCGCAGACAGGCACCACCTATGCGGTGATCTATGGCGTCATCGGGCGCCAACTGCCTGCGGAGAAACGCTCCTGGGCCATGGGGGTGGCTGCAGCAGCCGGCTCCTTTGGCCAGTTCTTCATGGTGCCGGTCGAGGGCCAGCTGATCGCCCACCTGGGCTGGCAGAACGCGCTGCTGGTCTGTGCGGTATTGGTGCTGACCATCGTGCCGCTGGCCATCGCGCTGCGCGAGCCCAATTTCCACGCACTCAAGCGCCACGCGGCCGCAGGCCAGCAGCAAACCATCGCCCAGGCCGTGGGCGAAGCCTTTCGCAATCCCAGCTTTTTGCTGCTGACGGCGGGTTACTTCGTTTGCGGCTTCCAGGTGATGTTCATTGGCGTGCACATGCCCAGCTACCTGAAAGACTTCGGGCTGCCGCCGCATGTGGCCAGCTATTCGCTCGCGCTCATCGGCCTGTTCAACATCTTTGGCACCTACCTGGCAGGCTCGCTGGGCCAGCGCATGGCCAAGCGCTACCTGCTCTCGGGCATCTATTTCATCCGCGCGATCGCAATCGTGGTGTTTCTGCTGGTCCCGCTGTCGCCCTGGTCGGTCTATGTGTTTGCCGCCGCGATGGGCTTTTTGTGGCTGTCCACCGTGCCGCTGACCAATGGCGCCATTGCGCAGATCTTTGGCGTGCAGCATTTGTCCATGCTCAGCGGCTTTGTGTTCTTCAGCCACCAGATCGGCAGCTTCCTGGGCATCTGGCTGGGCGGCTACCTGTATGACCACACCGGCAGCTATGATGTCGTCTGGTACGTGGCCATTGGGCTGGGCGTGTTCGCCGGCCTGGTCAATCTGCCCGTCAAGGAAGAGCCTGTGCGGCGCCAGCCACTGGCGGCCTGACCACCGAACTCTCATGCAACAGCCTGCACCACCAACACCCTCCAACGCTGACGCCGCGCCGCTGCGCGGCTGGCAGCGCGCTGCCATCTGGCTGCTGGTGGCGGTGCTGCTGGCGCTGGTCTTCATGCTCTATACCCAACCGGAATTCATGGTGCGCATGGCCGACCATGTCTGGGCCTGCTTCTGAGAACGTGTCTACGTTCTCCCCGCGCCGCGATGCAGCGATCGCAGACACGATCCAGCCGATGACCCACACCCACACCCCTACCCCCTCGCCCTGGATCACCCGCTTTTCTGCGCTGATCCCGGCTGGCCGCCAGGTGCTGGATCTGGCCTGCGGCCAGGGCCGCCATGCGCGCTACCTGCAGGCCCAGGGTTTGCAGGTGACGGGCGTGGACCGCGACGGTACGGCCCTGCAATCGCTGCAGTCGGACACGGCAGGCGAATGGCTGCAGGCCGATATCGAAAACGGTGCCTGGCCGCTGGAAGGCCGGCTCTTCGATGCGGTGGTCGTGACGAACTATCTGTGGCGCCCGCTGTGGCCGCGCATTCTGGCCAGCGTGGCCCCTGGCGGGCTGTTGTTGTACGAGACCTTTGCGCAGGGCAACGAAGCCTACGGCAAGCCCTCCCGGCCCGATTTTTTGCTGCAACCGGGCGAGCTGCTGCAAGTCTGCGCCGGCTGGTCGGTCATCGCCTATGAGGCAGGGCTGCTGCGCAGCCCGGAGCGGGTGGTACAGCGCATTGCGGCGCGCCGCCCGCACGGCGCAAGCCCCCTGCCAGCCACGCCGCTGCCCTGAAGCGGCCTCCGCTTTGCATAACTTTGCGGCCTTGCGCGCGCGGCCGGATACCGCCGAAACCCAATAGGCATGCGGTTTTCGCTTTGTCACACCTTGCACAAAGCCGGCCCAACTTCCTCCACATTTGGCTTCTATAGTTCAACCATAGGCTCTGCGGAGAGGCGTAAACACACTCCAGTTTCTCTGTTTCACCGCTTCTTTCTGTTCCACACCAGATCGCGGCCTGGCCGCAGAGCCTCTTTTTATACAAGGAATGCCATGAGTTCTCAACCACTTCGCCATCGTCTGCTGTGCAGCACCGCCGTGACTGCAGCCCTCTGGATCGCCGCCGCACAGGCCCAGGCCGCCAGCCCCGCCCAACCCGCCCCGTCCAAGCAGGCCATTGAGGCTTGCCAGGGCAAGAAGGCCGGCGACGCCGTCCAACTGACACTGGACAATGGCACCACCGCCAAGGCCACCTGCCGCCAGGTGGGCAAGCAACTGGTCGCCAAGCGTGGCGCATCCATCGGACCCTGAAGTCCGCTGGTAACGCCCCGATCAAGCAACACTTTTACACACCCACGCACTGTGTAAGAGAATAGCCGGGCAGGCATTGCGCCTGCCCGTTTTTGCCGTTTGCGCTCCTCCATCCAACGCCCCAGCTGCTTTCTGTGACCACTTCCCGCTTCCAACAGTTGCGTTTCACCCGCTTGCAGACACGGGTGCTGCTGGCCATGGTGCTGCTGCTGCTGGGGCTGCTGCTGGGGTTTTTTGGCTTTTCGTACTGGAGCCTGCAGCGCGGGCTGGGCGGCTACGTGGCACAGATCGAGCTGGGGCGGCTGGAGTATCTCGAAAGCCAGCTGCGGCGCGAATATGCGAAGGACCCGCATTGGGCTTCGCTGACCCCGGAGCGCTGGAATGCACTGACGCGCTTTGGCAGCCAGGCGGCCGTGCCCGTCTCGCCCCCTGCCGAGACGGTGGCACCGCGCCGGGCCACACTCGGGCCTGCACTGACCCAGCAATTGCGTCCCATCGAGCGCCACCCGCTGTCCCAGCGCCTGGGTCTGCTCGACAACCAGGGCAAGCTGATTGCCGGTGTGCCGCCCACGCCCGGCAGCGCCAAAAACCCGCTGTTCGATGGCCAGCACATGCTGATTGGCACCCTGACCTTGAACCAGCCCGAAGACCTGAAAAACCAGATCGACAACGCCTTTTTGAAGGAGCATCTGGTGTTTCTGGCCATTACCGGTCTGCTGGGCCTGCTGTTGGCCGGTGCCCTGTCCTGGTGGCTGAGCCGCCGCTGGATTCGGCCCATCGAGGCGCTGAGTGAAGGAGCGAAGGCCTTTGCCAGCGGACAGCTGGACTACCGCATTGCCGTGGCTGGCCATGATGAGCTGGTGCAGCTGGCCGACCGCTACAACCACATGGCCGAGCAGCTCTCGCAAGCCCAGGCACAGCAGCATGAATGGCTCACGCAGGTGGCCCATGAGTTGCGCACCCCGCTGGCAGCCGTGCGGGCCGAGATTGAAGCCGTGCAGGATGGCATCCGCAGCTTTGATGCGCAGACGGCTGCGCGCCTGCACCGCCAGATCCTGCGCCTGACCCAGCTGGTCAGCGACATGCGCGCCACCATCCCGACCGCACTGGTAGTGCACGCACCCGAGGCCGCCCCTGCGCTGCAGCTGACCGCCCACCTGCCCGCGGCTGCGCGCCCGCTGGACATGCGGGCCCTGACCATCGAGGCGGTGGAAGCCGTGCAGATTCGCTTCAGCCAGGCGGGCATCAGCCTGCCCACGGCCCAGGAGCTGCTCACCGCCCTGCCGCCTGCCTGGGTGCAGGGCAATGCGCAGCAGTTGCACCAGGTGCTGAGCAATATCCTGGAAAACAGCCTGCGCTACACCGATGCGCCGGGCCGTGTCAGCATCAGCGCCAGCCTGCATGGGCCAGCACCTGATTCGGGCCAGCGCTGGCTGGAGCTGCACCTCGATGACAGCAGCCCCTCGGTGCCGCCAGCCGAACTGCCCCGTATTTTTGAACGCTTCTACCGCGTAGAGACCTCGCGCAGCCGCGCCAGCGGCGGCTCGGGCCTGGGGCTTGCGATCTGCAAAAGCATTGTGCAAGCCCATGGAGGACAATTGCAGGCCTCCATCTCGTCCTTGGGCGGTCTGCGCCTTACCTTGATCCTGCCCTTGATAGATCCTGTTGCATGAACACCGCCAAACCCCGCATTCTGTATGCCGAAGACGAGGCCGATATCGCCTCGGTTGTCATTGACTACCTGCACCACGCCGGCTACGAGGTCGAGCATTTTGCGGATGGCAGCCAGGCCATGGCGGCGCTGCGCGCCCGCGCGCCGCAGCTGGCCATTCTCGATCTGATGCTGCCCGGCACCGACGGCCTGAGCATTCTGCGCGAATGCCGCGCGCGCCAGATCTGCCCCGTCATCTGCCTGACCGCCAAGGTCGAGGAAGTGGACCGGCTGGTCGGCCTGGAGATGGGCGCCGACGACTATATCTGCAAGCCCTTTTCGCCGCGCGAGCTGATTGCCCGCGTCAAGGTGATCCTGCGCCGCCATGCACCACCTGCTCCCGGTGCGGCAGCCAGCCAGGCCGCCAGCGACTGGCAGCTGGACGAGACCACCAGCCAGGCCAGCTGGCGCGGCCAGGATCTGGGGCTAACGCGGCGTGAGTTTGCGTTGCTGCACATCCTGCAGCGCCACCCCGGCAAGATCTACCCCCGCAGCCAGTTGCTGGACCTGGCCTATGCCGATGCGCTGGAAGTGAGCGACCGCGCGATCGACAGCCATATCAAGAACCTGCGCAAGAAACTGCGCACGGTGATGGGAGACGACGCCGATTGCATTCGCTCGATCTATGGCGTCGGCTTCGCATTTGAAGGCTAGCGCTGCAGTTCAGTCCCGCGTGCTGGGGCTCCAGAACGCCTGGCGCACCCCGGGCTTGGCCGCCAGCTGCTGCACCATCGCATCGAGCTCCTCTCCCTCCACCGACTGGGCAGCCAAGGTCGCTTCAATAACCACCTCGGCATCGCCAAACGGCTGGATGTCGATATCGCCGGGCGGGTAGCCGCCACGCTCCAGCACATCCTGCAGCATCGCCAGCGCCAGCCGCTGGTGCAGGCGCTCGGCCACGACAAACACGGCATTGGTCATTTCGGTGGAGGCCACATCCAGCGGCTTGCGGTTGATGGCATTGACGAGCGGGCGCAGCAAGGTATTGGCCGCCAGCACCAGCACGGTGCCCAGGGCCGCCTGCACGATCAGGTCAGCCCCCGCTGCGGCGCCCACGGCGGCAGAGCCCCACAGGGTGGCGGCGGTGTTCAGGCCACGCACATTGCCTTCCTCGCGCATGATGACGCCAGCGCCCAGAAAGCCGATCCCCGAGACCACATAGGCCATCACGCGCACGGCCCCGTCAGGGCCTGCAATGGTGTTGGCACTGTCGACAAAGATGGCCGCGCCCACGGCCACCAGCACATTGGTGCGCAAGCCGGCGGTGCGCTGGCGGTATTGGCGCTCCAGGCCGATGACGGCGCCCAGAACAAAGGCGGTCACCAGGCTGATGGCCGTGTTGATCAGTGAGTTCAGTTGTGTGTAGTTCAGCGCTTCGAGCATGCCGCCCTCCTTGGCAAACGGTTATTCTTCATGGCGCTTATTGCCAGCCGTAGCGACGGATGTACCACTTTTTCATGACCTGCGTAAGACCCATATAGGCCAGCAAGACCGCCACAAGGAATACAAAGTACATGCCGGGCAGCGGCACCAGCTTGAAATAAGGTGCCAACGCGCCCATAGGCAGGTAAATGCCGATGGCCACGACCACCAGGGTCATCAGGGCCACCGGCCAGGCAGCGCGGCTCTGGAGGAACGGAATGCGCATCGTGCGGATCATGTGCACGATCAGCGACTGGGTGAGCAGGCCCACAACAAACCAGCCGGACTGGAACAGCGCCTGGCGCTCTGGCGTGTTGGCGCCAAACACCTTCCACATCACGACAAAGGTGGTGATGTCGAAGACCGAGCTGATGGGGCCGAAGAACAGCATGAAACGGCCCACATCGGCAGGGTTCCAGCGCTGGGGCTGGGTCAGCAGCTCGGGGTCCACATGGTCAAACGGAATCGCCGACTGCGAGAAGTCATACACCAGGTTCTGCACCAACAGCTGCATCGGCAACATGGGCAGAAAGGGGATGAAGGCACTGGCAATCAACACCGAGAACACATTGCCGAAGTTCGAACTCGCCGTCATCTTGATGTACTTGAGCATGTTGGCAAAGGTGCGGCGCCCTTCCTGCACGCCCTGGTCCAGCACCATCAGGCTCTTGTCCAGCAAGATGATGTCGGCCGCTTCCTTGGCCACATCAACGGCCGTGTCCACCGAGATGCCGATATCGGCCGTGCGCAGCGCTGCCGCATCGTTGATGCCGTCGCCCATGAAGCCCACCACATGGCCATTGGCCTTGAGCATGCGCACGATGCGCTCCTTGTGCGCAGGGCTCAGCTTGGCAAAGATGTTGCCTTCCTCGACCACCTGGGCCAGGCGCTGGTCGTCCATCTGCTCGATATCGCCACCCAGCACGATGTGCTGCTCGGTGATGCCCACCTGCTGGCAGACTTTGGCGGTGACGGCGGCATTGTCGCCGGTCAGCACCTTGGTCTTTACGCCATGGCGAGCAAGCGCCTGCAGCGCGGGTGCGGCACTTTCCTTGGGCGGGTCGACAAAGGCCAGAAAGCCGCAGAGCACCATGCCGGCCTCATCGGCCACCCCGAAGTTGCTCTGGCCAGGCTCGGTATCCCGAGTCGCCACCGCCACCACGCGCAGCCCCTGGGCGTTGAGTGCCTCGGCCGTCGCCACGATGCGCTGGCGCAAGCCCGCGTCGAGCGCCAGCACGCCACCGGCGGCCTGCACCGAGCCGCTCACCTGCAGGATTTCCTCGACCGCGCCCTTGGTGATGATCTTGCCGGCGCCGCCACTGTCACGCACCACCACCGACATGCGCCGGCGCACAAAGTCAAATGGCACTTCATCGACCTTGGTGTGGCTGTCGACCAGCGGCGCGCGCTCGCCATGGGCCAGCACGGCCACATCGAGCAGGCTCTTGAGACCCGTCTGGTAGTAGCTGTTCAGGTAGGCCATGTCCAGCACATGCTGCGATACATCGCCCCAGGCATCGAGGTGGCGCTCGACCGAGATCCGGTCCTCGGTCAGGGTGCCCGTCTTGTCGGTGCACAGCACATCCATCGCGCCAAAGTTCTGGATGGCATCGAGGTGCTTGACGATCACTTGCTTGCGCGACAGAAACACCGCCCCCTTGGCGAGCGTGGCGGTCACGATCATCGGCAGCATCTCGGGGGTCAGGCCCACGGCCACCGACAGCGCAAACAGCAGCGCCTCGGTCCAGTCGCCCTTGGTCAGGCCATTGATCAGCAGCACCAGCGGCACCATCACCAGCATGAACCGGATCAGCACCCAGCTGACCTTGTTGACCCCCATCTGGAACGCGGTGGGGCCACGCTCCATGGCCGAGACCTTGCCGGCCAGCGCGCCGAGGTAGCTCTGGTTGCCAGTGCTCAGCACCACCGCCAGACCCGCACCCGAGACCACGTTGGTGCCCATGAACACCAGGTTGCGCAATTCCACCGGGTTGGATTGGGCGCCATCGGGCTCCTGGGCAAATTTCTCCACCGGCATGGATTCACCGGTCATCGCCGATTGCGCCAAAAACAAGTCCTTGGCGGCCAGCAGGCGGCAGTCGGCCGGCACCATATCGCCGGCCGCCAGCTGGATGATGTCGCCTGGCACCAGCTCGCGCACCGGCAGCTCGCGCACGGCCTGCAGCGCAGACAGGCGCGATGGCAGCGCATCCAGCGCTTGCCCCTGCTCATCTTGAGCGCCGCGGCGCAGCACAGCTGCGGTGTTCGATACCAGGGCCTGCAGGCCAGCCGCAGCCTGGTTGGCGCGGCCTTCCTGCCAAAAGCGCAGGCCGGTCGCCAGCGCCACCATGCTGCCAATCACCACCGTGGCCTTGGTGTCGCCCGTCAGCCACGACACGGCGGCCAGCACCGTCAGCAGCAGGTTGAAAGGCGTGCGAAAGCACAGCCACAGGTGCTCGGCACGAGACATGGGCCGGTCCTGCGAGATGGTGTTCCATCCGGCCTGTGCACGCGCCTCCTGCACCTGTGCGTCGTCCAGGCCCTGGCGGCTGGTGTTCAGGCTTTGCAGCAATGCTTGTTCCGGCGCATGGGCGGCGTCGCGCAGCCGCTCGCCCATGGCCGTGGAAATGCTGGCATCCACCGGCGGGCTGGCCCATTGCTCAAACATCGGCAAGCGGCGGAAATGCACGCCCCAGTGGCGCGAGCGCAGAAAGTTAACGAATCCATTTTTCAGCAGGTTCAACATGACCCATCTCCCCGCCATGGGCACGGCCCAGCCGCGCCGCATGGCATCTTCAATCCATACAGGCGTGCCCATGCGCGCCGCTGCCAGGCGGCCGCAAAGATGCACCTCAAAAAGAAGAGAGGTCAGCGACTGAAAGGGTCCAATGCCGCCGAAGCCGAGCAGGACTGCACGGCACCTTTGCCCATGGGGGCGCGGCGGCGCAGCATGGTCGCGAGCTGGCGCTGCATGCAGCGGGGCGCGCCCAAGCCGCAGCATGGCGTGATGGCCCATGGCACAGCCCTGCGTCGCGGTGCGCGCAAAGAGGCCAGCGAAGACATACGCAGTGGCATGAAAGGCTCCCACACCCGGTGTGATGGCGCGCAGCAAAGGCGCTCGCCACTGGGCAAGACTGGAAGATCAAAATGGGATGCAGTAGGGGCGCAGGTCTGTCTGACAGAAACTACGGCACCTCACAGCCGCCCGCCTGGTTCGGCAAGGCAGCGCGCAAAGCTGGGGCGTTTGCGATTACCTTGCCTGTGGTCGGTTGGCCGCTGGCCAACAACTCGGTAAGTCCACAGGGTTACTCCTGATAAAAAAGCTGGCCGGATTGTAGATCAAGGCCCTCAAAACCACCAGCGGTTTAGAAGGCACAACGCGCTCTTTACCTGCGCTTTTCAGAAAGCTCAGTCCAGCACCAGCCGGCGCTGCTGCACCAGCTGCTCGATCTGGGCGCGCGTATCGCTGATCAGCGCTGCAAACTGCTGCGGGCTGCCGCCCATCGGCACAACACCGAGCTGCTCCAGACGCGCCTGCACCGCAGGTTGCTGCAGCGCTTGGCGGGCTGCGTGGTGGAGGGTGTCGATGACCGCTGGCGGCGTGCCGGCCGGCGCCACCAGCCCAAACCAGGTGATGGCCAGGCGGTTGAGCGCCGGGTAGCCCGCCTCTGCCAACGTAGGCACCTGCGGCAGCGCCGGCCACCGCTGGGGCGCGGCCACCGCAAAGGGCACCAGGCGCCCCGACTGCACCAGGCTGCTGGACGACGGGTACTGGTCACTCAGCACCTGGGTCTCGCCCGACAGCGCACTGTTGACCACCGGGCCTTGGCCTTTGTACGGAATATGGCGCAGGCGCACGCCCAGCGCTTCGTTCATCGCCTCGGCAATCAGGTGGCCGATGGAGCCCACGCCGGCCGATCCGATCGTGTAGTGGTCGGGCTGGGCGCGCAAGATGGCGACCAGGCTCTGCAGATCGGCTGCCCCCAGGCTGGGGTGGGTGGAGAATACCGATGGAATCTGCGCCAACGCGATGACCGGTGCCAGCGCTTCGGGCGGGTCACGGCGCAGCGATTTCAGCATCACCGCATTGACGGCCAAGGTGCTGATCGTTCCCACGCCGATGGTGTAGCCATCGGGCCGCGCACGGGCCACCGCCTCGGCACCGATGAGACCTGCGGCACCTGCCTTGTTCTCCACCACCACCGGCTGGCCCAGCGGCTCGCGCATGGCATCGGCGACCAGGCGGGCCACGATATCGGTCGACCCCCCCGGTGCAAAGGGCACCACCAGCTTGATGGGCTGGCTGGGGTAGGCGCGCCGCTCTTGTGCTTGCGCGTGCGCATGTCCGGCCCATGCCAGGCCCAGGCAGACCAATGCGGGCAGCAGCGCCAGCGGGCGCAAGATGGGAAAGCGGGAGATCATGGCAGGCGGGCACTGAAAACCAGAGACGGGAATTATCCTCCCGAGCGGGAAGCTGGCACTAGGCAGCGCAGCTGGCCTGTACGTCCTGGCCCTCTTGCTGCAGACCCTGGCTCTGGGCATAGTCCATGCCCCAGTCGCGCATGGCCGTCAGTACCGGCTGCAGGCTGCGGCCCAGGTCGGTCAATGCATAGTCCACGCGCGGGGGGACCTCGGCATAGACCGTGCGCGCAACAATGCCGGCCTCTTCGAGCTCGCGCAGCTGCAAGGTCAGCATGCGCTGGGTGACGTTCGGAATGGCGCGCGCCAACGCACTGAAACGTTTGGTGCCATGGAGCAGATGGAAAAGCACAATGGGCTTCCAGGTGCCGCCCATGACGGACAAGGTGACCTCCACTGCGCAGCCGCTTTTGCTGTTCAAACGCTTCATACCCCTTGCTCCCTGGAAAACGACAAACGCCCCATCCTAGTGCCAAGCCAATATCCATGCATTGCTTACATTTTTAATACTAGACCACAAATATGTCGGTTCTAGCGTTCCACACCCAGCGCTTGCATGATGGCCGGGTGGC
>Ga0308156_1003889_pt1 | contig 10942 bp, 9 predicted proteins | sample PhyAR2_FD_201041 | JGI IMG/M metagenome (GOLD analysis project Ga0308156, IMG submission 201041) | Phyllosphere microbial communities from UC Gill Tract Community Farm, Albany, California, United States - DLSL A.R2 | ecosystem: Host-associated > Plants > Phyllosphere > Unclassified | place: USA... | reverse complement strand
CCTTCGCCCAGCCGGACGATGCGGCTGAAGCTGTCGACCACGCGAAAGCCTTCGCGTGACGGCCGCGCGATCAGCAGCCGGCAATTGTTGGTCCCCAGATCGAGCGCGCCATACAGCGGCGCATCTCGACCCGACGCATCCCGCGAACGGGAAGGCTGGGACCGCTCGTCGCGCCGTCGAGGCGCGCCGTGGGTCTCCGGCATGGGCCGTCATCCGTTGTGGGCGGTCCAAAGCGGCGCCCGTCTTGGTCAGCCTAACCCGCCAGGATCGTCCGCGCCAAGCCATTCTGTCAGGAAGATGAACAGACCGGCAGGCATTGGGGTCATGCGCTGAATCGTATGAAGCGCGATGACCCGCATTCAGACCGCACGTTTCGCCATCGGCCAGATCGTACGCCACCGCGACGACGCCTTTCGTGGCGTCGTGATGGATGTCGATCACGCCTATGAGGGACCGGCCGGTGAAAGCGGCCTGGTCAGACCGGACCAGCCCTTCTACCGCGTCTTCGCCCTGGGCGAGGATGGCGGCTTTGTCGCCTACGCCGCCGAGGGCGCTCTGGAAGATGGCGATTCCGTCCTGCTGCCCGACGACGCCGAGCGGTGGTTCACCACCGACGGCATGGGCCACCACGCTCCGCTGGACGAACGTCTGCACTGACGGTTGGAAGCCGTGGCGGCTCCGGGCTAGGATGACGGCAAAAGAGGAATACGCCATGTCCGACTTCGAACACGTCTTCGAACAGCCGCCCGAGGGCGCGGCCGCCGACTGGACCATTCCCCAGAACTGGGCCGCCTATACCGAGGTCGAGCACCAGACCTGGGACACGCTTTACGCCCGGCAGATGAAGATCCTGCCCGGTCGCGCCTGTGACGCCTTCATGCGGGGACTGGACGCGCTAGATCTGAACGCCGGCGGCATCCCCGACTTCGACGTGATCAATCCCAAGCTCCAGGCCCTGACGGGCTGGACGGTTGTCTGCGTGCCGGGTCTGGTCCCGGACGAGGTCTTCTTCGACCATCTGGCTAACCGCCGCTTTGTCTCGGGTCAGTTTATCCGCAAGCCGGACCAGCTGGATTACCTGCAGGAGCCCGACATCTTCCACGACGTCTTCGGCCACGTGCCGATGCTGACCGACCCCGATTTCGCCGCCTATATGGAGGCCTATGGCAAGGGCGGTCAGCGGGCGGCCGGGTTGGGCATGCTGCCGAACTTGGCGCGCCTGTATTGGTACACGGTCGAGTTCGGCTTGATGAAGGAGGCGGACGGCCTTCGCATCTACGGCGCCGGCATCGTTTCTTCGGCGACCGAGAGCGTCTTTGCGCTGGACGACCCGTCGCCCAACCGCCTGGGGTTCGACCTGGAGCGGGTGATGCGGACCCGCTACCGCATCGACGACTTCCAGCAGGTCTATTTCGTCATCGACAGCCTGGAAGCCTTGAAAGACGAGACGCTCAAGGACTTCGGCCCGGTCTATGCGGCGCTGAAAGGCAAGGACGACCTCGCCATCGAAACGGTCCTGCCGACCGACCACGTCTTCACCCGCGGCACCCAGGCCTACGCCCAGCGCGGCGGGCGGTTCGCGGCCTGATCGACGTCAGGTGTGCGTGATCAGGCTGTTGTGCTTGGTGTCGCGCATACGGATGAAGGTCAGCAGCGACAGGCCGATCATGCCGGTCACATACCAGAAGAAGACGCTCTCGACGCCCGCGCCCTTAAGCCATAACGCCACATATTCCGCCGTGCCTCCGAACACCGCATTGGCGATGGCGTAAGGCAGAGCGACGCCGAGGGCGCGGATGTGGGCGGGGAACAGCTCGGCCTTCACCACGGCGTTGATCGCGGTGTAGCCCGACACGATGACCAGGCCGGCCAGCGCCAAGAGGAAGGCGACGAAAGGGGTCTCGACCGTCGATAGGGTCGTCATGATCGGCACAGTGCACAACACCCCCAGCACGCCGAAAGCGATCATCACGGGACGCCGTCCCACCCTGTCGGAAAGCGCGCCGACCGCCGGCTGAAGCAGCATGAAGATGAACAAGGCCGCCGCGCTGATTTCAGTCGCCGTGTTTTTGGAGAACCCGCTCGTATTGACCAGGAACTTCTGGAGGTAGGTCGTGTAGGTGTAGAAGGCCAAGGTGCCGCCGGCCGTCAGGCCCAGCACCATCAAGGCCTCTTTCGGGTGTTTCAGGATCAACTGCACGGCACTGGATTTAGGGGCGTCCTTGGCCTCGGTCGCCTTATGCGTCTCGTCCAGCCGGCGACGCAGCCAGAAAACGACGACCGCCAAGCCCGCGCCGACGAAGAAGGGGATGCGCCACCCCCAGGAAGCAAGCGCCGTTTCGCTGAGCGTGTTCTGCAGCACGATCAACAGCAGCAGGGCGATCAACTGACCCGAGATCAGGGTGACGTACTGGAAGCTGGACCAGAAGCCTCGGCGATGCGGCTCGGCCGTTTCGGACAGATAGGTGGCGCTGGATCCGTATTCTCCGCCGACGCTCAGCCCCTGCAACAGCCGTGCGAACAGCAGCAGCGCCGGCGCCGCCAGGCCGATGGTGGCATAGCTGGGCGTCACGCCGATGATCAGCGAGCCCGTGCACATCAGGGTCACCGAGAGGGTCAACCCCGCCTTGCGACCTTTGCGATCGGCATAGACCCCCATGATCCATGCGCCGATAGGCCGCATCAAGAAGCCCACCGCAAAGACGGCGGCGGCGCTCAGCAGTTGCGCCGTCGGGTCTTCGCTCGGGAAGAACACGGGCGCGAAATACAGGGTGAAAGCCGCATAGGCGTACCAGTCGAACCACTCCACCAGATTGCCGGCCGATCCGCCGACGATATTTCTCAATCGGCGGGCGGGGCTCATGGGCGCTGCGGTCGTCATGGCCGGATCAGCCTCTCTGGAAGGGGTAGAAGTCGGTTCCGAGGTTCAGGATCGTCGTCAGTTCGTCCAGCGCGCTGCGGCTTTCCGTGAGCAGGTCAGGATCGGCCAGATCGCCGGGGCGCAGTTCGTCGCGGTACCAGCGCCCGGCCCAATCCGACAGACGCGCATGCAGGTCGTCCGTAAGGCGCATGGCCGGGTTCGTCGCCGCCAGCTCGGCCTCGGTCAGGACGACGCGCAGCCGCAGGCAGGCCGGTCCGCCGCCGTTGCGCATCGACTGGCGCACATCGACATACTGCACCCGGCCGATCGGACCGTTGGAGGCGGCCAGCGCTTGCGCCACCGCATGGCTGCGCGGGTTGTCGCGGGTCTCGGTCGGACAGATCAGGGTCAGGCGATCCTCGCCCGGCACCTGGATCAGCATGGAGTTGAACAGATAGCTCGAGATCGCATCGGCCAGCGGCAGGTCGGCGGACGAGACCTCGACGAAGATCGGTTCGAACAGACCATCGGCCGCGCGGCGGATGGCGGCCTGGGTTGCGGCCGTGTCCTCGAACGCCACCTTGTGGAAGAACAGGGTGTCCAGCGCCCCGACGCAGACCACATCGTTGTGGAAGGTGCCGCCCGCGATGGCGGCGCGGGATTGCTGGGCCAGGACCGGCCGTCCGGCTTCGTGGAGGCGCACGATGGCTTCCGACGCTTCGCGCGTCTGGCGGGCGGGGAAGGGGCCGTCCCACGGCTCGAACGCCTCGCGGGCCCAGACCAGCAGATTGACGCCGCGGCCGCCATGTTGGGCGCACAGGCGAACGTGGTTTGCGGCGCCTTCGTCGGCCAGATGCGCGACCGCGGGCAGGGCGTCATGGACGGCGAACCGGCTGGCGTCAGGAAACATGGCGTCCAGCGCGCGCTTCGTTTGCCGGTGCTCCAGGCTGCGGTGCAGATTGGTGTGCAGATTGGCCGGGGTGAAATGTACTCGGCCGTCGGCGGCGTCGGCGCTGGGGGTCACGGTCGCGGCGTTGGCGGCCCACATGGGCGAGGCCGAACAGGCAGCGGCGGCGAAAGAAGGCGCATTCTTCCACGCCCGCTCCAGCACCTGGGCGTCCGATCCGGCGAAACCCAGGGTCCGCAGGAAGGGAATATTCGGCCGCTCATGCGGCGGCAGGACGAACTGGGGCAGGCCCAGGTCCGCCAGGGTCTTCATCTTGTCGAGGCCCTGAATCACGGCCGCGCGCGGATTGGACGCCTCGCCCTTGTTCAAGCTGGAGGCCAGATTGCCGGGCGACAAACCGGCGTAGGAATGGGTCGGCCCGATCAGACCATCGGCGTTGGCCTCGACAGCGCTGATCATCGCAATCCCTTGATCTCGCTTTCGATGTTGGCGACGGCGTCGGCCTCGAAACTGGCGACCGGATAGGCGCAATAGTCGGCGGCGTAATAGGCGCTGGGGCGGTGGTTGCCGCTGGCCCCCAGGCCGCCGAACGGCATGTCGCCGGCGGCGCCCGTCGTCGGCCGGTTGAAGTTGACCACGCCGGCGCGGATGCGGCGGATGAAGTGGTCCCAGTTTTTCGGATCATCGCTGACCAGACCGGCGGACAGGCCGTAGCGGGTCGCATTCGCCGCCTGGATCGCGGCGTCGAACGAGGCGACGCGCGTCACCGACAGGAAGGGGGCGAACATCTCTTCGTCCGGCACGTCGATCCCGGTCACGTCGATGATGGCCGGCTTGACGAAGGCGCCCGGAAGGTTGGCGACCGGCCCCGAGGCACGGATGACCTTGGCCCCCATGTCGATCCGTTCCTGCAACGCCTTAAGCGCCGCCTCAGCCGCACGCGCCGAGATCAGCGGGCCGGCATACGGTTCGGGATCGCTATCCCACGGACCGAAGATCAGCCGGTCGGACAGGGCGGCGATGGCTTCGATGATCGCATCGCCCTGCGGCCCTTCCGGCACGATCAGGCGACGCGCGCACGAGCAGCGCTGGCCGGTGGTGATGAAGGCGGACTGCACCGCGATGCCCGCGACAGCTTCGGCGTCCGCTGCGTCCCAGACGACCAGCGGGTTATTGCCGCCAAGCTCCAGCGCCATGATAACGTGGGGGTCGTCGGCGAACTTCCTGCGGAAATGCGCGCCCGCTGCACCCGAGCCGGTGAACATCAGGGCGTCGATGCCGGCGTCCAGCAGGGCCGCGCCCGTCTCACGCCCGCCCTGGACCACATTGACCACGCCGGTCGGCAGATCGGCGGCGGCGAAGGCTTCGGCCATCACCTGACCGACCAGGGGCGTTTCTTCCGACGGCTTGAAGACGACCGTGTCGCCGGCCAACAGGGCCGGCACGATATGGCCGTTCGGCAGATGGCCCGGGAAGTTGAACGGGCCAAGCACCGCCGCCACGCCGTGCGGACGGTGCCGCAGGGTCGCGCGGCCGAACGCCGTGTCGCTGGTCCGTTCGCCGGTGCGCTCGTCATAGGCGCGGATCGAGATGTCCACCTTGCCGATCATGGCGGCGGCCTCGGTCTTGGTTTCCCACAGCGGCTTGCCGGTCTCGCGCGCGATGGCCTCGGCGATCTGGGGCGCGCGGTCTTTCAGGACGGCCTGATAGCGTTTGACGCCCTCGATCCGTTCGCCGCGCGGCGCATCGGCCCAGGCGGGGAAGGCGGTGCGGGCGGCGTCAACGGCGGCCTGAACCTGGGCCGGGCTGGCGGCCTCGCCCTCCCAGTTGGTGGCTTCGGTCGCGGGATCGGTGGATTTGAAGACGGTCATGATTTTACTCGCACAGGGTCTCCGTTGCGCACTTTGAGCGCGGCGGCCGTTTCGGCGGTCAGGCGAACGGCGTCGCCATCGATGTCGGCCTTGGCGCGAACGGCGCGGAAGGCGGCGACGCTGTCAGTCGAGATCAGGGCCGGCAACTCGCCCTCGACGCCCTCGACGATCTGAACCGTCAGACGCCGGGCGTCGCGCACGGTCCGGATATTGTCGCGGCCGCAGGCGACGGTCGGACCGGCGTCGAAGATGTCGACCAGACCATTGGGCCGGAAGCCTTCGCTTTCCAGCAGGGCCATGGCCGGCACGCCTTGCGGATGGACCTTGCCGATCACCGCGCGCGCTGGTTCAGGCAGCAGTTCGACATAGATCGGGTGGCGCGGGGCCAGGTCCAGGATGAACTGCTTGTCCGTCGAGCCGGTCATCCGGTCGGCGTGATCGAACTCCATTGGAAAGAATTTGTGCGCCACGTGGTCCCAGAACGGGCAGGCGCCGTCGGGCGTGAAGACGCCACGCAACTCGGCCAGCACATTGTCGGCGAACAGCTCGGGCTGGGCGCCGATCAGCATATATCGCGACTGGCTGAGCAGACGGCCCGCGCCGCCCTTTCTCCGATCCGCCTTTAGGAACAGCGAACCGACCTCGGTCCAGCCCGTGCATTCATTGACCAGAACCAACGTCTGGTGATCCAGCTTCACCCCCAGCGAGGGCGACTGGACGGTGTTGTTGACGACGCGGAACGAGAAGAAGGGTCGTTTCAGTCCGACTGTCGCCTTGACCGAGCCGACGCCGTCGATGTCGCCCGTGTCGCCGTCTTCCAGCATCAGGGTGTACCAGGCCTCTTGCCATGGCACGCGACCTTCGAAGCTCGCCTGGCTCAGTTCCAGACGATCGGCCAGGGCGTCGGGATCTTCAGGCAGGCTGGTGAAGCCGGGGCCCGACAGGATGGCCAGCTCCAGCAGATGATCGAGATCGGCGGGGCCGGCGGGGCGGACGACAAGCATTCTACAGGGTTTCCATCCGCAGGGATTTCAATCTGGCGGCGTCGATTTCGCCCGACGCGATCTTGCACAGGATCAGGGCGCTGAGCTGGGCGCGTTCGACGAAGCTGTCGGGCCAGGCGAACTCCTGGTCCGAATGGATGTCGCCGCCGCGAACGCCCAGGGTGTCGATGTTGGGCAGGCCGGCGGCGTGCAGATTGTTGCCCTCGCACACCCCGCCGGACGGCTTCCAGGCGATGGGCTGACCCAACAGGGCGCCGGCTTCCTTCACCGCTTCGAACAGGGCGGTCTGGGCGGCGTCCATCGGTTTGGGCGCACGGGTGAAGCCGCCGTGAAGATCCAATATCAGGCCCTCGAACGGCGGCGTGGCGGCGATGGCCCGCACGGATGCGTCGATCCAGTCGGCCGCCGCCTTGTCCGGCACCCGGACGTTGAACCGCACCACGGCGTTGTCGGCGACGACGTTCAGCGCGCCCCCGCCCGAAATCCTGGCGACGTTGACGGTGACGCCCTCGTGCTGACCGTTCAGTCCGTGCAGGGCGGCGGCGATGATGGCGGCGCCGGCCACCGCATTGCGGCCTTCGTCGAAGGCGCGGCCGGCGTGGGCGGCGCGGCCCGTCACGATCAGATGATAGTTGCCGCTGCCCTTGCGCGCCCCCGCCAGCGTGCCGTCCGCCAGGGCCGGCTCGTAGGTCAGGCCGACATGGCCGCGCGCGCCCAGTTCGGCCAGCAGCGGGGCGGAAGCCGGCGAGCCGATCTCCTCGTCGGGGCTCAGCAGCACCGTCCAGCCGACGCCGTGCCGGTCGGGATGGGTTTCGAACGCCTCCAGCGCGGCCAAAAGCACGCTGATCCCGCCCTTCATGTCCGCCACGCCAGGCCCGTTCAGGGCGCCGTCGGCGCGCGTGGTCACGGTCTGGAACCGGCTGTCGGCGGGGAAGACGGTGTCATAGTGGCCGGTCAACACGACCTGGATCGGCGCATCGGGCCGGGCGGTGATCTTCAGGGCGTCGGCATGGGCCTCGGTCCGCACCGATCCGTCGTCGGCGACGGTGGTCGAACCCTGCGTCGGGAGGCGTTCGACGCTTGCGGGTAGGGCGCTCGCCGCCGCATCCAGCATATCCAGCACAGCATTCAGCCCGGCCGCGTTACGGCTGCCGGAGTTGATGTTCGCCCAGTCGATGGTGCGGCCGATGATCGTCTCGCGTCGCGTGGCGACGTGGTCGAGGACGGCCTGGTCCGAGGTCAGAATCCGCATCGGCCGGACCCTAGACGCCTCGACCCCAAAGGTGAAGGTCGGGGTCTGTAAGTCATCGCCGATCACCGCTAGGTTCCCGCGCGAACAGGGACGCAAAATGAAACGCAACAAGATCGACCTCTGGCTCCGCGCCATGAACCCGCTGAAGCTGCCGCGCGGCATGGCCGAGGCCCAGCGTTCGGCGCGGTCGATGGTGATCGGCCTGGTCATCGCCCTGATCGTCGGCCTGATCCCGACCTGGTGGATGTTCACCTCGGGCTGGTTCGAGACGGCGATGAGCGCGGAATACGCCAAGATGGGTCTGTCGGCCGATCAGTTGGCCATGCAGCAGGAGATGATGAAGGTCATGTGGCCCTTCGCCATCGCCTCGGGCGCGATCTTCTCCGTCCTGTTCTACGGCGTGGTGGCGGTGCTTCAGTGGCGCATGATGACGCGCGCCATCCCGATCATCATGCTGGCGCTGATCGCTTACAGCGTAGTGGCCAATCTTGGGATGCGGCTGCTGGGGACCCTGCCGTCGCCGGATCTTCCGCTGTGGATCAACCTGACGACCTGGCCCGCCATGATCGTGTCGGGCGTGATCTATGTCGCGTCGCTACAGGGCGCCATGCTGCTGCATCGCCTGAAGCAGGAGGCTTGATGTCGGTCGTCCTCTACCACAATCCGAAATGCAGCACGTCGCGCAACGCCCTCGCCTTGCTGCGCGAACAGGGCGTCGAGCCGACGGTCGTCGAATATCTGAAGACCGGATGGGATCGCGAAACGCTGGAGCGATTGGCGTCAAGAACCGGCCTCGGTTTGTCCGGCCTGCTGCGTAAGAAGGAAGCCGAGGCCAAGGCTCTGCTGGGCGCCGGCGCCGACGATACGGCGATCCTTGCGGCGGCGATCGCCCAGCCGATCCTGATCGAACGTCCAATTGTCGAGACCGACAAGGGCGCCGTTATCGGCCGGCCCGTGGAGCAAGTGCTGGCGGTTTTGTAGCCGACGGCTGATGGATTGCGCCCGCCAGCCATCCCAAATGTAGGAGCGAATCTGCGTCTTTTCATCAGCTTGAAGACCGGGATCGGCTTTCACCCGGGCATTATGTCGAACGGGCTTATAATCGGCGCCCGGTCTTTGACATCGCCAACGCTTGACCAGATGCCGTGCGTCTTAGGCCTTTAAAATTGCATTTCGTCGCACAGTGCAATTCGGTCCCGTCTTTTTGGTCAGCAAAAACAACGGCACGCTGGGAGAATTGCACGCCGTTGCACCATTTTCGCCGCGTGCAATTGGCCCGCGTAATCCGTTGCGCCCAAGAAAAGCCAGACCGGGGCGACCGCCGCGCCTAGCGGTTGCGGCCGCCCCGGTTCGGACGACGGTCGCCCGCCTCGCGGCTTTCGTGACGCCAGCGGATCGACAGGCTGGTCTGGCCCTGGCCGCCGAACTGCGAGGCGATGGCGACGTTGCGCCGAGGTTGCCATTCGACCTTGACCGCCGCGCCGTTCTGACCGCCGCCGATGACCTCCAGATAGACGTCGTCGGTGATGTAACGACCGCCGGCGACCGTCACCGCCGAGGCGTCGCCGCCGAACGACAGCCGGTCCAGACCCGCCAGTTCGCGCAGGTTTCCGATCACGTCGAACCCGCCGCCGCCGGCCAGGGCCGCGACCCCGGCCGCCAGCTGCGCCGCCTCGAAGGCCGACAGCTGCGACGCCGAGCGTCCGAACAGCACCTGCGACAGGATTTCGTCCTGGGGCAGGGATGGGGTGGAGGTCAGCGCGATCTTCGGTTCTGCGGCCGTTCCGGTGACGTTGATCGAGGCTGTCAGGGCCGCGTCCTCACGTGTCGCCGCCAGGTTCAGACGGATCTGCTTGGGATCGGTCGACAGGGTGACGCGACCCGTGTCGTCAAACACGAAACGCTTGCCCGCGAACTCGTAATCCCCGCGCACCACATTGGCCGTGCCGGTCAGTTGCGGCTGGGCGATGGTGCCGCGCACCCGGGCGTTCACGTCCAGGATCACGTTCAGGCCGCGCCCGTTGACCCGCACCTTGCCGCCGCTGGAACGCAGGACGATGTCCATGCCGATCTGCGGGCCGCGCGCCCTCTGCTCGGTCTCTTCCGGGTCGCCGCCGGGGCGGTTGATCTCGACCACATCCATCGAGACGATGCCGGTCGCGCCGGGCAGTTCCGGTTCGATCTTGGCCTCATCGATATCGATGCGGCCGCCCAGCTGGATATTGCCGTCTGCGCCGCGAACGATAGTGATCGGGCCCGAGGCGCGTGCCTCGGCGATATCGTTGTCGATGACCCGGAAGCGGTTCAGCATCAGTTGCGCGTTCGATCCCGACCCTTGGCGCAGGCCGATGCGGCCTTGGCCGGACACCGTGCCGCCCTTGCCGTCGTTGGCCGTGAAGGTCTCGATCTGGGCGGCGGTGTCGTCGAACCGGGTCCGCAGCGTCAGGTCGCTAAGCACCAGACCGACCGCATTCTCGCGATAGGAGCCCTGGCTCAGATCGAACCGGCCGTTCAGACGCGGCGCGTTCAGCGTGCCGCCGATCGTTGCCTGACCGGCCACCTGACCCGCTAGGCTGCGGTCGCCGCCCAGGAACAGGTCCCAGATCGGCTGGATCTGCCCATTGATCGACACCCGGCCCGACATTTCGCGCGTGCGGGCGATGGCCAGGCGCAGCGGCGCGGCCGAGGCCTCGACCGGCAGGACGACATCGGCGGATGCCTGAACCGCGCCCTCGTCGACCGCCGTCGCCTTGATGCTCAGCCGATCGCCCGCTAGGGTGGCGTCCACGCGTCCATCGACGGCCAGGCCGCGCGGCGCATCGATGCTGCGCACGTTCTGAAGCGCGATATTGGCTGTGCCCGACAGGTCGCTGCCGGCGCCGCGCAGGGCGACCTGACCGGTCACACTGCCGCGCAGTTCGGGCGAGATGGAGCCCAGATCGACCCGCGTCAGGTCGGCCTGGATCGCGGCGCCGCGCGCATCCTGACGCAGGTCGGCCAGCAGCACGCCCCCGCCCACGCCCAGATCCAGATGCGCCGTGCGCGTGG
>Ga0308156_1003887_pt1 | contig 10948 bp, 8 predicted proteins | sample PhyAR2_FD_201041 | JGI IMG/M metagenome (GOLD analysis project Ga0308156, IMG submission 201041) | Phyllosphere microbial communities from UC Gill Tract Community Farm, Albany, California, United States - DLSL A.R2 | ecosystem: Host-associated > Plants > Phyllosphere > Unclassified | place: USA... | reverse complement strand
CGGTTTTGATCTCTTCCCGCGTGATTCCCGTCCATTCGTAGCCATAACCTCTTGGCAAAGACTGTTTCGCAGTTTCCTCAACTGCTTTGATGGCGTCTCCGGTACTGTAACCAGGCTTCGGAGTTCCATTGATTGTCACTGCGTTGAATAGATTATTTCGAGTCACTGTTTCCGGTCCGAAAGATCTGTTTAAGGTTACTAATGTCTTAACCGGAACCATTTCGCTTTGGTTATTTTTCACGTAGATGCCTTCCAGTGAGTTAGCGTCCGTTCTGTAAGGAATATCAGCCTGAGCCATTACCCGGTAATATTTCCCAAACCTGTTGAAATCTGAAACGAAACTACTTCCGTAATAAATCTGCATTGTCTGCATCAGATCTGTGATGGATACACCTAATTGATTGGCTTTGTCCGAATCCACTTCAATGGTATACTGAGGATTTCCTGCCGCATAAGTGGTAAAAGCAAATGCAATCTCGGGACGTTTCATCAATTCGCCGATGAAAGCCTGAGTGGTAGTTCCCAATTGCTCAAATGAACCGTTGGTTTTGTCCTGAAGCATAAATTCGAATCCGGAAACGTTACCAAAACCCTGAACAGTAGGGAAGTTGAAGAAGAATGTGCTGGCATCTTTCACCTGAGACACTTTTCCGGTAAGTGTTGCAGCAATCTGATCCGGATCGCTCATTGCGCCGCGTTTGTCGATGTCTTTTAACTTAATAAAACCTGCAGCATACGGCGATGCATTGGCATTACTGATGAAATTTAAACCGTCTGCCACCCAAAGGTGCTTGGTAGATTCTTCACCGTTGATAATCTTATCAATTTGTGCCGTTGCTTTATGCGTTCTTTCCAAAGAACTGCCCGGAGGCGTATTGACAGCAAATAAGACAAAACCCTGATCTTCTGTTGGGATAAATCCAGTTGGAGCTTTATTAATTAAAAATATAGTAATTAAAGTGATCAACGCAAGTCCGCCAACGCCGACCCATTTGTTTTTGATTAAAAACTTAAGACTGTAAATATATTTTTTAGTCATATTGTTGAAGGCCACATTGAAGGCATTGAAAAATCTTGCGCCAAAGCCTTTTTTCTCGTGACCGTGTTCGCCCTGAGGATCATTCAGCAACAGTGCGCAAAGAGCAGGACTCAACGTTAAAGCATTGACGGCTGAGATCAAAATGGCAATCGCCAGCGTGAAGGCAAACTGTCTGTAGAAAACGCCCGCCGGACCTTGCATAAAGCCAACCGGAACGAAAACCGCCGACATCACCAAAGTGATCGAAATAATTGCTCCCGAGATTTCACTCATCGATTCCCGTGTTGCCTGATCCACCGGCAGTCCGGTATGTTCCATCTTGGAATGGACGGCTTCTACCACTACAATCGCATCATCCACCACAATTCCAATGGCGAGAACCAGTGCAAACAAGGTCAGCATATTGATGCTGAATCCGAATAAATTCAGGAAGAAAAATGTCCCGATAATCGCTACCGGAACCGCTATCGCCGGAATCAAAGTCGATCTGAAATCCTGAAGGAAGATATAAACAACAATAAAAACCAGGATAAATGCAATCACTAAAGTCTCAACAACCTGATGGATAGAAGCATCCAAAAAGTCTTTCGAATTGTACATAATTATTGGCTCAACACCTTTTGGAAGTGTAGTTTTCATTTGCTCAACCTGCTTTTCAATCTCTGTGATGATCTCATTGGAGTTGGAACCGGCCGTCTGAAGAATGGCAAAACCAGCAACCGGTTTGCCGTCAACTCTGTTGGATGCGGTGTAGCTGTAAGAACCAAATTCGACTCTTGCAACATCTTTCAACCTTAAGAAAGATCCGTCGTTATTGGATTTGATGACGATATTTTCGTAATCCGTATTTTGGTTCAGTTTGCCTTTGTACTTTAAAATGTATTCATAAGTTTCCTGACTGCCTTGTCCCAATCTTCCGGGAGCCGCCTCCAGATTGCTGTTTTTGATTGCTGCCAAAACTTCCTGTGGCGACAGATTGTTATCAGCAAGCCTGTCGGGTTTCAGCCAGACTCTCATCGAGTAATCTCTGGCGCCAAAAACCTGAGCCTGCGCCACACCTGGAATACGCTGGATTTGTGGAATGACATTGATTTTAAGATAATTCTGCAGGAACAGTTCATCATATTGTTTCGGATCTGTACTGGACAGTCCCATAAACATAATCATACTGTTCTGAACTTTCTGAGTCGAGATTCCGGCCTGAACAACCTCCTGTGGAAGCTGGCTCATCGCTTTGGAAACTCTGTTCTGGACGTTTACTGCAGCGTTGTCGGGATCTGAACCCTGTTTGAAAAATATGCTCAAAGTCATCGATCCGTCGTTACTGGAATTGGACGTCATATACGTCATATTCTCCACACCATTTACGGCTTCCTCAATGGGATTGGCTACCGAACGGGCCACAACTTCAGCATTGGCGCCCGGATAAGATGCCGTTACCTGAACGCTTGGCGGTGCAATGTCCGGGAATAATGTGATCGGTAATTGGAAAACCGAAAGGGCTCCCAATAGTAATAAGATAATCGAAATAACCGTTGAGAGTACCGGTCTTTCTATAAATTGTTTTAGCATAAGAAGTATAGTTTTAGTTGGCTTATAGCAATTAGCTTTTGGCGATTAGCTTAAAACCAATGTTTTAAAAATAAAAATATCTGATTGAATAGTTTCAAGTATTGGATTAATAGCCAAACCAAGAAGCTAATTGTTATCAGCAATTTACAAAGGCGTAGCTGTCAATAAACTGTCAGAAGAGATCATTTTTGGTTTGATAGGGGCGCCGTCTTTTAAGCTGCCAAGACCTGTGAAGACGATTTGGTCACCTTTTTTAAGACCTGCGGAAATGAAATAATAATTGTCCGTCTTTCCCGAAATTGTGATAGGTCTGCTGGTTACTTTTTTATCTTTTCCAAGAATGTAGACATAGGTTTTATCCTGAATTTCGAAGGTTGACTCCTGAGGGATGACGACAGCGTTGGATAACATTTGAGGCATTCTGACCTTTCCTGTATTTCCGCTTCTCAAAGTTCCGTTGGGATTTGGGAAAGTGGCGCGGACTGTGATAGCACCAGTACTTTTGTCAAATTGACCATCGATCATTTTCATTTTTCCTTTTTCAGAATAGGTTGTGTTATCAGCAATAACCAAATCTACAAAAGGCATATTTTTCATTTTTTCTTCAAGCGTTGCACCTACATATTTTTTCTGGAAAGCAATAAAGTCGATTTCGCTGATTGAAAAATAAGCATAGATCTCGCTGATGTCTGATACGTTTGCCAATGGAGTAGGGTCGGTTTTGGAAATCAGACTTCCTTTTTTATAAGGAATTCTGCCAAGGTAACCGCTTACAGGCGATGTGATTGTTGTAAATCCATTCGTGATTCTTGATCCGCCCAAAGCAGCCTTTGCCTGCGCTGCTGTTGCTACTGCTACTGCGTAGTTGGCTTTTGCAGTTTTCAGCTGAACGTCGGAAACCACTTTTTCAGCAACCAACGTAGTAAGTCTGTCAACTTCCACTTTCATTTTTTGAATATTGGCGTTGGCAGCTTGTAAATTGGCGCTTGCCATATTCACCTGCTCGCCGTAAGATCTGGAATCTATTTTGAATAAAGGCTGTCCCACTCTTACAAAAGCACCTTCCTCTACATAGATTCTGTCCAGATAGCCATCAACCTGTGATCTGATTTCCACATTATTCTTACCTTCCAATGCGGTTGGGAATTCCTGAAAAGTGGAGGTGTTGGAAGTGATGACGGTATAGACAGGTAGCTCTGGTGGCGGCGGAAGTGCACCGGCACCTTCTGCCGCTTTTGTACAGTTCTGTAAAATTATGAGACCTGCCAAAAGTACGGTCATTTTTAGTTTAGTAATAGTTTTCATTTTGGAGTTTGAATTAAGTTAGTTAAATATGTTCTGAATAGTTTTGAGGTTATTTTTCCTAACAGTGTTAATAATTTGTTCAAAAAAAAATAACATTACGGCATTATAAGTTTGTTTTCATGATGACTTTAATTTTATATAGTTGATGAAATGTTTATTGTTGTTAATATTTCTAACAGTGTTAATGATTTAGTAAATTTTTTCTATAAAAAAGGGTTGTGGGATTAAACTTGCAACCGTCTCAAATTAATTATATGTTAATTTTCCTAACACTGTTAATTTTCTGTTCAAAAAAAAACTATAAGGATTTTATAAAAGCCGAAACAGTTTCGTCCAATGTCGTTTTGTTCATAGTAGAAGGGATGTCAGCATTTCTCATCATCATAATCGAGATCAAACCGTGGACAGCGGAAAACAAAGCGTGGGAAGAGTGGCACGCATTATTAGCATTAGAACCCTTTTTATTAATGATTTCCAAAGTAGACTCGTACAGCATATCCTGAAAGGAAGAAAATTCCTCCTTCATCATTCCCTTGCCGCTGCACTGCATTCCCAGACCAAACATCAGCTGATAATACTCCTTGTTTTTAAAAGCAAATTTCCAGTAGGCATCTACAATGGCAGTTAACTGATCTTCCGGCGATTCGTGTTTTTTCTGTGCTTTCAGCAATTCTATATGCAATTGATGGAAGCCGTTTAAAGAGATTTCATAAAGAATTGCTTCCTTATTTTCAAAATGATCGTAAACTACCGGTGCGCTGTATTCGATAGCATCTGCTATTTTCCGGATAGAAAGTGCAGCCCAACCTTCCGTTTTGGCCAAATTGAAAGCCTCCTGCAAAATATTTGCACGGATAGATTCCTTTTCTCTTTGACGACGTTCGTGTAAGCCCATTTTTGTATTATTTCTAACAGCGTTAGCAAAATTACAACAAAATTATCCCAACTACCAAATCTTATTACAATTTGTACTAAAATCTAATGATGAAAATACGACGAACTTTTGCAAACATTGATATTTAGACGGTTCATGATACCAATATATTTGCAAGAAAAAAATGATAAGAAATCCGGATATTGAAAGTTTTCAACCATAACTTTTTTAAATTAGCTTATTTTCTTAATTTAGAAACATTTACTATATTGCTTACAATAAATTGGATGAATTTTTGCTAATAGAAAAATCCAGTGCAAATAATAAACCGTCTCGTCTATGAATGAATTTTACCAGTTCTATAATACGCTGGAAGTCGATAAAGGACTGCTGATTATGCTTATGGTAATGAGCGTTTTCGTAGCTATTTTCCATACCGTGATCATCACCGGACTTTACGAAATTAACCTGCGGCCGAAATGGCTTTTCTTTGTTCTAAACCCATTGCTGATCTGGGTTTGCTCTTTCTACGACAGCAGATTGGCTGCTTTGGTAGCCGTTATCCTGTTTTTATCTGTTTTTGTTCTCGGCATCATCGGGATGATTGTATCTTCAATCAGGGCGGGTTTCCAGAGCTCTAAGGAAGAAGATGCCAGAAGATTGCGCTCCGGAAAGCCAGTCAATCCACTGTGGAAAAAGATTCTGCTGACGATGGGCGGTTTACTGATTCTCGTTACTGTAATGTCATTAGGTGTACCATATTTCATTATTATTGTATTTATCATACTTCCTTTTTTATCTTCATTAAAGCCAAATAATAAGAAAAAATTTTACAAACTACAACGTACTTTACCCACTGCAACTATCAGATCAGCAGCAATGGGCTTAGCCGAAATATCCGGGAAGACCAAAACGATTAACCCTGTCATATCACGTATCAACGACAAGAAGTGCATCGGTTACCTTTATACAATCGAAAATGTAAGAACGGATAAAGACGGAGATGACTCCTATTCACTGGAATCTTCCGAAACGGTCTGCAAAGACTTTTATGTCGAGGATTCTACTGGTAAAATGCGAATTATAAGCGACGGAATAGAATTCATTGACTTTGAAATTGATGAGCGGTATCAGGCATCGATGAAACGGTACACACAATATATCCTTACCGAGAATACGGAGGTTTTGCTCATCGGAAAAGCTGATGTTGGGGAGAATAATGAGCCGGTATTTGAGAGGGAAGAAATCAAGGATGTCTTTGGTATATCGCCGGTTGCAAGTGTTGACAACTACAATACGATGCGCCCAATTATACAGTCGGCCGGTTATTTTATTTACATTTGGGTGATTTTAATAGCTGTTATTTTTCTTACGCCGGTGAGTATCAGGAATAACAGTCTGAAATTTGGAAAAATAAATCTGGATCTACCTTTTCAAAACTCAAAACCGGTGGAGTCTGTGGGTGATTTTTATGATAATATTTATGACAGTTATGATCAGAACGATACAGAGCCGGTAGAAAATGATAACCAAGCTGACAGCCTGGAAGTAACCCAGCCTACACAATAAAAACAAATAACCAAAAAATATTTAATTATGATTCAGATTTTTGCTTACGTTATCCTCGCATTGGTCGTTTTAGGCCTTTTAAATGTTATCGTTTCTACCTACAACAGACTCATAATGTTGAGTAACAACGTTGATAAATCTTTCGGGAATATAGACATTTTGCTAAAGCAGAGAGCAGACGAGATCCCAAACATTATCAAAGTGGTGAAGGAATCGATGAAATTTGAGGAGTCGATGCTTACAAAATTGACGGAACTTCGGACTCAATTTCTCAGTGCTTCATCTACCGAAGAAAAAGTAGAACTGTCCAACCAGATGCAGAACCAGCTGAAATCAATTTTTGCGGTGGCAGAAAATTATCCGGACATCAAAACCAGCCAGAACTTTCTCCTGCTTCAAAACAGAGTTTCTCAGATCGAGGATGCAATTGCGGACCGGAGAGAATTTTTTAATGAGAGCGTTACGATGTACAATATAGGTATCGCCGAATTTCCGGATTTGATTCTTGCAAAATTGTTGATGTACAAGAAAAAACAGCTGCTCCAAATCTCTGAACAAGAAAAAAAATACGATGGAATCAACTTTTAATATCATAGAAATTATACGTCATATTGAAAGGGAACCAGGTATTTTGGTGGCTTTTGCGGCCTTTCATCCGTTTGCGCTTCTCCTATTGACAATTCCCCTTTGGATCATCAAAAAGGTCGGGATTTACAAACCTTCAGGAGACTTGGGCATTTTCGGATTTGCTGTAGTATGCATTATGACCGTTGGCTGGCTGATGGGATTTGTATCTCAGATTTTGCTAATGTTTATGGGAATTTCAGGCTTGAAGATGCTGCTGATCTACTTCGCGATGTATCTATGCATTACCGCATTTGTCATTACGAATGCAGCAGGATTGCGTAAGAAATTTGATGTCGATCAACTGAAAAAGCTGAAACAAACGAATTGAAAAATCAACTATAAAAAAAAGCCTTTGAAATTTCAAAGGCTTTTCTGTTTATTATTAATCCCGGAAAAACTGTCCTATTCCTGCAGAATCAAAAGTGTATGCGGCGGCATTTTCTGACCGGTCCAGCTTTTTACTAATAGTTAATGCCCATAAAATCAGTTCTTTGCAGAAGTTCTGATCTGCCTCGCTCAGTTCCGAGGCATTTTCTTCGATTATAGTTGCCAATGGTTTTACAGCATCCAGTTTACTGAAAAATTCTTCGTCTGTATCACTGTAATTAAGCTCCAGCTGATTTTTATTAAACCATTTTATCAAATCGGTGTAAGGTGTTTTGATGCCTTCCTTTTCCAATTTTGAAATGCGCGGGAAAAGACTTTCAAACTGTGTCATCACAGCTTTATCAATTAGCATTTTTGCCACATAATCTGCGCCTTCCTGCTCACCTTCATAAACCAGTTCTATTTTTCCTGTAATTGACGGAATGATCGAAATAAAATCTACCAGACGAACAGTCGTTTGGGCTGAATCTGTTTCTATAAGACGCAATTTTGCAGCTGCGACAAGATTTTCCATCGCACTGATTGTCAATCTCGCACTCACCCCGCTTTTTGCATCTACATACTCACTTTCGCGGGCTGCAAAAGCTACTTCTTCCAGAAGATTTTTAGCTAAATCAGGAATTTGGATCTGTGATTTATCATCATTGGAAATGGCTGCTTCCTGTTCAGTAATCTGTTTTGCCAGTGCAATTGTTTTAGGATAATGCGTAAATATTTGAGAGCCGATACGGTCTTTCAAAGGTGTAACAATACTTCCACGATTGGTATAATCTTCAGGATTAGCTGTAAAGACAAACTGAATGTCAAGAGGCATTCTCAGCTGGAACCCACGGATCTGAATATCGCCTTCCTGCAATATATTGAAAAGAGAAACCTGAATTCTGGCCTGCAAATCGGGAAGCTCATTCAAAACAAAAATTGAGCGGTTGGCTCTAGGAATCATTCCGTAATGCAGAACTCTTTCGTCAGAGTAGGGAAGCTTCAAAGTTGCTGCTTTGATAGGATCTATATCACCGATCAAATCTGCAACATTTACATCAGGAGTTGCGAGTTTTTCGAAGAAGCGATTGTTGCGGTGAACCCAGGAAATAGGTGTCTCGTCTCCCAATTCCTCAATCAAATCTCTGGCAAACTTTGAAATCGGCTGGAAAGGACTGTCATTGATTTCAGACCCTTTTACGATCGGCATATATTCATCGAGAAGATGAACCATACTTCTCGCAATTCTCGTTTTCGCCTGCCCACGCAGACCCAGAAGGTTGATGTGATGGCCAGCAAGAATTGCTTTTTTTAACTGAGGAACCACAGTGTCTTCGTAGCCCCAAAGTCCTTCGAAAACCGGTTCTTTAGCTTTTATTTTTTTTATTAAATTAGCCTGGATTTCCTCATTTATGCTTTTGTCTATGTATACGGAATTTTTCAATTCCTTGAATGTAGTATCGTTTTTCATTTTATTTAAATTCTTTTTATTCTGTTTTTTTCATAATCTTCAAATATCATTTGTCCCAGTCCCGATAGTCCGGTCAGGAAGGCTTTACCTTTATTTTGTGCTGTGAAAGCCTCCACAAATTTTCTTAGATAAGGATCCTGCGCAATCATAAAAGTTGTGATTGGGATTTTAAGTTTCCGTGCCTGCGCTGCTTTGCTGAGGCATTGTCCCACAATCATCTCGTCCAGACCTACACTGTTCATATAATATTCTCCGTTTGGTAGTTTGATACAGCTCGGTTTTCCGTCTGTGATCATAAAGATCTGTTTGTTGGTATTTCTTTTTCTGCGGAGAATATCCATTGCCAGTTCCAACCCGGCAACTGTATTGGTATGGAAAGGGCCAACCTGAAGATAGGGTAGATCCTTAATTTTAATAGGCCAGGCCTCATTACCAAAAACAATAATATCGATAGAATCTTTAGGATATTTACGGTTAATAAGCTCTACAAGCGCCATAGCAACTTTTTTCGCCGGCGTAATTCTATCCTCACCGTACAGTATCATCGAGTGGCTGATGTCGATCATCAGTACCGTACTCATCTGCGCTTTATGTTTGGTTTCTTCCACAATGAGGTCATCTTCTGTCATCCGAAGATTAGAAATCCCATTATTGATCTGAGCATTTTTGAGACTTTCGGTCATATTGACTGTGGAAAGATCGTCGCCATACTGGAAGTTGCGGTTGTCACCATCACGCTCGTCGCCGACTCCGGATTTGCTGGTTCTGTGGTTTCCAATTCCGCTTTTCTTAAGTTTTCCAAAGATCTGATCCAGGGCATACTCACGGAGCGCGGCTTCCAGTTTCGCGGTAAGAATGTTTTTGCCTTTTCCGGTACCTGTGTTGCCATCTTCTGTGTCATCCTCTTTTTTGATATAGCCCCTTTTTCTAAGGTCTTCTTCAAAATCCTGAATGGTATACTCGTCTGTGAAGATGTCGTATTCTTTGTCCAGCATATCCAGCCAGTCAAACGCTTCCTCTATGTCACCTGAGGTATGTGTCAACAGGTCTTTGAAAACATCAAAAACACGATCGAAATTCGAAATTTCTTCGGGAATATATTTGCTGAATGTAAAACCTTGCCGAAAATTATTTTGTTGATTGATCATAAAGTAATTTGCCGTTTTTAATGAAGGTTCATTTTGAAACCTTACTGTGAATTGACTTACAATTTATGCAAAAATTAGGCTAGTGCGGGATATTTACAAATAGAAAAATCGAATGGCAGTCATCAGAAATAAAAATATCAGACAGAGTTATGTTGATAACAAACTCTGCCTGATAATAATTTTAATAATTGATATTATTTTATTATATTTTATTAATTTTCTAACAAGAATGCTTCGATTTTTTAGTTCTGCAAAGTCGATTTTACAACACTTATAATATCATCCATATTAAATGGTTTAGGAACAAACGCGTTGGCTCCGGCATTTTGGGCAATTTGATTTCCGTCTACACTTGCAGACAGGATAATCACTGGCAAAGAGGTAAGTTCGGGACTTGTCCTGATCGTTTTCAAAAGCTGATCGCCCGATAAGACGGGCATCCAGAGATCCATTAGGAGGAGATCCGGTGTATTTTGTCTGATCTGCTGCATCAGATTTGTACTGTTGCTCTCGGTATAAACCTGAAAACCTTCCAGTTCCAACATCATTTCCAGAACTTCCAGAATTCCCAGATCGTCATCGCAGATCATTATCTTTTTATTTTCCATAATTTTATTTTTCAACAATGGGTAAGGTAAAACTAAACGTAGAACCCGCGCCCACTTCGCTTTCTACCCAGATGGTGCCCTGATGGCTGGCTACAATTTCCTGGCATATGTAAAGTCCGATTCCCATACCCGGAAATTTTTTCTGAATATGTCTTGCCCGGAAAAACCGTTCAAAAATCTTTGACTGATCCTGCTGATTGATTCCCATACCGTAATCTCTTACAGATATTTTTACAAAATTCCCAACACGGTTGCAGTGAACTTCTACTTTTTTGGAATCCGGAGAATATTTGATTGCATTGGAAATCAAATTGCTGACAACCTGAGAAATCTGCAGTTCATCACCCAATACCAGCGCATCGGTATCAG
>Ga0308156_1003885_pt1 | contig 10953 bp, 9 predicted proteins | sample PhyAR2_FD_201041 | JGI IMG/M metagenome (GOLD analysis project Ga0308156, IMG submission 201041) | Phyllosphere microbial communities from UC Gill Tract Community Farm, Albany, California, United States - DLSL A.R2 | ecosystem: Host-associated > Plants > Phyllosphere > Unclassified | place: USA... | reverse complement strand
GCAATTGGTCTAATTATCGGTGCTTGGCTTAACTGGCTACTGGTTGCTGGTCGATTACGCGTTCATACTGAAATACAAAATAATGCATTAACTTTGCCAGATTATTTTACCAGCCGTTTTGATGACCAGAAAAAAATACTTCGTATCTTTTCGGCGGTTATTATTTTAGTTTTCTTCGCAATTTACTGTGCTTCAGGCATGGTAGCTGGCGCACGTTTGTTTGAAAATTTATTCGGAATGTCCTACAACACTGCAATTTGGCTCAGTGCTATTGCGACCATCAGTTACGTTTGTGTTGGCGGATTCCTTGCCATCAGCTGGACGGATACTTTTCAAGCTGGCCTGATGATTTTTGCTCTCTTGTTAACTCCAGTCGTGACCTACCTTGCGATCGGTGACACAACTCATTTCGTTACCCTCATTGAAACTGCTCGTCCGCATGCGTTTAATCTCATCTCGGATTTTGGTGTAGTAGCAGTTTTATCCTCCATGGCTTGGGGTCTCGGTTACTTTGGTCAACCGCACATCCTTGTACGTTTCATGGCGGCTGATTCAGTAAAATCTATTCCTGCTGCTCGTCGTATCGGTATGACATGGATGATTTTATGCTTAATCGGTGCTGTAGGTGCTGGCTTCTTCGGTATTGCTTATTTTGAACAACACCCTGAGTTAGCAGCAGTTGTAAGCAAAAACCCTGAAACTGTATTTATGGAATTGACTAAAATTTTATTCAATCCATGGATTGTGGGTATCATTTTGGCTGCAATTTTAGCTGCTGTTATGAGCACATTAAGTTGTCAACTTTTGGTATGTTCAAGTGCTTTAACTGAGGATTTATACAAAGGCTTCCTTCGTAAAAATGCATCTCAAAAAGAACTTGTATGGGTTGGTCGTCTTATGGTTCTTGCAATTGCAGTTCTTGCAATTTTTCTTGCAGGCAACCCAGATAGTAAGGTTCTTGGTCTTGTTGCTTATGCATGGGCCGGCTTCGGCGCAGCATTTGGTCCCCTTATCATCTTGTCATTGTTCTGGAAACGTATGAATTTACAAGGTGCTTTAGCGGGTATGATCGTTGGTGCAGTTGTGGTTATTGGCTGGAAAAATCTTTTCGCAGACACTGGTATTTACGAAATTATTCCTGGCTTTATCCTTGCATTTATCAGCATCATTGTTGTTAGTCTTTTAACTAAAGCGCCAAATTCAACAGTAACTGGACGCTTTGAAAAAGCAGATGAACTCTACAAAGAAAGCGTATAAAACCATCTAAATAAATAAAGGGGCTTCGGCCCCTTTATTTATTTTTAGTTTTGATTTTAATTTTTGAAGTATCTTTCACTGCCTGCATCACTGGGTAACTCCGAGTTTCTTTTACTCCGGGTAACTGCCATAGCACTTGTCCTGCAATACGTCTAAATTCTTCCATACTGCCACTTCGTAATTTAATTAAAAAATCGAATCCTCCACTTACCATGTGGCATTCCACAATTTCTGGATAATGCACTACAGCATCAATAAACTCATCCAAAACATTAGGTGTCGTTTTATCCAGTAATATCTCAACAAATACTAGAAAATTAGCATTTAATTTGACAGGGTTTAACTTAGCCTCATATCCCAAGATGAATTCATCTTTCGTTAATTTTTGCACTCGAGCCATAACAGCGGTTGGTGATAAGTTCACAAGTTCGGCTAATTTACTGTTAGAAATTCGCCCATCTGTTTGAAGAATATCCAAAATTTTTAAATCAGTGCGATCAAGGCTTAATAATGGGCCATTCATCTGAATTTTCCTCTAAAAAATGGGCTAAATATAGTGAGTTATTCGGTGTTTCTTCTGTAATGATAAATTATCTAAACCTCTCTACTCAAGATAAATAGTATGAGAGCTAGTTGGCGGACACAGATATGAACACAATGGATACTTTTCATCAAATGGATAAATCTCACCAAGGCTATATCACCGAATTCAACGATAAAAGTGAGTTTGAACAACGCATTAATACAGCTTGGCGACGTGCGGAGCCAGAAGCTGTAGAAGAATTATTACAAGCTGCGGCTGTATCTGACGATTTAGATCATAAAATTTATGATCTTGCTTTTAATCTTGCCCATAATTTACGTGAACGTAAAACTTCTTCGGGTAAAGCTGGAATTGTTCAAGGCTTATTACAAGAATTCTCTCTTTCTTCTCAAGAAGGTGTAGCGTTAATGTGTCTTGCTGAAGCTTTGCTTCGTATTCCAGACTCAGCAACACGTGATTTGCTTATTCGAGATAAAATCAATCAAGGTAACTGGAAAGAACACGTTGGCCAAAGTAGCTTAATGTTTGTAAATGCTGCTGCATGGGGCCTTATGCTGACTGGTAAACTCATGGAAACGCCAAAGCAAACTAGTCTTTCAAGTGTACTTACTGGCTTATTAGCGCGTAGTGGCCGTGGCATTATTCGTAAAGCAGTCGATGTTGCAATGCGTATGATGGGCGAACAGTTTGTTACTGGTGAAACTATTGAAGAAGCCGTTGACCATGCAAAAGTATTGGAAGACAAAGGTTTCCGCTATTCTTACGACATGTTGGGTGAAGCTGCTTTAACCGAACATGATGCTGAACGTTATTTTAACGATTATACGCAAGCTATTCATGCAATTGGCAAAGCGTCTAACGGTAAAGGCGTTTACGATGGCCCGGGTATTTCCATTAAGCTTTCTGCTTTACATCCTCGCTACCAACGTGCACAAATTGAACGTGTTCATCAAGAGCTTTACGGCAAAGTTTTTGAGTTAGCGCGTTTGGCTAAACAATACAACATTGGCTTGAATATTGATGCGGAAGAATCAGAGCGCTTAGAGATTTCTCTTGAGTTGCTTGAGCGTCTTTGTTTTGAGCCAGAACTTGCGGACTGGAAAGGCATCGGTTTTGTCATTCAAGCTTATCAAAAACGCTGTTTCTTCGTAGTTGATTATATTATTGACCTTGCGAAACGTAGCCAAAAACGTCTCATGATTCGCCTCGTGAAAGGCGCGTATTGGGATAGCGAAATCAAGAAAGCTCAAATCGATGGTATGGATGACTACCCTGTCTTCACTCGTAAGGTGCATACGGATTTATCTTATATCGCTTGTGCTAAAAAATTACTTGCAGCACCAGAGTTCATCTATCCGCAATTTGCGACTCATAATGCTCAAACGTTAGCAACGATCTATCATTTAGCTGACCCAAGCAAATATTATGCTGGTCAGTACGAGTTCCAATGCCTACATGGTATGGGTGAACCACTTTATGAACAAGTCGTTGGCCCACGTGAGCAAAATAAATTAGGCGTACCATGCCGTATTTATGCTCCGGTTGGTAACCATGAAACTTTGTTGGCTTACTTAGTTCGTCGTTTACTTGAAAATGGTGCGAATACTTCATTTGTTAACCGCATTGCAGACAAGACGCTTAAAGTTGAAGATCTCATTCAATCTCCAATTTATGATATTCGTAACGCAGCTAAACTTGAAGGTTTGGTCGGTTTAAAACACCCATCTATCCCGTTACCTTTAGACATGTATGGATCACTCCGTAAAAACTCTAAAGGATATGATTTAGCAAACGATGAACCGCTTTCAGCACTCGACAATACAGCTCAACAACTCCGTAATCGTATCTGGCAAAGTCATCCATTATTGGCAACGACAGAAACATTAGAGCAAGGTCATTCCATTGCAATTACAAACCCAGCACAAAATGATGAAATTGTTGGGCATGTGCAAGAAGCTGATCTTAAGCATGTTGAAATTGCACTTAATGCAGCTGAGCAACCTCAATCTGAATGGTCAAATACATCTAAAGATCAGCGTGCTCAGTACTTAAAACGTGCAGCAGACCTTATGGAAGGTCGTATACAAGAACTTATGGTTCTGCTAAGCCGTGAAAGCGGTAAAACTTATGCAAATGCGATTGCAGAAGTTCGCGAAGCTGTAGATTTCTTACGTTACTATGCAACTCAAGTTGAGAACCTTCCTACAAATACAAAAATTCAGCCTTTAGGTACTGTACTTTGTATTAGTCCATGGAACTTCCCTCTTGCAATTTTCTCAGGTCAAATTGCGGCAGCACTAGGCAGTGGTAACTGTGTTATTGCTAAACCTGCTGAACAAACACCTTTAATTGCAGCTCAAGCAGTTCAAATTTTATGGGAAGCCGGTATTCCACATGGTGCTGTACAGCTACTTCCAGGCCGTGGTGAAACAGTTGGTGCTCAGCTTAGCCAAGATAATCGTATCGATGGCATCATGTTTACTGGCTCAACTGAAGTTGCTAAGATTTTACAGAAAACTGTTGCAAAACGCTTATCTGAAAATGGCCAATCTATTCCTCTCATTGCGGAAACTGGTGGTCAAAATGCAATGATTGTGGACTCATCAGCTTTAACTGAACAAGTTGTACTTGATGTTGTTAGTTCAGCTTTTGATAGCGCTGGTCAACGTTGCTCTGCTTTACGTATTTTATGTGTGCAAGAAGATAGTGCTGCAAGCGTCGTAAAAATGCTTAAAGGTGCAATGCAACAGTTGATCGTAGGTAATCCTGCGATTTTGAAAACTGACATTGGCCCTGTTATTGATGATGAAGCAAAACAGACAATTGATCAGCACATCCAAAAAATGAAGTCTAAGGGCTATCCAGTACATCAGCTAATGTTTGGCGCAACGAGCCAAAATGAATTAAGTAAAGGAACTTTTGTTGTACCAACAGCAATTGAGTTACCTAACCTTGATGATTTACAACGTGAAGTCTTTGGTCCAGTTTTACACATCATTACCTACAAGTATGGCGAGCTTGAGCAACTCATCTCGCGAATTAATGCCAAAGGTTATGGTTTAACAATGGGTCTTCATACACGTATTGATGAAACGATCCAAACAGTGATTCAACATGCTGAAGTTGGTAATCTTTATATCAACCGAAATATTGTGGGTGCTGTTGTAGGTGTTCAACCATTCGGTGGTGAAGGTTTATCGGGTACAGGTCCAAAAGCTGGTGGTCCGCTTTACATGTATCGCCTAATGCAACATTGTTCAAATAAAGTATTGGCAACTCCATTTGCCATGAAAAATGAACAAACTGCTTTTGAAGGCTTTAACCGAGAGGTTTATCAGAGCTTACAAAATTGGGCGAAACAGCATTTACCGCAGGCAAATCGCGACATTGAACCATTTGGTGTTGGTAAGTTTTATGAGTTACAAGGTCCTACTGGGGAAAGTAACCAATATATTATTTTGCCGCGTCATCGTGTTCTTTCTATTGCTGACACAGAAGAAAACCAACTACATCAATTGCTTGCAATTTTTGCGGTTGGTAGTCAAGCTGCGGTAATGCCGAACAGCCCACTCTTGGCAAAATATAAACAAACTTTACCAAAAGATGTACTTGCTGCAATTACTACGGTCAAAAACATCGCATCAGATGCTTTTGATGCAGTTTTACATCACGGTAACCGTGAAGAAATCTTCTCATTACAGCAAGAAGTGGCTACTCGTTCTGGTGCAATTGTAGGTATTACACATGTTGAGCCAAATGAGAATATTCCACTTGAGCGTTTAGTAATTGAACGTGCAATTAGTGTGAATACAGCTGCGGCTGGCGGTAACGCAAGCTTAATGACAATGACTGATTAACGCATAACTTTTATAAAAAAGCCCAAATCTTAGTATTTGGGCTTTTTTATAAACTGAAGTAATCTTTTCTTAAATATATAAATTTTATCTCTTAGAGAATCTAATCATGATTTTTTTAGAACCCGAACAATATCAACAAAAATGCGCCCAACTTTTTAATTCCTATCAAAAAGATATCTCTACTCTTTTACCTCTTGCAAGAATTGAGCATATTGGTTCATCTGCAATTCCTAATGCAATTTCAAAGGGTGATCTCGATATTTATATTGAAGTTATGCCTGAGCAATTCGACTTTGCAATTGAACAGTTAAAAACACTTAACTTTATCGAAAAGCAAGATACGCTAAGAACACATGAACTTTGTATGCTTGAATCACTCAACAATGATGAAGTTGCTTTTCAAATAGTGGCATCTCATTCTGAGTTCATATTTTTCTTAACCTTTAGAGATAAGCTTATGGAATCTCCAACCTGGGTCAACGAATATAATCAATTAAAATTACAATCTAGTCATTTAGACCCCGATCAATATAGAACAATAAAATCAGATTTTATTAGCCATGTTCTAAAAAGTTCTTCATTTTAGATTATGCTCGCTCCTTAATAATATCGGGCTAAAATTGGCTCCTGTAACCTCGTTTTTTTTGATACCATTCACTATTTGATTCTGTCCAATTTTTCTTTGTCTATGACCTCTTCTTATCGTCAACAACTTCAAACTAAAATTGATCGCATTACTGCGCAATTTTCTGAATATACACCACCTGCATTAGAAGTGTTTGAGTCACCTGAACAACATTTCCGGATGCGTGCTGAGTTCCGAATCTGGCATACAGATCATGATATGTTCTATGCAATGTTTGAACGTAATGATGATGACAAGCAAAAAACTGTTGTCCGCATAGACGAATTCCCTATTGCTGATAAAAGCATTAATGATTTAATGCCAAGGCTTTTAGAAGAACTTAAAGCAGAGCCTAAACTTTCCGCACGTTTATTTGAAGCAGATTTTTTAGCAACTCTTAGCGGTGAAATGTTAGTTACATTAATCTATCATCGTAAGCTTGATCAGGAATGGGAACAAGCAGCTAAAGCGCTTGCTGAGAAGTTAGACATTAAAATTATGGGTCGTAGTCGTGGCCAGAAAATTATTATTGGCGATGACTTTGTTGTTGAAGAGTTCGAACTATTAGGCCGTTCATTTAAATATAAGCAAATTGAAAGTAGCTTTACTCAGCCTAATGCAGAGGTTTGCAAAAAAATGCTGCAATGGGCATGTGATGCTGCTGAAGGATCTAAAAAGCATTTATTAGAACTCTATTGTGGCAATGGGAACTTTACTCTTCCACTTTCATTAAAGTTCGAACGTGTTTTAGCAACCGAACTTGCAAAATCTTCCGTTTATGCAGCTCAATGGAATATTGAGCAAAACCAGATTGATAATATTCAGGTTGCTCGTCTTTCAGCCGAAGAATTTACTCAAGCTTACCAAGGTCAGCGTGAATTCCGCCGCTTACAAGAAGCGAATATTGATATTCAAAGTTATGACTTTGATACCGTATTTGTTGATCCTCCACGCGCAGGGATTGATGATGAAACCTTAAAATTGCTACAAGGTTTTGAACGTATTATTTATATATCGTGCAACCCAGATACACTGTATGAGAACTTAAAAATATTAGGTTTAACTCATCGTATTACCAAGTTCGCTTTGTTTGATCAGTTCCCCTATACCCATCATGTTGAATCAGGTGTATTACTTGAGAAGATTTAAACAAAATCTTTCATTGTAAATGCTAAAAATAAGGAGGTTATATACCTCCTTATTTTTTATAGCCTTTTCATCTAAGTAATTAAATTTTCAAAAAATATCAAGTCATCTATTCGTCATAATTTCGTTTAACTCGAGCATTCCTATCGAAAATTCTTGAGTTCAATTGGTCGATTTATCACTTATAGAGACTTGTATTTTATTTTAGATTGGCTATATTTCGAGCTATGTTAGATTGTATATGAAGGCTCTATGAGTTTTTGGCAAAAGCTGTTCTTGGCAGATCAACAGCATAACGAGCATAAGAACCAAACTGCTTGTGTTGAAAATGACTGCTCATGTAAAACAAATGAACAACTTCTAAATGCTCTTGCACTGGCAACAGATGAAGATGTCATTAAGGGAATAAAGAAAGTTCTTATTTCCCGTGGTTATAGCCGAAAAGAGTTGAATGAACTCACTCAAAAACCATCTATTCACTAATAAAAAAAGCCAGTCTTGTACTGGCTTTTTTATATTTCACTTCAAGCGGCAATCTATCTGATCTACCCAACCCACCATTGGTCCCATTGCAAATTGTTGATCATTACGCTTGTCTTTTTGAACATATAAACTAGAAATAGAACCATCCAGATATAAAGCCTGCTCCACCCTAAGATTTTTTTGAAAAAACTGAGCAAACTTGTAAAAACTCACACTATTCTTCGATAGTACAAAGTAGAGTTTATTATTCCGAATTCCGACCCCATTACGAATTTTATTTGATTGAGAATCTGGTAAAAAAAGGGAGTTTATCTTTCCATCAATAACTAACATCGGGCCAGATTGCGTCGCATAATCTACGTTAAAATCTCGTCGATTATATTGCTGCGTTGTTAAAATAAATGCCTGTTTTTTATTCCAACCTAGCACGCCATTAGGCTGTAAAAAGAAATTCCCCACTCCTTTACTTTTATTTAGTGGCTGAATCACCTTAGTTCGTTCAACATACAGCCCTACTGGAGAAAATCCCGGATGGAACATTCCTGCATTCATTGCGAAAGAAAGTCGCTCACATTGCTTTAAATGTTCCTGCACACTATTAAAGCTTTTGTAATACTGTTGATTATTAGAATTCTTAAGAAACAAACGTAACTGTTTTAAATTGCTAATTGCAACCACATCATATTGGTCGCCTTCCGCTGTTTTAACTTGCTGGTGTTCTATCGCATAGACAGACTGAATCAGAAGCCCATATATAGTTAAGCACCACATCAACCATTTCATTTAATACCACCATACATGACATTTTTTCTTCATATTAAATCTTTAAATTAGATACAATAAACACAATTATAATTGGATATGTACCAAACTCATCCATTCGACGTAATCAATACACTCGAAAATGTCTATCTTGGTTATAATGATGAGCAGCTTTTCAATAAAAGCCATTTACACTTTATTGGATCAGCGTAAGCATGCAACAACCAAATAAGCGCTACCCTTTAGGAGCTCACCTCATTGTAAAGCATCTCGGCTATAGCCATCATGGTATCTATGCAGGGAGAGGTCGAGTTATCCATTATTCAGGCTTAGCGCATTTCATCAAAAAACGACCGATTGAAATCACTTCAATAGATGCATTCTCGCATGGCAAAAAAATACATATTCGCTCTTATGACACGCCACGTTATAAAGGAAAAGCTGTCGTGCGTCGAATGCGCTCACGCATGAATGAAAACCACTATCATCTGATTATTAATAACTGTGAACATTTATGTAGTTGGGCAATTACCGGCGTTGAAAGTAGCACCCAAGTCGAACGTATGATGCATCGATTAACGACTATTGGGTATATAAGCTCAATCATGAGCTATATGAATGGTATGATGCTCACTGTTGCAACGACATGTTTTGCTCTTGTACTTTACATTAAAAAGAAACTACGCGAACAAGCAAAAATGAAGGTCCCTACTTACCAATTCCTTAGAGAAAAATCTGAAAAAAGGAATATTGACCCTTCAGTACCTTTAGTATTTATAGATCCCGATAAAGAAGAACCAATTTAGTAAAAAAGCCCTCAAATATGAGAGCTTTTTAGAAAACTTAAAACTTATTTTTTATCAACTTTTGCTTCAGTTGTAATATTTACAGTGATTTTATCACCACATTCGGCACATAGTTTCCTAGACCAAAGTCAGAGCGTTTGAATGAAGTTGTAGCATTAAAACCAATCGCTGGAACTTTTGCCATTGGGTGTTCGCCTTGCTTATTTAAAACAGCGTCAAGTACCACAGGCTTAGTTACACCTTTAACAGTTAAGTCACCAGTGATTTTAAAGTGCTTTTTGTCTTTGGTTTCAACTTTAGTACTTTTAAACGTAATATTTGGATATTTAGCTGCATTAAACCAAGCTTCTTCTTGGAACTCTTTATCTAAAGCGGGAACGTTTGTATTTACGCTGCTTAAAGGAATAGTCACATTAACAGATGAATTTGCTGGTTTAGCATTATCAACTTTAATTACACCTTGGATATCTGAGAAGTTAGCACTTGGAGTAGAGAAACCAAAGTGATTCCACGAGAAAACAGTAGCTGTATGTGTTGGATCAATTTTGTAGTCCACCGGCGCAGCTAAAGTAACTGAACTAGCCAATGCCACTGCCAAACCGAAGCTTAATGTTTTAAGATGCATTTTTCGTATCCTTTATTGATATAGTCGTTAGTGTATACATCAAGTAATTTAATTCACTATTCTTTATAAAACGATATGTTTCATCCATGCAACAATAAAAGCGTTACAGTTATTATTTAAAAACAATATTATAAAATATCGGTATTGTCATACCGTTTCCAAATTTTCAAATTAATTCGTTTTTATTTCGACTTTATTGATCAATAACAAGGTAAAACATGGCTAATACTGCTCAAGCACAAAGTACTTCCACTCCATATCGAGTAACTCTTACCGATCCTTCGGGCCACCAATGGTTTGCTGATGAACCTACAGACAAAGGTGGTCTAGATACTGCTCCAAACCCAGTTCAAATCTTACTGTCTGCTTTAGGCGCTTGTACCACTATCACATTAGAGATGTATGCGAATCTTAAAGGTATTAAGCTTGATCATGTTCAAGTTGATTTAGTATTAAACCCAAATGGTGAACCTGAGAAAGGTCAAAATAATATTGAACGCAAAATCACGCTCAAAGGTGAATTCAGTGAAGATCAACACAAGCGTTTATTAAAAGTTGCCGAGAACTGCCCTATTCATAAGTTACTCACTTCACAAATCAATATTCAAACAGAACTTAGCATTTAAGCTTTCAAAAATAAAAAAGCGCTCCCTATGGAGCGCTTTTTTACACTACTTCAATATTTAAGCAGTTAATTCTTTTACTGCTGCAACAACAGCTTCAGTTGTAATACCAAAGAATTGGAACAAGTCTTTTGCTGGTGCAGATTCACCATAAGTTGTCATACCAATTACTTTGCCATCAAGACCAACAAACTTCCACCAGTAATCAACATGAGCCGCTTCAAC
>Ga0308156_1003884_pt1 | contig 10954 bp, 10 predicted proteins | sample PhyAR2_FD_201041 | JGI IMG/M metagenome (GOLD analysis project Ga0308156, IMG submission 201041) | Phyllosphere microbial communities from UC Gill Tract Community Farm, Albany, California, United States - DLSL A.R2 | ecosystem: Host-associated > Plants > Phyllosphere > Unclassified | place: USA... | reverse complement strand
AAATCCCTTGATAACCCGGACCATGTCGCGGTGACGCTCAGTAACTATCGCTGGCGTTTAGGGCTGGAAAAAGGGGAGCGCAAATACGACAGTTATGAGCAAAAACTGGCAACGCTTCCGAATATTACCGTCCCGACGATCACCATTGAAGGCGGAAACAACGGGGCGCCACATCCTGCTCCACAGGCCTACGCCGGGAAATTCACCGGTAAGTATGAACACCGTACCTTTGGCAAAACCGTAGGTCACAATCCTCCGCAGGAAGATCCGCAGGATTTCGTCAACGCAGTTGTGGACGCAGATAAACTCTGAAATGTGCTATTTTCAATACGTTACCCTTCAGTCTGGAGATTTCTGTGGAGCATATTGATCATATCCTTGTCGTCGATGACGACAGGGATATTCGTGAGCTGATTGTCGATTACCTCGTTAAGTCCGGATATCGCGCCTCTGGCGCGGCAAATGGCAAAGAGATGCGAGTTGTGCTTGATAAACAGCATATCGATCTTGTGGTGCTGGATGTCATGATGCCCGGCGATGACGGATTAACGCTGTGTCGTCAGCTCCGAAGCGGTAAACATAAAGACTTGCCCATTCTGATGCTCACGGCGCGTAACGAGGAAACAGACCGGATCCTGGGGCTGGAGATGGGGGCAGACGATTATGTCGTGAAGCCTTTTGTTGCACGCGAGTTACTCGCGCGGATCAAAGCCATTTTACGTCGTTTCCGCACAATGCCCCCCAATTTACAGGTGACGGAAGCCGGGCGACTGGTCACGTTCGGAGAATGGCAACTGGACACCGTGGCCCGTCATTTAATCGACAGTGATGGGATGGTAGTGGCGCTCAGCGGAGCGGAATATCGTCTGCTGCGCGTGTTCCTCGATCACCCTCAGCGTGTCCTGACCCGGGATCAACTGCTAAATCTGACCCAGGGGCGCGATGCCGAGCTCTTTGAACGATCGATTGATCTGCTGGTGAGCCGGGTGCGTCAGCGTCTGAATGAAGACGCCCGCACGCCGGCCTATATCAAGACCGTGCGCAGTGAAGGCTATGTCTTTACAATGCCGGTGACCATAAAAGAGGCCAATGAATGACGCTTTGGCCACGCTCGTTGCTGTCCCGGCTGTTGGTCATCGTGCTGGCTGGACTCTTACTGGCCAATACTCTCAGCCTGACGCTGGTGATGGTTGAACGCATGCACAGCGCCCGCACCGTAATGCTGGGTAATCTGGAAAACGATGTAGCCACTAGCGTGGCCATTCTTGACCGACTTCCCGCTCAGGAGCGGGCGGCCTGGCTGCCGCGGCTGGAGCGCGGTAACTATCGCTATATTCTCGGGCCTGGAGAACCGGGCGCGCTGCCTGAGGATAAGCGTTCACGCGATGCCATTCGAACGCTAAAAGAGACCCTTACGGCTGACTACCCGCTCACGTTTACCGCCGTTCCCGGTCCCATTTCCCATATTCAGGCACATCTCACCTTACGTGATGGGGCACCGTTGACCATCGATCTGACACCACGCATGCCGCCGGTCGCCAGCTGGTTACCTGTCGTGCTGGTATTGCAGCTGCTGCTGCTTGCGGCCTGTGCCTGGATCGCCGTGCGTCAGGTGATTCGGCCTTTCTCACAGTTTACCCGTGCGGTTGACGCGCTGGATCCGGCGGCAAACACACCAATGACGGAGAAGGGGCCGGTAGAAGTGCAAAGAGCCGCGCATGCCTTTAACGCGATGCAGGCGCGCATTCAATCCTATCTCCGCGAACGCGCGCAGATCCTGGCATCCATTTCTCACGACCTGCAGACGCCCATCACGCGCATGAAATTGCGCGTCGAGATGGCCGATCAACCCGAGTTACGCGACAAGTTATTGAACGACCTCGATAACATGACCCGCCTGGTGCGGGAGGGGATTGCCTATGCCCGGTCATCAGAATCCCTGGAAGAGACCTCACTAAAGCTGGAGCTCAATGCCTGGGTAAACAGCATTGCCTGTGATTATCAGGACATTGGTAAAAACGTGCAGTTTCAGGCAAACGACGCCCGCCTGCCGATAGTGACTCGGCCGCAGGCGCTTCGCCGGGTGATGACCAACCTCCTGGATAACGCGCTTAAGTTTGGTGGTTATGCCGTTATTGAGATTGATGATTCTTCAGCCGGACACATTGCTATCCATATTCTGGACAGCGGGCCGGGGATACCCGAGGCTGAACTCGACGCGGTATTACAGCCTTTTTATCGGGTAGAAACATCGCGTAACCGTGATACCGGCGGAACCGGCCTGGGGCTGGCGATTGCCGCGCAGCTGACCGCGCAGCTTGACGGGAAACTGCGGCTGGCAAATCTTCCTGAAGGCGGGCTGAAGGTCACGGTAACGCTGCCGCGTCGCTAATTGTACGGTTTTGTATCCGGTTGCGTGACCGATACGAGAGCAGACAAATCGTCCCGTTTTGCACACATCCCAAACACATCCGTACGATGAAATACCCTCACTGCAGCGTCGCAGGCCATCTGTAATGTGAGGTTTTTATGTTTTTGATAATCGCGTTTCTGGGCGGGATGATAAGCCTGCTCAGTCCATGTACGCTCCCGGTGATACCTCTTCTGTTTGCCGGTTTTCAGGGGCAGCGAAGACATATCCTGGCTCTGCTGGCAGGGATGATCGTGATGTTTACCGTGGTGGCGATGGTTGTCACGGTTGCCAGCGAATGGATCACGGATGCCACGATAATAGGGCGCTGGCTGGCACTCATTATTCTGGCTACAGCCGCGCTGGCCTTGATTTTCCCGTCCTTCGCCCAGCGTATAGCCGGGCCTGCGGTCAGCGCGGGCAATATCCTCAATACCCGCAGCGGACAAACGCGCGGAATGTTTTCCGCTTTCCTGGCCGGACTTGCCGTCGGTCTGCTCTGGTCTCCTTGTGCCGGACCGATCCTTGGGGCTATTTTCAGTATCAATATTGCGGATCATTCGGCCATCACCACCGGCGCGCTGTTGGCGGCGTATGGCAGCGGATGTGCGCTTATGTTGGGCCTGCTTATGGCCGGCGGTCGGAAACTGATGACACCGCTGCGGGCCAAATCAGCGCTGATGGAAAGGTTGCGCAAGGGGGCGGGCGTGGTGATGTTAGCGGCTGTGGCGTTCAACGCCACGGGGATGAACTCGGTGCTGAAAGGTGCAAATGGGGTGGCAGACCGTCTTGAAACGACGCTGTTGACCCTGGCGAAGCCCGCCACTGCGCCAGTAAAACTGCAGCCGGTCGTAATGACCGAACCCAGCAGTCAGTTGCCTTCGTTAAGTGGCGGAACCGGATGGGTTAATGGTGACCCTGTCACGTCTGAATCTTTGCGGGGTAAAGTCGTCCTGATTGATTTCTGGACCTGGGACTGCATCAACTGCCAGCATACGCTCCCGCATGTCCGCGACTGGGCCACGCGATATCAGTCCCAGGGTCTGGTGGTCATCGGTGTGCATACGCCTGAATATCCGTGGGAAAAACCGCTCTCGTCGGTGAAAAACGCGGTGAACAAATGGCAACTGCCGTATCGGGTCGTGACGGATAATAACTACCAGATCTGGAACGCCTTCGGGAACCAGTACTGGCCGGCACATTACTATTTCGATGCCAAAGGGCAGTTACGTTATACCTCTTTTGGTGAAGGTAACTATGAAGAACAGGAAAAAGTTATCCAGCAGCTGCTTAAAGAGGCCCGCTCATAACGTTGCTCAGGGCTGACGTTGAGCAATGATAAACAACCGTGGAAAAGCCAGCAGTATCTGCCCGTTTTCCTGGAGCGGATACTGCTCTTCCAGCATTTCATGGTAGCGCTTGAGAAAACGTTTCTGCTCGCTCTCATTAAGCTCCTGCAGCCACGGACGTAAACCGGTCGCGCTTACCCAGTCAATGATGGCCTGGTGTGAGCTCATTTTATGGAAATAGGTTGTCCGCCAGATATCCACATCACAACCGGCGTCTGTCAGAATGTCGTAATAGGCATGCACGCCGGGTAAGGCTTCACGACCCCGGTCGGGATAGCCTTGCTCCCAGGCAACTTCGCGCATCGCCACATGAGTAGGCTCAAGCCAGTTGTCAGGCATCTGAATGGCCAGTACGCCATTTAACGTGAGCAGAGAGACCAGGTGCGGCAGGAGATCGTAGTGGTCGGGCACCCACTGCAACGAGGCATTGGCGTAAATCAGGCTCAGCGGCTGGCCGGGCTTAAACTGGCGGATATCGGCCTCAACAAAGTGGCAATCCGGTAAGGCGCTGCGGGCTTCGTCGAGCATCGCAGGTGAGTTATCGACCCCTGTGACGTGCGCTGAAGGCCAGCGATGTTTTAACAGCGCCGTACTGTTTCCAGGCCCGCAGCCCAGATCGACGATGGATGACACGTCATCCAGGGGAATTCTGGCGAGCAATTCAGCGGCGGGCCGCGTACGTTCGGCTCCGTATCGCAGGTACAGGGAAGGGTTCCAGTCAGCCATCTTTGCATCTCCGTTGTGCATGCTTCAGCAAGAATAGCACACGCAGACACCTGCACTGCGGCAGGTGTCTGTCCTGCGGCAATTACAGAATGCCTTTCAGGGCAACATGATAAAGCAGCATGATGGTTTTCCCGTCGACAATCCTGCCCGTTTCAATGCCGCGCAGTGCCTCTTCAAGCGTCATTTCCAGTACGTCGATATCCTCACCCTCCGCTTTGAGTCCACCGCCTTCACTGGTTCTGTCTTTCGGCTGGTATTCGGCGAGATAAAAATAGAGTTTTTCAGTGACGGAGCCCGGGCTCATGTAAGCTTCAAAAATTTTCTCAACGCGGGAAACGCTATAGCCGGTCTCTTCTTCCGCTTCTGCTTTAATCCGGCTTTCCGGATCCATGTTATCGAGCAAGCCCGCAGCAGCTTCAATAAGGTCATCTTCGTGCCCGTTAATAAAGACAGGGAAACGGAACTGGCGGGTCAGAATCACCGTCTTTTTATCCCGGTTATAAAGCAGGATGGTGGCTCCGTTTCCCCGGTCGTAAACTTCGCGATTTTGCCGCTGCCATTCGCCATCGCGTCGCTGAAGATCAAAGGTATATTTTTTCAGGATGTACCAGTTATCAGACAGTGTTTCACTTTCTATGATGCGTACATCTGCACGTTTTGATTGCACGTTTGTTCCTCCTTACGTAGAGTAATTATCATAAACAGCATTGTCGTGCAGTTTCAAGATTAAACGTGCAATATCAGGAATTCCTTATGCTCACAACGCAGCGAAAACAATTGATCCTTGAAAAGCTCGAGGCTGAAGGTCAGGTCCAGTCGAAAGCGCTCAGCACGCTTTTCGCGGTGTCTGAAGATACCATTCGGCGTGATTTACGCGAGCTGGCGGCAGAAGGGCGTTTACAGCGTGTTCACGGCGGGGCGCTGCCGTCATCCTCGGCCATTGCCCCGTTTGCTGAGCGTAAATCGGTAAAGATGGATGCCAAGAAAAATGTCGCCCGTAAAGGTGCGCAGCTGATTTCTGACGGCCAGGTGGTGATCATTGACGGCGGCACGACCACGTCAGAGCTGATTACGTTTCTGCCTCCTGATTTGAAGATAACCGTGGTCACGCACAGCCCAGGCATTGCGCTGGGACTTGTCGAACATCCCTCCATTGAGGTTATCCTGATCGGTGGCCGTCTGTATAAACACTCTATTGTCGCGGTCGGCGCGGCTGCTATCGAAGGCATCGAAAAAATCCATGCGGACCTGTTCTTTATGGGAGTGACTGGCATCCATCCTGATGCGGGCCTGACGACCGGTGATTTTGAAGAGGCGAGTATCAAACGTGCATTTTCCGGCAGAGCCGCCGAAACGGTTGTGCTGGCTTCCCCCGAAAAAATCAATACCGCGTCATCTTTTGTGATTGGCGATCTGTCGCTGGTGAACACGATTGTCGTTGAAGACGATACCGATAGCGCCTGGATTAACGCGGTAAAAGAAAAGGGGGTTTCCGTGGTGATGACCTCTGAACCGGAAAAGGCATAACCCACGCGAAAAGCCTTTATGATCCGGCCTGTCGGTAAGCCGACAGGCTGGCAGGCAACATCAAACCTGAGGGATATCCTCAAGCGCAGTGTAAATCTCAAGTCCCAGCGTTTGCGCCACCTCAATGTCCATATCGGCCCCTTTGGACGCGCCGGCAATCCGGTAGAGAGCATCACATTTTGCAATGAGTCGGTGCGCGACGGGATACAGCATTGCTTCACTGATTTCATCACCCATCGATTTCGAGCCAGCCATTTTTGCCAACGGTAAGGCCAGCCATTCGCCAATAACCGGAACGTGGCCACGTTGATAGACGGCTAACGCCGCATTTTCAAGACGAGCAAGGTTTTCATCAATGCGCGCCTGCACGCCATCGGTGCCGCTACGATAGGGGCCGGCGATTAAAATCAACTGTTGTGTCATATCAACCTCAGTAAGTAAAAATGCATGAGTTTGCACGTTTGTGCGTCTTTTGTTTCTGGCTTCATATTAGTCGCCAATTTCGTGCAATTTCAAGCAATATTGTGCATTATGGTTTTTTTAAGACAGTTGCAGAAGAGTCGAGCTGGTCTATGCTCAAAAAGCAGAGATCAGCCATTCTCTGGGCGTATTGAAAAATAACAATAATCTTGCGTTTCAGGGGGGGGAATGAAGAGGATCCTGCTCGTTACATTGTCATGCTTGCTCTCGGTAATCTCCTTTCTCAGCGTAGCCGCAGAGCCGCGCCAGGAGCCGACAGATCGGGAGCGCGCCAGAACGGTTTATATTTTCCATCAGCCGATTGTTATGCTGCAGGCAAAATTCGGTCTGACCACGCCTGAAGAGCGAGTTCAGGTGAAGCTGCGTGCCGGGCAATCACTGGCGGAGGCCCGCAATGAACTGCACAGCAATATTCAGGATGTTTTTAACGAGTTTAATGTACAAATCATGTCGCCAAACTTTGTGATGCAACCAGAAGGCGCGGTCGTCGTGACGGAAGATAACTGGTATGCTGCGCCGGCAGAGAAGCCAGAGAATAAACAGCGTGAGTGAAGATGACTATGCAGGTTTAGAGGATTCGGAGCAGATAAGGTGCATTAGAGGCTGTCAAACACCAGAACAAGGATGACCACAAAAAGCCAGATTCTGCCTTAATCCATGCAAGTGCGCATAATGTATATTATGTTAAATTGACTATTATGATCCATTCATGGGCAACACTCATTATGCAATCCTACCCTTTTCTAATTCCAGGCCATCCTGGCTGACCACAGGATATTGGCTCAACGTTTTAACACTGCTATCATCGAAATCATAAATTAAGCCTTAAGCCTAGAGTATTCAAATGCTTAAAGAGCTATCCCGTCGTCTACAACACTGTAACGACATAGCGGTACGTATAAACAATGCCAACGATTCGCAGCTGCAAGAACTGAAAACGCAGTTGGTCCAGCAGATGGGTAAGCCCGTGGGGCTACATACTATGGGTATCCCTGCGGCAATCAGCACCCTCGGGGTGATTGTCAGTTTTGCTATTCCGCAGCTATGGTTGGGCTACGGCGTATTCGCCGCACTCAATCAGCCGGCAGAAAAGGTATTTGTGTGGGTAGTGCTGATTGCCCTTCTGTTCGCCGGCATCAACGGTCTGACGATGTTTATGATGGGTAAAGGCAGTATTCGCGCCGTGCGGGTACATCTTTCTCTGGCATTCATAAGCCTTCTGCTGACGGTCGTTTATCTGATTGCGGCTCTGAGCGGCACCATCTGGCCAGGCGTCAATTTAACAGCCGCACTGGTGAGTGTTGTCATGTTGCTGCTCAGCGGTTTCTGTATACGATCTCCTTCCTTCTATAAGATGCTGCTATTTACCCTTCATAACCGCGCCTGGCGCCAGCAAATCCGCCAGACACGCAATAACAGATAGCGTCTTTGCTGAAGTCAGTAATACCGATATTCAACGCCCCGACGGTGTACAGGGTATTGCCTGGACCACCGACTTTATCGGTCTGGAAAAAATTACTTATCAGGTAGGCTATATTGGCGGCTACTCAAGCTTTATCGGTTTCGATAAACAAAAAGGCAATGCGGTAGTCGTGCTTCAAAATGCATTTAACTGGAGTAACTATATTGGTATCGCACTATTAATGGATATGGCGAAGAACGATAGCCAGAGAGAAGAACATTCTCGCGCGCTGTAACCTCGCATGGTCATGTCTGCAAACCAACAGCAGCGCTTCTCCGTATCGGCATGATACTGCTCAGCGGTGGCTGCATTCTTACTGCGACCTTCTAAAAGATGCTGAAAACGCCCCACACTCGAGGGGCGTATACCCGTGACATCCACCACGCGCCAGTTAATTCGCCTGATTCATACGGCGATGTTTCTCTGCCTGTTGCTGGTGAATAACAGAAGACTGCCCATTGTTCGCCGTTTCATGCACAATGGCGGCCTTCTCATGCTCATTCATCGCAGAGAAAGACTTTGCCGATTCGGGAGTAGTATTACAGGGGCCAGCTTTGAGCATTTTCTTGTGCATCTCAGCCATGGTTTGATGCGCAGTTGCCTGAGCGTTATTAACCTGGTCGTGCATGTTGATCGTTTCTGCTGCCCAGCCAGATGATGTGACAGCCATAATGGTGACAATGGATAACAGGATCTTTTTCATGGTCGAATCTCCTAAGTTTACATGCTCTGCAATATCGCTGAATGAAAAGTCAGAGATAAATGCATCGGCGTCTGAATTATCATTGATTATAAAAACCGACCTCTGTTTATCCCGTGACGGGCTGATGACATTTCTGTCACTGGGCCAACGCCCTGCCCCATACGCATAAAAAAGGACACTCCAGCGTGTCCTTTTAATATCGTCGCGCGTTTATTTATGTCTTCGCAGCCAGATTAATTTGTAGGCGGCCGGAATAATGAACAGGGATAACAGCGGAGCCGTAATCATTCCTCCAATCATCGGCGCGGCTATCCGGCTCATGACTTCTGAGCCCGCACCGGTTCCCCAGAGGATGGGCAACAGACCGGCAATGATAACCGCTACGGTCATCGCTTTCGGTCTCACGCGGAGTACCGCCCCCTGATAAAGGGCTTCATCGAGCCCTTCCGCGGTAAAGGTTTCCCGCTGGGCAAGCGCCGGATGGGCTTCAATGGCATGACGCAAGTACATCAGCATCACCACGCCAAACTCTGCTGCCACCCCGGCCAGGGCAATAAAGCCGGTTCCGGTCGCCACGGACATATGGAAGCCCTGCCAGTACAGGAACCAAATTCCGCCGACCAGGGCGAATGGCAGACTCATCAGAATAAGCAGTGCCTCATCAACACGACGGAATGCCAGATATAACAAAATGAATATGATCATTACCGTCATCGGCACCATCAATTTCAGTTTTTTATTGGCGTGCTCCAGCAATTCAAACTGTCCGGAGAAAGAGACACTGGTGCCCGGTCTTAATTTTACGTGCTGGCTGATAGCGGTTTTAATGTCGTTTACAACCGACACCATATCCCTGCCACGGGCATCAATATAAATCCAGCTGGCAGGACGGGCATTTTCCGTTTTCAGCATGGTAGGTCCGGAAACGACACGAATATCAGCGACATCGCCCAGGGTAATTTGCTGTTTCATGGGCGTCAGAATGGGCATCTGTTTCAGTGCCTGTGGGCTGTTTCGGTAATCCTGAGGGTAGCGGATATTGATCGGGTAACGGGCTACGCCCTCAACCGTCTCGCCGGTTGTTGCGCCACCGATGGCTGATGAGACAAACAGCTGCACATCACCCACCGTCATTCCGTATCGGGATGCTTTCTCCCGGTTGATATCCACGTCGATGTAGCGTCCGCCTTCCAGACGTTCTGCCAGTGCTGAAACCACGCCCGGCACGGTTTTGGCCACCGCTTCGATACGTTGCGCAGTGGCATCAATATCAGACAAAACGGTGCCAGACACCTTGATACCGATTGGGCTTTTAATGCCGGTGGAGAGCATATCTATACGGTTACGGATCGGCGGTACCCAGAGGTTAGCCAGGCCGGGCAAACGCACGGTCTTATCCAGCTCATCAACGATCTTGTCAATCGTCATTCCTGGTCGCCACTGATCTTCAGGTTTGAGCTGAAGGGTGGTTTCGACCATTTCCAGTGGCGCGGAGTCGGTCGCCGTTTCGGCCTTACCGGTCTTACCAAATACGGACGCCACTTCAGGGACGGTTTTGATTAATTTGTCTGTCGTCTGCAAGAGCGCGGCAGCCTCTGCCGGCGATACGCCAGGTAACGTTGAAGGCATGTACAGCAGATCGCCCTCATTGATCTTTGGCAGAAATTCCCCCCCGACCTGACTCAGCGGCCATATGACCGTAAAAATAGTTAACGCCGCAACCAGCAAGGTCGTTTTCGGCCAGTGGAGCACACGAAGCAGTAACGGGTGATAGGCATTAATCAGCAGTCGGTTCAGCGGGTTGCTGGTCTCCGCGGGGATTTTCCCTCTGATCCAGAACCCCATCAGTATAGGAATGACGATGATTGCCAGCGCGGCCGCGCCCGCCATGGCATACGTCTTCGTGAAGGCCAGCGGCCCAAACAGGCGCCCTTCCTGTCCCTCAAGCGTGAAAATGGGGATGAACGACAAGGTGATGATCAGCAGGCTGATAAACAGCGCCGGGCCCACTTCAACGGACGCATCGGTAATGACCTTCCAGCGGGTTGCGTTGTCTATCTGCTCCCCTGGGTGTTGATGATCCCACTCTTCCAGCCGTTTATGCGCATTTTCAATCATCACAATGGCGGCATCCACCATCGCCCCCACGGCAATGGCAATCCCGCCCAGTGACATAATATTGGCGTTTAGCCCCTGGAAATGCATGACGATAAAGGCAATGCACAGGCCAAGCGGCAGAGAAACGATCGCCACCAGCGCAGAGCGGATATGCCAGAGGAACAGCGCACAGACGATGG
>Ga0308156_1003883_pt1 | contig 10955 bp, 9 predicted proteins | sample PhyAR2_FD_201041 | JGI IMG/M metagenome (GOLD analysis project Ga0308156, IMG submission 201041) | Phyllosphere microbial communities from UC Gill Tract Community Farm, Albany, California, United States - DLSL A.R2 | ecosystem: Host-associated > Plants > Phyllosphere > Unclassified | place: USA... | reverse complement strand
GGTAAGTTTATCGAAGATGTACCTGGCGATTTTCCTGCGGTTTATGAGAACTATGAACAGGATATTTACTCCGCTCTGGAGGAAGCTAATGAAGTTTTGAGTAAATACAAAAGCTTAAAACTGGTCTTTCCGGACTACAGTGATTTTCCAAAGGCTATTATCAAAGGGTTTTATAAATTTTGTCAGCAATATGCTTTTGATCACGAATTAGTTTCTGATATCGATGAAGAGAAGGTAGAGAAGGGAACGTGTTACATTAACATTATCGAAGATGATCTTGTAAAACTGCTGAACAAAGTGATACAGAAAAAATTGGTCATCGGAACTGACGTTGGTGTGATCTCCTATAATGAAACACCATTGAAGAAATTTATTCTCAATGGTATCACAACCATATCGACTGATTTTGAAATGATGGGACGTTTAGCGGCCGAATTGATTATTAAAAAATCCAAAGACCGTGTTGAGGTTCCATTTTATTTGAAAGTTAGATCATCGATTTAGAACCAGGATATAATAATGATTTCTTCGCATAGCGGGGGAATATACATAAGGAATGCGCAGTCCAAAATGTATGCCGATAGTAGCTGTCATTTTGTAATAGAGGCAGTTGTATATAAAAGAAAAAGACTGGTTAATTAGCGTCAACCAGTCTTTTTCTTTTATATATAAACTTCGTTTATTTTTTTAAGGTCTTCACCGGAAACAGTTCAATAACACCTTTTGCAACCTTGCTGATGTTATTAATTGCTTTTTCTGGGTTATCGACATCTCCAGATCCGCGTGCCTGCCAAATCACAGCATTTGTTTTGCGGTCAATAGCTTCGATAATCAGATGACCATAACGATAGCGCTCTTTTGCAACTGGGTAATAGCCGCCACCGTAGTAATATGGTGAAAACCATGGACGATACCATCCCCAGGGTCCACCCCAGCCGTAGTAACCGCCGCCACCATAGACCAAGCGACTCTTATTATTGACAATCGTGATGTATCGAAATAGCAAATCAGGGTTATCTTTGGAATATTGAAGGCCTTTTGCTTCCAAAGCTGCATTTGCTGCGTCCAGGATATTTGTTTTAGCGATATCATTGTCAAAATAAGACTTTGATAACGAGTCGACCGGAGGCAACCAAGCATACGTCTTAAATGGCGTAAAATCCATCTTTTCTACCCGTGTGGTATTGTATTGATAAGACGAACATGATGCGAGTGCAACGCAAAGCACCAAAAATAATAGAATCTTTTTCATCGTAGTAATTATTTATAAGTGTGATCTCATCGGTGTAAATGAGCTCGTTTCACTCGGTTTGTTTATTAACTGTGATGAATCTATCATGAGTATTTTATCACCGTATTTAACGGCCAACTCATGATGGTTCATGGCCTATATTGAACTTATATTTATTTAACTAATTTGTTTTTATTCCTTATCGTATACCTTTCAAGTGTAAAAATATTACAGTTGACGGTCTTTATGGCAATTGTTTCTTTATCCTCCGGGATGCTATTATCCTTTTTGATTTTACAACCTATTACTTTAGACAAAAAACTATAAATATGGTTTAATCGTAATTGTAAAATTAATAAGGATATTTTGCCACTAGCGGAATCTGTCTTCCAGGACCAAATGCTTTTGGACTGATCCGCAGGATAGGAGGAGCTTGAAAACGTTTGAATTCAGCATTATTAACCAATTTACATATCCTTTCTACTAACGATTGTTCAAAGCCCATTGCTACAACCTCAGATCCTGCTTTCTCATTTTCGATGAGTTCAAAGAGGATTTGATCCAATAGTTCATATTCCGGTAAGGAGTCTGAATCTTTTTGATCTGGCCGAAGTTCTGCGGAAGGTGCTTTTTCAATGGTATTGATTGGAATGATTTCCCGTTCTCGATTAATATAGCGTGCTAAATCATAGGCTTTGGATTTGTAAACATCACCGATTACAGAGATGGAACCTGCCATATCACCATAGAGCGTACCGTATCCTACAGCAGCTTCACTTTTATTGGACGTATTGAGCAGGATATGACCAAACTTATTGGAAACGGCCATCAAAATTACAGCACGGGCGCGTGCCTGTATATTTTCTTCAGTCGTATCGGGTTGTAGATTCTCAAAAAGAGGGGCCAAGCTATGTTCGTATGCATTAGCAATATCTTTGATGGGAATGATATGGTGTTTGCAGCCAGTATTGTTGACCAGATCCATGGCATCTTTTATCGAATGGTCGGAAGAATAAACCGATGGCATCAGTATGGCCAATACATTATCGGCCCCGAGAGCCTCGCAGGCTAAAGCAGCAACCAAGGCCGAATCCAGTCCGCCCGACAGGCCTAAAACTGCCTTTCTAAAACCAGATTTTTGAAAATAATCCCGAAGGCCCAGGATTAATGCATCGTGCACAAGCTCCATCTCAGATTTAGGGTGCTTAGGAGCGGCTGTGGTGGAGATTATATTTTGTTGATGATAGGTTATAAATTGAAGATCCTCTTCAAAGCTTTTTAGTTCAGCGACCGTTGTACCTTCATTATTCAAGGCAATGGAGCGTCCATCAAATATAATATCCATGTGAGCCCCAATTTGATTAACATAAATCAGCGGTCTGCCCGACTTTTTGACCTGCTGACTAAGAACTTTAACGCGTTCCTCAAAATGCGTATAGGAAAAAGGAGAGGCCGCAATGTTGATGAGTAGGTCTGGATTTTCTTTTCTCAGTTCTGCCATGGGATCGCCAACGTACGAATTGCCACCCTCGTCATCGTCCCACAGATCTTCGCAAATTGTTAGGGCAATCTTTACGCCGTTCAGTTCGATGCAGTTGAAAACTCTACTAGGTTCAAAATAGCGATATTCATCAAATACATCATAATCAGGCAAAAGACCTTTTTTAACAACATCCTTTACGATTCCATGTTCGATAAATACAGCAGAATTATAGAGTTCTTTACCTTCAGGATCACCGTTTTTGACGGGTGCTCCGATGATACAGGCAATATCATGGCACTGTGCAGCGATTTGATGAATAGCTTCATCACATTGATGTCTGAATGCCTTATTTCTTAACAGGTCCTTGGCGGGATATCCGCCAATTGCGAGTTCGGCGAAGATAATAAGATCGGCAGCGGCTTCTTTGGCCTGATGGATGGCGCTAATTATCTTTTTAGTATTTGCTTCAAAATTACCGATATGGTAATTTAACTGTGCTAAAGCTATTTTCATATGCTATTGATCTTCTAAAAATAAGATACCTACTTATGGAGGATCTTCTCACAAATTTATTTCTTTTTTTTGATACTAAGCTTGCTCTTATTGGAATAAAGGAAAGTTAATCAAGAGAAATCGATGTTTGTAACCTGTGTGTTACCGATGTGGCAATATACTGGGGTATTTCTAAGGTATATATAAAATAAGCTAGGGCAATTGCATCGAATAGGGCCGCTTCTTAAGGCAGCAATCTGCTATAAGCAAATCGGGATAGGAAGAATGAATAGCTTTAAGGGTATAGATTATGCTAAATTGTTTTAACATAATTTTAACAACGTTAAATGCTGTTAAATTTCTTGACATGAATGCAGATGTATAGTACCTTTGATGTATCAAAAGCAACGAAAGATATTAAAAATAATATATAAAGAACTTTTCATAATTTAGGTTAATAATTGGTTAGGTAAAGCTCGGAGTTCCCCACTTCGAGCTTTTATTATTATAGATATTTCGCATGCGGTTTTTGCTCCCAATTCATTTTCATCCCAACTAGATTATGAGTGTTTAAAATAGATCTATTTGTTACATCCGCACAGTTACTTCCATTTTTTCTGATGTAATTCTTAACGGTGGCAAATGGGGATTAAGTTGTAACCAACTTGTACCTTTTAACATTGCTTATTCAGTGCTCGTTCAGTTCTTGGTCAGTGGTTACTTAGTGACGATTGAATAAAGAATGACTAATCAGTGTTCAAGAAATGATGAAATAATGTATTTAGGTAGAATTTGGTGTTTTGCTGTATCAGATTTAATGTTTATATTGATTATTTATAGCCGAAAGACTCTGACAAGCCGCCAAATGGTCCCTATAACAAATCCTTTTCAGGACTTAAACTTTCTGTCGCATATCTTAATATACTTTCTATATATAGTTATTGTATAATTTTCAAATGCATTAGCTTTTAGTATGTTTTTTCAATTATACTTTCGTCACAATGTATTACTTTTCAAAATATGATATTAGTCTTGCAAAAACTATGATAATCTATCTATTTGAAAGTGTTCCTGTAAAGCAAAACAGCCATTCTCACATCGAGAATGGCTGTTTTATTGGTATATATTTCGGTTGCTATATAGAAATTCAGATTTGTTCTTTTGAGCCTAGATCATAAAATTATTAATTTTTAATATCCACAACCTCTATTGTAAAATCTAAAGGTGATTTTGCTGGAATAGTGACATTTCCTGTTGATGAGTTTTTTTGATCAGTATCGCCATATGCCCATGGAGAAGGAGTAATAAACCTAATTTTAGATCCTTTTTTCAGACCATTTGGCGTAATGCCCCCCGTTTTAGTTTCTATACCATTATGGGTAATTGATTTTGGTAAGAAAGCGATTTGCCAAGCAGTGATTACTCTGGAGAGATTAAAAGTAGCCGTTTTTCCTTCCTCAGTTTGATCAAAAACTGTTCCCGTTGGTACAATTTTTCCAGTATATTTTACTGTCGCATTAGGAGCTACAATTCCACCATTTCCGTTGAATGAGTAAGTGTAAGAACTCTCATCACCTGCGGTTAAAACTTGATATGCTAATCCTAATGAATCAATGTATTGTACGTTTTGAAGTTGATTGTCAGCCACATATTTTTTAATTATAGGAAATTGATCTTCAATACGCTTTTTATTTATCGAATCTTGTATACGCTGTTTTTCAAGTTCTTCTTTTTGCCAAGCATCATAGTCAAAATTATTTTTATTACAACTTGTAAAAAATACAGACGCTATGGTCAGTACAAAAAGAAGTGTAGATATTAGTTTTTTCATAATAATATATGTTTTTTGTGATACAGCCATCCCTTAAATGAAATGACGTTATAGATTAAATTGATTTTTCTAGAATGACGTAGCTTTTTCAATGTTTACTACTTCTATTGTGTAAACTAATGGAGAATTGGCTGGGATTGATGGACCATCACCTACCTTATAGTCTCTATTATCAAAACCCCATACGGACGGTGTTATAAATCTAATTTTTGATCCTTTTTTTAATCCTTTAGGTAGTAGGCCATACGTTTTATTCTCAATGCCATTATTGTTAATTGACTCTGGTATAAATGCAAAGAACCAAGAAGTACCTAAATATTGTCCCTGCGGTGTCTCGTTATATGTATATGCAAGATTAGAGTAGTTTGCGGGAGTGCCTTCTTTTGTTTGAGCAAATATGGTTCCATTTAGAAGTTCACCCTTATAATTCACGCTTATTTTAGGGGCAGTTCCGGTATAGTCATAGGAATCGCCTGTCCCTTCACTTAATACTTCATACCAAATACCAGTAGAGTCTGATGAAAATTTTGGGTTAGTAAAATTTGCAGCCGCATAATCCTTTATTTCTTGAGCTTGCTGTTTCTTAGTTTTGTATTGTCGGATTAATTCTTGCCTAATTTTCTCCTCAATAGCATTATAATCGGTATCGTCTTTATTACAGGAAGTCAAAATAAGTCCCAGACAAAAAAATGCCATTAAAAATTTTGTGATATTTTTCATAATTTCTTAAAGTGTGTATTAATTATAAAACTCAAAACGCAGGCTGGACAAACTTCGCTACATCAAATGTTAAATTATTCTAAAAAAGCATATAACTCTTTTGAATTCAGGTATTTTTGTCGTATGCTTTTTAAATGAAATTCAAGGTCCAGTCTTAAAATACTTGGAAAGACAAGCTGTTTGCCCCGCAGTAATTGTACTGCTAATGGATGGTATTTCCCTACTTTCTTTTTTCTGCTTAGGGGCTTCCATATGCTATTGTCGAAAACAATCTCTTCGGTAGATTCGGCATCGTACTTCACCGCATAGTAACGCTGGTTAATTAATTCAATAATTTCTCTGTTTGTAAAGATTTCTTGCTCCATTTTTCTGCAGTAGCTACACCAATCGGTATGGATGAAAAGCAGTGTTTCCCTTGGCTCAACAGCGAGTAAAGAATCAAGTTGTTCGAAGCTGATCCAATTTATCGGCTCTTGTCCAAAGTGACAGAGCGGATAAAATAGCATCATCGACATAATGTATATTTTCCTGAAATGCTTCATAGATCAGTTGTTTTTTTTAGTGAAAATGGCCAATGCGCAAGCCAAAGGTAAATGTCCGTGGACGAGTCGGACCATAGATATAATCTGAATCCCTCAATGGTCCCTTGTCAAAGTCTTTCTGAAAAGCATTGAACATGTTTTGTATACCGCCGAAAATTTCAATACTAAAATCTTTATGTATGGGTAAGGTATAGCCCAGCCGCAGATTTAACTCGACGAAGTCGCGCGCATCTTTCAAGGTCATCACATCGTTTTGGATATGAGGAACAATCATTTTTCCGGTGTAGACTCCGGTCAGATCGATTGCAAATTGTTTGGTCGCCTTTAAATTGCTATTCATATAGCCATAAATATTGGGTGTACGGACGTATTTCTTGGTCAGGATGTCCTGTCCGTCTTCCTTTCCCTCGTAGATAAGTTGATCTTTTTTATAGCGAGAGCGCTGAATGGTCCCACCGGTTTGGATAGAAAACCAAGATGATGGTGCAATATTGATCTCAATATTAGAGCCATATACCCGGGCACCCTCACCGTTTTGCATCTCCTGGATGATCAATCCGTCTTTTTCTGATGCCATAACATTGACAAATTGATTGTTTAGATCCGTATAAAACCCTTCCACAAGCAGACTCGTCTGTACATTTCCAAAATTTTTGTTGTAGCTAAAGGAACCTGTATACGCATTAGAATACTCTGTTTTTAGATTTTCACCAATTAACACAAATACTTGATTTCCACCAATGGAAGTGACATGCATGTCCTCGTTAAAAGCTTGTGGCGCACGGAAACCGCGGGCATAGCCCCCTCTAAATTGAAGGTCCTTGGTGATATCATACAAGATTGTCAGCCGTGGGCTAAAGGTGCCAAAACGCTGATCTGAGTTTCGGTCTATACCTGCAAGACTGTATTTGCCATCTACATAGGTATAATCGTATCGCGCTCCGATCAAGGTTTTAAAATTGCTTAAAGGCTTCCATTCGTATTGGGCATAACTGCCTAATCCTCTGTTTTGCTGATCAATTGTTCGTTTGTACCCCGGTATGTCGTCTTGGGTATCGTTGTACGATAATTCTACTCCGGCGGTAAATACATCTCGTTCAAAGTTGTAGGTATACTGTCCCCCTGCAACCAGCGCGATATCATTTGTCTTTCCGTATGCATTGGCAGCTAATGTGCTGTCTGCGAGTGTTGCTCCGCCCCCTAGGCCGCCATAGTAGCTGTCACGAACGGTTTTCTGTACAGAGCCATAAAGCGACATTTTTTGCTTGTAATCGGTAGAGTAATGATCGTAGGTGATTCCGCCAACAAGCGAACTGGTTTCCAGTTGTTCTGTGATTTGCGTCAAGTGGGGTACTTTATCAAGCTGATCACCACCGCGACGGAACTCATTCACTGTACTAAAATCTACTGTTATCTTATCTAGATCACTCGGTTTGTAAAATATTTTTGTGCCAAAAGTAGTGTTTCGAAGTTTGGTCATTTCCGAAAAACCATCTCCATTAGCATCATATGCTTCCCGATTGCGGTGCATGCCGTAGAACGTCGCACCTCTCTTGAGGTCTTCCGCGACGGTCGAGGTGTTAAAATCAACCGTATTGTCCCAGCTTCTGCCACCTATGAGTGAGTTGGTTGATTTTACCTGCCAGTCATTTTCTACCGGATCTTTTGTAATAATATTGATTGTTCCAGCGATCGCATTGGCTCCAAATAATGCCGAACCGCCACTTCTTACCACCTCAATACGATCGATCATACTGGTGGGAATCTGGTCTAATCCATATACGCTATTCAGTGCGGAGAATACGGCTCTGCTATTGATCAATATTTGTGAATAGGGACCTTCGAGACCGTTCAGCCGGACTTGTGAAAAACCGCAATTCTGGCAATTGTTCTCTACGCGCACCCCCGGCTGATAATTCAGTGTTTCAGACATGGCGACAGATTGTGTCGCATTAAATAATTTGGGGCCTATTACATTGACAACCACCGGAGCATCCTTTCGTTTAACGCCGTAACGTGTAGCAGAAACAACAACCTCATCCAAATTGAGGTTGTCTTCCTCCAGTTGAATATGTAACGGAGCCTTTAGCGTATCAAGGGAGATAACCTTGCTGATTGAGCGGTAGCCTACTGCAGATATATTTAAGGTTACTTTTTGCATCGGTATAGCAGACAACTTGAAGTAGCCCGCTGTATCAGATGTAGTCGCAAGCTTGCTGTTTTTTAAAGTTAGTGTGCCGGATGGAACTGCTTCATGGTTTTTATTGAATAAATAGCCTTCAAGTTTCGATTGGGCATATATAGTGGATGTACCCGCCAGTAATGTAGCGAATAAAGTGTATTGCTTTAGCATAGTAATTTTATAAAAATTTTAAAAATACAAGCCTCGTATAGCATTGTCTATAGCGCGCTATGAACAGCATTCAAGGTATTGAACACGGATAGGAAACAAGAAAATAACTTGTCCTTATATAGGGCTATTGTACCAAGGAGTTCATTGAAACCACTTTAAGGTAGTCCAATGAAGGGTGTCGCCTTGGTATCAACGACAATTCTCGAAAAGGAGGCCAATAAGAAATTGTATCAAAGACGTCGTGCCGATATAGTCATTCTGTGGTTTAGCAATGCGTTACTGGACGCATACGGTACGTTCCGTTTATTAGCGTCGAGTACTGCCATGCTAGACTACCGGTTTTCGAAATCTCTGATGTTAGTTTTATACTAAGCTGGGGGGACCACGTAAGTGGTAATGATCGATAGTTGACGTAATCGCTTCCGGACAAAAGGAATTATAGCGCACCTGTCTTACTTCGCGGGGAATTGGAAGTTCAAGGACGGTAAATTCGGTTTGTACGTAGGTGTTGTGATAGATGACATTCAGGTATTCGATTTGGTCATCTGTTTCTTGGGGCTTTTGTTTCTTGGTAAAATCATAAGGGTGGGTGTGCATGACAATTTCACCTGTAGATTTTACCTCTTTGTGCATAAAAACAACACCTGAAATAATAATCAGAGACATTAATACCAATTGGCATAATGCAATAAGCTGACGTGGACTTCTGGTTGTTTTTGGGTACATAAAAAAGCGTTACTTTTTTAGGGTAACGCTTCAAAATTACGATTTTATTTTATCAGTATAGAGCTGTATGGATTAAAAAAATATTAAGTATGCCTATTTTTGATACCTTAATGTTCTCTTTTCCTTACATCCATACTATTTAATCAAATGATTGTTGTCGTCTGGAAATACAAGCGAGGGTTGAAATTGTTTGGCTTCTTCAAAATCCATGGTTGCATAGGAAATGATGATGACGATATCGCCAACTTGAACAAGGCGTGCCGCAGCACCATTCAAACAGATCGTTCCCGAACCGCGTTGGCCAGGGATAACGTATGTCTCAAGGCGTGCTCCATTGTTATTGTTTACGATTTGAACCTTCTCGTTAGCGATGATATTTGCGGCATCCATCAAATCTTCATCTATTGTGATACTACCCACATAATTCAATTCCGCTTGTGTGACTTTAACGCGGTGAATCTTGGACTTCATTACTTCTATTACCATGGCGCAAAGTTAGGGCTTTCTACTGAATTTGAAAGATTTGTCAATTAATTTGACAAATTATTCAGAATCATATTATCGATCAGACGGACGCCCTCAACCCACGCAGTGACAAGGGCAACATGTTGTTTGCTGAAATCGATGTGATCGACCTCCTTTAAGCTGGTACTTTCACATATGGCAAAGTATTCAACGCTCAGTCCATCTGTATCTGTTAAAATCTTCAGCGCTTGGTCTTTTATTTCCCGGAGTGCTATAGCATCATTGATGTGGTCCTTTACGTATGTCAAGGAACGTGAAAGGGCCAACGCTATTCTTTTTCCTTCTTCACTTAATCGCATGTTTCTGGAGCTCAAAGCTAGGCCATCTTGATCTCTGATGATGGGGCATATCGCCAATTGAATAGGTAGATCCTTCATTTCAATCATGCGTTTAATAACCATGACCTGCTGAAAGTCTTTTTGTCCGAAACAGGCAATATGCGGTTGTACCAATGTAAATAATTTATAGACGACCTGAGTGACGCCCTGAAAATGTCCTGGACGTTTTTCCCCTTCCCAGATTTGATCCAGTTCGCCCAAATCGATATGCCAGTGTTCGTGTTTGTCGGGGTACATTTCGTCAACGGTTGGCAAGAAAAGAATATCACACCCCACAGCTTCCAATAGTTTGATATCATTCTCGATTGGGCGTGGATATTTCTCAAGATCTTTTGGGTCATTAAATTGCGTAGGATTTACAAAGATGCTGCAGACGCGAATGTCGCTCAATGGTTTTGCATAATTTAATAAGGATAAATGTCCTTCGTGTAATGCCCCCATGGTAGGAATTAAGGCGATTTTTTGATCGGTTTTTCGTGCTTCTTGCAGGTATGCTTGGAGAGAGGCTTTCGTTTTGAAAATTTCCACTTTGCTATTTAGTTTTTGTTGGCAAAGTTGCATATTATTTTGGGAATATAAAACGATGATTAATAGTAAATTGCATAGTAAGTATTTTTTTCGTACCTTTGTAGACCGATTTTACTGTTCGAAAATAATAAATAAAAATAACTGGAGATGGCAAAAACGAAGATATTGTTTATTACTCACGAGATG
>Ga0308156_1003881_pt1 | contig 10960 bp, 6 predicted proteins | sample PhyAR2_FD_201041 | JGI IMG/M metagenome (GOLD analysis project Ga0308156, IMG submission 201041) | Phyllosphere microbial communities from UC Gill Tract Community Farm, Albany, California, United States - DLSL A.R2 | ecosystem: Host-associated > Plants > Phyllosphere > Unclassified | place: USA... | reverse complement strand
CCTTCTGCAGGTCTTCCAGCGGGCGGTCGCCCCAGTGCTGGCTGATCGCGTCGGTGAAGGCCTGGCCGTAGCCGGTCGAGCCGTGGAAATCGATCATCACCACCGCATAGCCCGCGCCCGCATAGGTCTCGGGGTTCCAGCGATAGGACCAGCCGTCCCCGAACGAACCCTGCGGCCCGCCGTGGATCAGGAAGGCGACCGGATATTTGCGGCCCTCGACGTAGCCGGCCGGCTTGATGACATAGCCGTGGACCGTCTCGTTGTTCCAGCCGGCGAAGCTGAACTGCTCATACTCGCCGAATTGTTTGGCGGCGAAGGCGGGGTTGGACTGCGTCAGACGACGCGGCATTTCGCGACCCAGGTAGGTCTTGAAATACAGGTCGCCCGGCTCGCGCAGGCTGTCCTGGGCGAAGACGAAGCCCGACGGCGTCTGCTGGAAGGCCGAAACGTGGCCCGCGCCCGTGATCGGCGTCACCACGCCGTTGCGCGTATCCACCGAAAACAGCTTGGTCGAGCCGACGTCGCCCGCCGTCGTGTACAGCGTCTGGCCGTCGCGCGACCATTGCAGCGTGTCGGCCGAGCGATCCCAGTTCGAGGCGATCTCGCGCTTCTGGCCCGTTTCGACGTCCATCAGCACGATCTGATAGCGATCAGCCTCGAAGCCCGGCCGCGCCATGGCGCGATAAGCCAGGGTCCGTCCGTCCGGCGAGAAGACCGGGCCGGTGTCCCAGGCGTCGTTGCCGTCGGTCAGGTTGGTGAAGGTGCCGTCTCCCGACAGGCCGTTGGTCTTCCACAGATCGAAGTTGGTGCTCCACGGCTCGGTCTGACCCGCCAGACGCGCCGAGAAGACCACGGCGTCGCCCGCCGGCGTGAAGACGAACTCGCTTTCGTCGCCGAACGGCTTGGAAGGCGTGTCGCCGTCGAAGCCCTTGGTGATCCAGGCGGGCGTCCCCGTCGCCTTGCCGTCGCGGCCGATCGACTGGACGAACAGGTGGTTCTGGGTGTGGTCGTTCCAGGTGTCCCAGTGACGCACGAACATGCGGTCATAGACCTGGCCCGTCGTTTTCTGCTCGGCGATGGCCTTGCCCTGTTGGACTGAGGCGTTCAGGTCGGCCGCATTCGGATAGACGGCCAGCGACACCGCCACCTTGTCGCCCGTCGGGCTGATCCGATAGGCGTTCACGTCGGTCGGCAGGTTGGTCACCTGAACCGGCGCCGACGTGGGCGAGGCCACGCGCCAGACCTGGCTCGCGCCCGACTTGCTGGATAGGAAGTACAGATTGCCGTCCCCGCCCCAGCGCGCGGTGTTGGCGCCCTGATCCGAGATCGCCAGGCGGCGCGGGGCCGTGTCCGGCGCGTTCAGGTCCAGGATCCACAGGCTGCCGGCGCGGCTATTGGCCTGAACATCGGTGGTCGTGACCGAATAGACGACATAGCGGCCGTCCGGCGACACCTGCGGATCGCCCAGCCGGTTGGCCGAGATCATGTCCTGATAAGTGAAGGCGTCAGGCGTCGCGGGCGCGGCCGGAACCGGCGCGGGCGGCACCTGGGCCAGGGCAGGCGCGGCGCTCATCAGCGCAACAGCCGCGCAGGCGGCGGACAGAAGGGAACGGTGACGCATCAAGATCTTCCTCGCGAAGCTTTCTGGCCGCGAGGCGTAGCACCCTGCCAAGGCGCGTCAATGGGTCGCTCAGCCCGCCGGCGCCGTATAGCGACCCACCCAATCCAGGATTTCCTGCTGCCAATCGACCCAGGTGCGGGGTTTCAGCACCCAGTGGTTCTCGTCCGGCACATGGACGAAGCGGCTGGGCACGCCCTGACGCTGAAGCGCCGAGAAGGTCGCCAGCCCCTGTTCCATCGGCACGCGGAAGTCCTTGGAGCCATGCAGCACCAGCATCGGCTTCGTCCAGTCGCCGGCATAGGTTTCAGGGTTGAAGGCGTCATAGACGGCCTTGCGCTCCCAGCTCGGTCCGCCGAACTCCCAGATGAAGTTGCCGATATCCATGGCGTTCATCAGCTGCGGCACGTCGAACACCCCGGCGTGGTTGACCAGGCAACGCCACGGGCCGTTCCACTTGCCGGCGATCATATTGACCATGTAGCCGCCGTATGAGGCGCCCAGCGCACAGGCCCGGTCGCCGTCGATCCACGGATTGTTCGACAGCGCGGCCGCCCAACCCTTCTCCAGATCCTCCAGCGGCCGGTCGCCCCAGTGGTCGTTGATCGCGTCGGTGAAGGCTTGACCGTAACCGGGCGAGCCGTGGAAGTTGATCATCACCACCGCATAGCCCGCCGCCGTATAGACCTGCGGGTTCCAGCGGTAGGACCAGTTCTCGGTCCAGGGCGATTTCGGCCCGCCGTGGATCAGATAGACCACCGGATAGCGCCGCCCCTCGACCGCGCCCGCCGGCTTGAACACCCAGCCCTGCACCGGCTCATTGTTCAAGCCGGCGAAGGTGAAGGCCTCGCCTTTCGGCAGGTCCAGCTGCGCCAGCACCTCGGCGTTCTGGCGGCTGATCTGGCGCGGTTCGCCGCGCGTCTGAACGAATATCTGGGTCGGGGCGACGAAGCTTTCGTGGGCATAGGCCAGAACACCGGCCTTCTCCTCATAGGCGCCGACCGTGCCGTTTCCGGTCAGGGGCGTGATCCGGCCGGTGCGGGCATCGACCGAGAACAGCCGGTTCTGGCCCTCGTCCGCCGCCGAGACCAGCAGCGACCGGCCGTCGGTGCGCCATTGCAGGCCGCCCGCGCCGCGATCCCAGTCGGTCAGCTTCCTCGCGCCGGAGCCGTCGGCGTCAGCCACCCAGACCGCCGCCTGATCGCCGCCGACGTTTTCGCGCGGCGCCGACAGCCAGGCTAGCTGGCGACCGTTCGGAGAGAAGACCGGATTGCCGTCCGATCCCTTGTTCGCCTCGGTCAGATTGACCGGCGTCCCGCCCTCGAGGCTGACGCGGAAGACGTCGCTATTGCTGGTGAAGGCCTCGCCCGCCCCTTGCGTCTGGGTTCCGTAAACCAGGGTGCGGCCGTCCGGCGAAATGTCGAAGCTGGAATCGCCGGCCGACAAATCGGCGTCCAGACCCGCCATCATATCGCGCGGTTCGCCGCCACTCAAACCCGACCCGTTCAGCGGCTGGACGAACAGATGGGTGCGGCGCGTATCGACCCAGTGATCGAAGTCGCGCAGCGGCATACGATCATAGGTCTGGAGCGTCGACTTACCTCGGGCGTCCAGCCGCGTCTTGGTGCAGGCCAGGGTGTCGCAATCGACGAAGACCGAGACGGCCAGGACCAGCGACTTGCCGTCCGGCGCGATGCGGAAGCCCGACACGTCGAAAGGCAGGGTCGTCACCTGGGCCGCCGCCGTTCCGGCCGCATCCGTGCGCCAGACCTGGTTCGATCCGCCGCGCGACGACAGGAAATAGATGGCCCCGCCGTCTGGCGCCCAGCGCGCGCCCGAGGCCCCGCCTTCGGAGATCGCCAGCCTACGCGGCTCGCCGGCGGTGACGTCCGCCAGCCACAGACTGTTGACGCCCTTGTTGCCGTCCCAGTCGGTGGTGCGCACCGCGTAGAGAATTTGGCGGCCGTCCGGCGAGACGCGGGGCTCGCTGACCCGCTCCATCATCGCCAGATCTTTCAGCGACAGGCCGCGCGATGCGGGCGCTTGGGCGGCGGGGGCGGCGGCCGGCGCGGACGAGGCCTGCTGCGCCAGGCTGGGCGCAGCGGCCAGGATCAGGCTTCCAAAGGCGACCGCGGCCATCCAGCGTGAACGCGTCATGTCTTCATTCCCCACAGCTTTTCTCCAGTGATAGGGGCCGCCCGTCCGATCGCCAAGCGTCCACGACGCCGCGCATCTTGCCCCCTCCGACCGAACCGGCGACAAGCGATCTTTCATGACCGCCGCCACCCTTCCCGCCCGTCGTCAGCCCCACATCGTCGATGTGCTGATCGCCGAACGCGCGCCGCGCCTGACCGCCTCGCCGCTGTGGCCGGTCGTGCGGCCGGCGCTCTACGGCGTGCTGGGCTATGGGGCGGCGGTCGGGATGGCCGACGCCATCCGCGACCTGTCGGGGACCGAGACCTTCGACTACGTCTCGGACCTGCTGAGACTGAAGGTGACGACGACGAACCTGGAGCGCCTGCCGGCGACCGGCCGCTGCGTCGTAGTGTGCAACCACCCCACCGGCATCGCCGACGGGGTCGCCGTGTTCGACGCGATCAAACAGCGGCGCAGCGACATGATCTTCTTCGCCAACGCCGACGCCATCCGCGTCTCGCCCCGGCTGGACGAGACCATCATTCCCGTCGAATGGGTCCACGACAAACGCACCCGCGAAAAGACCCGCGCCACCCTGAACGCCGCCAGGGAGGCGTTCGACGCCGACCGCTGCGTCGTTATGTTCCCCGCCGGGCGTCTGGCGCGCGAGAAGAACGGCGTCCTGACCGATCCCATGTGGGCGCCGACAGCCGCCTCGATGGCGCGCAAGTATGACGCGCCGGTGATCCCCATGCACGTCACCGGCCCCTATAGCCGGCTGTTTCACCTGTTCGACAAGGTCTCGCAGGAGTTGCGCGACGTGACTCTGTTCCACGAGTTGCTGAACAAGGAAGGCAAGCCGTTCGGCGTCGATGTCGGCCTGCCTATTCCGGCCGACCGGCTGGACGTGGACGCCGCCAAGGCTACCGAGGCGTTGAAGACCTTCACCGAGCGGACTTTGGCCGCCGATCCTGACGCGGTGTTTCCATGAAGATCGCCCTGCCCGACGCCGAGGCCACCACCGCCCTGGGTCAGGCCATCGCCCCCCTGCTGGCGGCGGGCGACAGTCTGCTGCTCTACGGTCCGCTGGGCATGGGCAAGTCGACCCTAGCGCGCGGCCTGATCCGCGCCCTGACCACGCCGGACGAGGACGTGCCCAGCCCGACCTTCACCCTGGTCCAGTTCTACGAAAGCGACCCGCCCGTCGCCCATTTCGACCTCTATCGCCTGACCCGGCCGGAAGAAGCGTTCGAGATCGGCCTGGACGAGGCGCTGGACGAGGGATGCGCCGTGATCGAATGGCCCGAGCGTCTTGGCGACGATCCCGGCCGGTTCCTGGGGCCTGACCAGCTCGTCATTCATCTGTCCGAAATCACGCTCGACGCGGCCTCGGAACGCCCTCAAGCAAACGGGCTCCGTGAGCCCGTCGATAGGGCTCTGCAAGGAAGGCTTGCGACCGTTTCCGGCGTAGGCCGATGGGAGACGAGGCTGAAGGAACTGCATGTCTGACCGCGAAACCCTCCGTCTCGATTTTCTGAAGGCCGCCGGCCTGGCTGACGCGGTGCGCGCGCCCCTGCCCGGCGACGCCTCGACGCGGCGGTATGAGCGGCTGACGCCGGCGACCGGTCCGACCCTGATGCTGATGGATCAGGCGCCCGCCGCCGAAAGCCAGCCCTGCGATCCGCGCTGGACGCCCGAGCAGCGTCGCGCCGCCGGCTGGAACGCCGTCGCCCGCCTGTCCGCCGGCCGGATCGAGGCCTTCGCCGCCGTCGCCGCCCATCTGAAGTCCCTGGGCCTGTCCGCCCCCGAGATCCCGTCGCTGGACGCCGCCAACGGCCTGGCCGTGCTGGAGGATTTCGGCGACGACCTGTTCGCCCGCGTGATCGAAGACGGCGCCGACGAGACGCCGCTTTATCTGGCCTCCATCGAGGCGCTGGCCGTTCTGCACGAGGCCGGCGCTCCGCCCGAAATCCTGCACGGGCCCGGCGGCGACTGGCCGCTGCTGACCTATGACGAGACGGCGCTTCAGGGCGGGGTAGATCTGTTCGTCGAATGGCTGCCGAAACTCGACGACCGGGTCCGCTTCGACGCCGCCGCCATCGCCGACTGGCGCGCGGCCTGGGCGCCGATCGTCGCCTCGGGCGCGGCCGGGGCGTCGGTCATGGCCCACCGCGATTATCATGCGGAAAACCTGATCTGGTTGCCCCAGCGCGACGGCGCCGCCCGCGTCGGCATGATCGACTTCCAGGACGCGGTGCGCGCCCACCCCTCGTGGGACCTGCACTCCCTGCTGCAGGACGCCCGCCGCGACGTGTCGCCCGCGCTGGAGGCCGAGGCCCTGGACCGCTATTTCGCCCTGCGCCCCGGCGTCAACCGCGCCGCCTTCATGGCCGACTACTCAGGCCTGGCCGCCCTGAACGAGGCGCGGATCATCGGCATCTTCGCCCGTCTGATCGCGCGCGACGGCAAGCCGCGTTACCGCCAGTTCCTGCCGCGCATGTGGCGGCATTTGAACGCCAATCTGAACCAGCCGGCCCTGGCGCCCGTCGCCCGCTGGTTCGACCGCCACGTCCCCGCTGAGGTGCGCGCATGACCGCCCCCAAGACGGCCCCCAAGGCCGCAATGGTTCTCGCCGCTGGCCTGGGCACGCGCATGCGTCCCCTGACCGACGACCGACCCAAGGCCCTGGTCGAGGTGCAGGACCGCGCCCTGATCGACCATGTGCTGGACCGTCTGGCGGACGCTGGCGTCGAAAAGGCCGTGGTCAACGTCCACTGGTTCGCCGACCGACTGGAAGCGCATCTGGCGGCGCGAAGACACGGGCCGCAGATCGTCATTTCCGACGAACGCGCCGAGCTGCTGGAGACCGGCGGCGGGCTGAAGAAGGCCCGCGCCCTGCTGGGCGACGATCCCGTCTTCGTCGCCAATATCGACAGCGTGTGGATCGACCGGGGCGATGCATTGGGCGAACTGGTCCGCCTGTGGAACCCCGAGACGATGGACGCCGCCCTGCTGCTGGCCCGCCGCGAGGGGTCGGTAGGCTTTGAGGGCGATGGCGATTTCTTCATGGCCGACGACGGGACGCTGACGTTCCGGGGCGACGCCCCGTCCGCGCCATTCGCCTATATGGGCGTCCACATCACCCGCCCCGGATACGCCGATCACGGCCCCGACGGCCCCTTCTCCCTCAGCCCCCTGTGGCGCAAGTCCGCCGCCGAGGGCCGTCTGTTCGGCTGCGTCCTCGACGGCGACTGGATGCACGTTGGCGAACCGCAGGCGCGCGATGACGCCGAGGCGAAACTGGCGGGAGAGGCGTGAGCCTGTTCGATCCCTTCCTGGGCGCCACGCCGCGCTGGTACGCCATCCCCGCGCATCGGCCGTTCCTTGAGGATCTGGCAGCCGGCGTGCTGGCCTGGCTGGGCGAACTGCCCGAGACCCTGTCGGACGCCACCATCCTGTTGCCCAACCGCCGGGCCGCGCGCGCCTTCACCGGCGCCCTGTCCAAGCTGTCCCAAGGCCGCCCCATCCTGCTGCCTCAGGTGCGGCCGCTGGGCGATCTGGAGGAGGACGAGCCACCGTTTACGCCCGGAGCCCTGGGTCTGGACCTGCCGCCCGCCATCCCCGCCCTGACACGCCGTTTCGAGATGGCGCGGATGATTGTCGAACGGTTCGATGCGTCCCTGAGCCCGATGCGCGCGCTGGATCTGGCCGATGCGCTGGGCGGCTTCCTCGATTCCTGCCAACTGGAAGAGATTCAGAACCCCGAGCGGATCGCAACCCTGGTCGACGGCGAAATGGCCGAACACTGGGAACGGTCGGCCGAGTTTCTGGGTCTGGCGGTCGAGGCCTGGCCGAAGCGTCTGGCCGAACTGGGTCTGGTCGATCCGGCCTGGCGTCGCGCGACCCTGCTGCGCCGCCTCGCCGAGCTGTGGGACCGCGAGCCGCCGCGCCAGCCCGTCATCGCCGCCGGTTCGACCGGCACGGTTCCCGCCGCCGGCGACGTGCTGAAGGCCGTGGCCCGCGCGCCGCTGGGCTGCGTCGTCCTGCCCGGCCTCGACCTGGATCTGGACGCGGGCGTCTGGGACCGGCTGGACGAACAACATCCGCAAAGCGCGATGAAGAGGCTGCTGGACCGCTGCGACATTACCCGCGAAACCGTCCGCCTCTGGTTCCGGCCCGCCGTTCCTGCGGGTGTCGAGGCGCGCGGACTGGCGCGCCAGCGGCTAGTCAACGAGGCCCTGCGTCCGGCCGAGGCGACCGACGACTGGCGCCGCGCCATCCGCGACATCCGCTCAGCCGCCGCCGCCCGCAAGGAGGCGCGGGACCCGATCGCCGAGGGTCTGCAGGGCGTGTCCCTGTTGACCGTCCGCGGCGAGGAAGAGGCCGCCGCCGCCATCGCCCTGATGATGCGCGAGACGTTGGAAACGCCCGGCAAGACCTGCGCCCTGGTCACGCCGGATCAGGCCCTGGGTCGCCGCGTCGCCGCCCGGCTGGAACGCTGGGGCGTGATCCCGGATTCGTCGGCCGGCAGCCCCCTGTCGCGCCTGCCCGCCGGCGCCCTGGTCGATCTGTGCGCCCGCTGGATCGCCGATCCGGTCCAGCCCCATCTGCTGCTGGCCGTGGTCAAACACCCGCTGGTCCGGTTCGATCTCGGCGATGCGTCTCAGGCGGCGGCCGTCGCGGCGCTGGAGGAACACGCCCTGCGCGGTCCCCGCCCGCGCGACTTCGCCGCCATCCACCGCCGCCTGCTGGAGGCGGTCCAGCCCGACCGGCGCGGCAAGGCCCCGCCCGAGTGGAAACAGGCCCGGCTGTCGGCCGCGACCCGCTTGGTCGATCAGCTTCAGGCCGCCGTCGAGGCCGCGACCGCCGTCTTCGCGCCCGACGCGGATCTGAACCTCGCCGCCTCGGCCCTGACCCGGCTGATCGAAACCCTGGCCGGCCAGAACGCCTGGGCCGGTTCCGACGGCGAGGCCGCCGCCGCCCTATTGTCCGGCCTGATCGAAGGCGGGGCGTCTCTGGGCTGTATCCGCCGCGCGGAACTGGCCGAACTGGTCACGTCCCTGGTCAAGGAAAACGTCGTGCGGACCGGCGGGGCGACCCATCCGTCGCTGCGCATTCTCGGCGCCATCGAGGCGCGGCTGGTGCGCGCCGACCGCATGATCCTGGCCGGCTTGGAAGAAGGCGTCTGGCCCCAGGCGGCCCCGACCGATCCCTTCCTGTCGCGCCCGATGCGCAAGGCCCTGGGCCTGCCGCCGCCCGAACGTCGCCTGGGCCAGACGGCGCAGGATTTCGTCCAGGCCGCCTGCGCCGATGAGGTCATCCTGATCCACAGCGAGCGGCGCGGCGGCCAGCCCGCTGTGCGCTCGCGCTGGCTGTGGCGGCTTGAGATGTTGACGCGCGGGGCCGGCGTGGCGTTGCCGCGTCCCACGACCGTGCTGGACTGGGCCCGCGCCCTGGACGCACCCCCGCCCGGCCCGCCGCAATTCGCCAAACGCCCAGAGCCGCGCCCGCCGGTGCATCGCCGTCCGCGCAGCCTGTACGTCACCCGCATCGAACGCTGGGTGCGCGACCCCTACGCCATCTACGCTCTTTGGGTGCTGGGGCTGGAGGCGATGGAACGGCCCGGCGCCTCTGCCGAAGCGCTGGCGCGGGGTAACGCCGTCCACGCCGCCATCGAGCGGCTGACGCTGGACTGGCCGAACGACCTGCCCGACGACTGCGAGGCTATCCTGCACGACCATCTGCTGCGCGAACTGGGCGTGCGCGGCTTCGAGGATGCGGCCATGGCCCGCGAGGCGCCGCTGGCCCGCAACTGCGCCCGCTGGCTGACCGATTTCGAGCGCCGGCGTCGGGCGCGCGGCATCGACATCCTGGTGGAACAGCAGGGGACGATGACCTTCGAGGCCCCGGCCGGCCCCTTCACCGTCAAGGCCTTCGCCGACCGGATAGAGTTGGCGTCGGACGGCGCGGCGGTCATGGACTTCAAGACCGGGGCGGCGCCGTCCGCCAAACAGGTCAAGTCCGGCTTCGCGCCGCAGCTCACCCTGACCGCCGCCATCCTGGCCGACGGGGGGTTCAAGGACACCAACGGCCCGGTCACGCCCGACGAACTGACCTATGTGCGCGTGGTGGGGCGCAAGACGGCGGGCGAAGTCGTCACCCGCGCCTCGGGCCTCGAGGCCGCCGACCTGGCCCAGGCGGCGCTGGAAGGTCTGAAGCGCCGGGTCGCTCGTTTCGACGACGAGAACACGCCTTACGTTTCCTGGGCCGCGCCTCAGTTCATGGGCAACCAGGGCGGCAACTACGACCATCTGGCCCGCGTCTGGGAATGGTCGGTGATCGGCGATGGGGACGACGAATGAGCATCGCCCCCCAGATCGTCGCCCCGCAGATCTTGGCTGCCGACCCGCGTCTCACCGTCTTCGTCACCGCCAACGCCGGTTCGGGCAAGACCACCACCCTGGTCAACCGGGTGGCGCGGCTGCTGCTGGATCAGGTCGATCCCGGCGCCATCCTGTGCGTGACCTACACCAAGGCCGCCGCCGCCGAGATGCAGGCCCGGCTGTTCGACCAGTTGGGCGGCTGGGCCGTGCTGGACGACGCCGCCCTGTCGCGCGAGCTGGCCCGGCTGGACGACGGCGACCCGCAGGCGATGGATCACGCCGCGCTTTCCAGCGCCCGCAAACTGTTCGCCCGCGCGCTGGAGACGCCCGGCGGCCTGAAGATTCAGACCATCCACGCCTTCTGCGAAAAGCTGCTGCGCCGGTTCCCGCTGGAAGCCGGGGTCTCGCCCCGCTTCACCGTGCTGGAAGACCAGGCCGCCACCGCCCTCAGCCACGCCGCACGCGAAGACCTGGCCCGCGCCGCCGTCGCCGATCCGGACGGCCCCATCGGCCAAGCCTACAGCCATTTCGCCGTCGAGCTTGACTGGCAGCGGTTCCAGGCCCTGCTGTCGATGATCGAGGCGAAACGCGCCGATCTGCTGGACTATATCGACCGCGCCGAGGCCGGAACCGCGCCCGATCCCTGGGCCCTGACCGGCGCCGAGCGCGACCGCAGCCCGGAGGATCTGGAGCGAGACTTCGTCGCCTTCATCGATCCCGGCGAATGGAACCGCATGGCCGAGGCCATGGAAACCGGCTCGGCCAATGACAAGAAGATCGCCGACGCCATGAGCGTCGCCGCCCCGCCCTACGCCGGGTTCGC
>Ga0308156_1003879_pt1 | contig 10966 bp, 10 predicted proteins | sample PhyAR2_FD_201041 | JGI IMG/M metagenome (GOLD analysis project Ga0308156, IMG submission 201041) | Phyllosphere microbial communities from UC Gill Tract Community Farm, Albany, California, United States - DLSL A.R2 | ecosystem: Host-associated > Plants > Phyllosphere > Unclassified | place: USA... | reverse complement strand
GGACCTGACCACGGCCTATATCGATCCCTTCTATCAGCAGAAGACGATGTTCCTGTTCTGCGACGTGCTGAACCCGGACACCGGCGAGCCCTACAACCGCGACAGCCGCTCGATGGCCAAGAAGGCGCTGTCCTACGTCCAGTCGTCGGGGGTGGGCGACCAGGTGTTCTTCGGACCGGAGGCCGAATTCTTCATCTTCGACGACGTGCGCTGGTCCACCCAGCCGCACGACACCGGCTACAGCTACGATTCAACCGAGCTGCCCGCCAATACCAGCGCTGAGTATTCCGAAGGCAATATGGGCCATCGCCCTGGGCCCAAGGGCGGCTATTTCCCCGTCAATCCGGTCGATTCCGGCCAGGACCTGCGCGGCGAAATGCTGGGCGTCATGCGCGATCTGGGCCTTCAGCCCGAGAAGCACCACCACGAGGTGGCTCCGGCTCAGCACGAACTGGGCCTGAAGTTCTCGGACCTGCTGACCATGGCCGACCGTCTGCAGCTCTATAAGTACGTGATCCACAATGTGGCCCACGCTTACGGCAAGTCGGCGACCTTTATGGCCAAGCCGATGTTTGCGGACAATGGTTCGGGCATGCACGTCCACATGTCGATCTGGAAGGACGGCAAGCCCCAGTTCGCCGGCGACCAGTACGCCGGTCTGTCGCAGGAATGTCTGTGGTATATCGGCGGCATCATCAAACACGCCAAGGCGATCAACGCCTTCGCCAACTCGACCACCAACTCCTACAAGCGTCTGGTCCCAGGCTATGAAGCCCCGGTGAAGCTGGCCTATTCGGCCCGCAACCGCTCGGCCTCGATCCGCATCCCGCACGTCTCGTCGCCTAAGGCCAAGCGTCTGGAAGCCCGCTTCCCCGACCCGATGGGCAACCCCTATCTCACCTTCGTCGCCCTGCTGATGGCCGGTCTGGACGGGATCGAGAACCGGATTGATCCGGGCGCGCCCGCCGACAAGAACCTTTACGACCTGCCGCCGGAAGAGCGCGGCTCGATCCCCGAGGTGTGCGGCTCGCTGCGTGAAGCGCTGGAGAACCTGGACAAGGACCGTGCCTTCCTCAAGAAGGGCGGCGTCATGGATGACGACTTCATCGACAGCTACATCGAGCTGAAGATGGAAGAAGTGATGCGCCTGCAACTGCATCCGCACCCTGTCGAGTTCGACATGTACTACAGCTGCTGATCACCTGATCGCAGTCAAGACAAAGGGCCGGGGATCGCTCCCCGGCCCTTTTTTACATGACCTGGCTGCTTCGAGCAGCGATCGACACGCTGACGCAGTGCTAAGCGATCTCGGCTTCCAGATCGTCCGCCTTCTTGCGGCGCAGCTCGATCAGTCGCACGCACCAGATTGAAATCTCGTATAGAATGACCAACGGCACGGCCAGCATCAGTTGGCTGATCGGATCGGGCGGCGTGACCACGGCTGCGACCACAACGACAGCGACGACGGCGTAGCGCCGACCGGCCGCCATGACCTTGGAACTGATCAGACCGGCGAGGCCCAGAAGAGTCGTCACCACGGGTAGCTGGAAGCAAAGACCGAAGGCGAGCAGCAACGAGGTGACCAAGCTGAGGTAGTCAGAAATCTTGGTGGTTTGCGCCACGGATATGCCGTCGGTGGCGACCTGCTGGCTCAGCGAGAACAGCATCACGAACGGCAGCATGACGTAATAGACCAATGCCCCGCCCAGGCAGAACATCACAGGCGCCGCGATTAGGAACGGCAGAAACGCGCCGCGCTCGTTGCGATAGAGACCCGGCGCCACGAACCGGTACATCTGCCACGCCATGACCGGGAAGGTCAGGACAGCCGCGCCGAAGGCCGCGATCTTCATCTTGGTGAAGAGCTGTTCCAGCGGCGCCGTGGCGATCAGTTGAACAACGGCGGCGCTGCCTGGCGGATAGGGTTTGATCCCCGTCATCACCGCGATCAGTTCGATGGGATTGGCGTGACCGCCGGTCGCCAAAGCTGCGGCATGGATCGCCACGGCGGCCTGATACGGCTTGATCAGCGCAATCTGGATCTGATTGGCGAAGGCGAAGCAGAAGATGAAGGCCAGGAAAAAAGCCACCACACAGATGAGCAGCCGCCCACGCAGCTCGATCAGGTGATCCATTAAGGGCGCGCGCGACGCCTCGATCTCAGCCTCGTCACGATCGGAAGGCGTCACAGGTCAACGGCTTTCTTGCGCGAGGTCTTGGGCTTGGCGGCTGCAGGCTTGGTCTTGGCGGCAGGCGCGGAAGTCTTCGGTTTGGCGGCTGAGCGCGGTTTGGCCGTCGCCGATCCGGAAGCACCCATCCCCGTCTTTGCCTTGGGGGCCGCTCGCTTGGATTTTGTCGTCGTAACGGGCTCAACGGGCGCGGGCGTATCCGGCCATTCATCTGCCGCAGGCGTCATCACCGGCGCCTCCGGCTCGGGCGCAGGCAGAGCCGCTGCATCAGTCGGCCTGGTCAATCCGGCGTTGATGTCCTTGAACGCGGCGTCCGCCTCGGCGCCCAAAGGATACATGGCCCCCTGCCCTGTCCGCAGCGCCTCGACCTCCTTGCGCAGGTCGTCCAGTTCGGACTGACGCGCCATCTCGTCGAAACTGGATCGGAACTCGTTGGCCATGGCGCGCGCCTTGGCGACCATCTGACCGACGCGACGCATCAGGACAGGCAGATCCTTTGGCCCCACCACAAGCAGGGCCACCAGACCGATCACCACTAATTCGAAACCCCCGATCCCGGGGCCGAGCCCGCCCATGCGTCAGCCCTTACAGACGACGACTAGCGCTTCAGCTCTTCCTTTTCCGCCTCGGTGCGCGGCAGCGAGCTGACGCCCTCGTGCGGGCCGTCCTTCTTGTCTTCGTCCTTCAGGCCGTCCTTGAAGGCGCGGATTCCCTTGGCGGCGTCGCCCATGATGCCCGACAGCTTACCCCGGCCGCCGAACAGCAGCGCGATGACGACGATGACGATGGCCCAGTGCCAGATGCTCATGGAGCCCATGGCTAATCTCCTCGCGGGGATCGGTCATCCGATCCCATCCACTCTTATTCGACCCGCATATAGGCGCAGTGATGGCCCCGCGCCAAGGGAGGCTGTAGGTCTGCGCGACTATGAGTCCCTCCGATCACGTCATCATCCACACCGACGGCGCCTGCAAGGGCAATCCGGGCCCCGGAGGCTGGGGCGCCGTGCTTCAGGCCGGCGGCGGTCATGAAAAGGAATTGTGGGGCGGCGAGCCCAACACGACCAACAATCGCATGGAGCTGATGGCCGCCATCATAGCGCTGGAAGCCTTGAAACGGCCCTGCAAGGTCGAACTGCATACCGACAGCAAATACGTCATGCAGGGTATCACCGAATGGATGCGCGGCTGGAAGGCGCGCGGTTGGCTGACGGCCGACAAAAAGCCTGTGAAAAACGCAGACTTGTGGCAGCGGCTGGACACGGCCCGCCTGCGTCACGACGTGAAATGGCGGTGGGTGAAGGGTCATGCCGGCCATGAACTGAACGAACGCGCCGACCAACTGGCGAATCGCGGGGTCGCGGAACTGCCCCGGCGCTAGACCGCCTCGACCTCCTTGTCCGGCTCGGCTGGACGTCGGCGGACTCGCGACCGGCTCATCACCGCACCAAACAGAGCCGTGACGGCCGCGATCTGAAACCCATGCCTAACGCCGTTGATCGGCGCGGCCGACAGCAGAAAGGCCACCACCACGGCGCCCAGGGATTGCCCGACGACCCGCGCCATGCCCAGGGTTCCACCCGCTGCCCCGGCGCGGTTCTTCGGCGCTTCCGACAACATGGCGCGATTGTTGGGCGACTGGAAAAATCCGAAGCCCGCGCCGCAAAGCGCCATGCGCCACACGATGTCGAAATGGGTCGAATCGGCATTGAGGAAACTCAGCGCCATCAGGCCGCAGGCGAACAGGCTCAGGCCTATGGCCCCCAGCACGCCCGCCGAATAGCGATCAGACAGATGGCCGGCCAGCGGCGCGGCAATCATGGTCGCCAGTGGCCAAGGGGTCATCAGCAGGCCAGTCTCGACCGCCGTAAGCCCCAATGTGCCCTGGAGGAAGAACGGCAAGGCGACGAACGCCATCATCTGGGCGGTGAAGGATATGATCGAGGTGGCGACCGACAGGCTGAACATCGGTCGCGCCACGAGGTCGAGCGGTATCAACGGCGACGTCCGTGAGCGCTCGTGGCGAATCAGCAAAATCCCGGCTGCGAGCCCTGCCCCTGTCAGACCGAAGCCAAGAACGGCCGCCTCACCGTGCGCCAGCGATTGAAGGCCTGTGATCAGCAGGCCAAACGCGGCGGCGTTCAGCGCAGCCCCGACCCAATTCAGCTTTCGCGGCTGAAGTCGGTTGTGCGGCAGGGTGAAACCCGCCAGCGACACCGCTAACAGGCCTATCGGCACATTCAGCGCAAACAGCCAGCGCCAGTGTCCGACAGCCAAGATAGCGCTGGCGATGGTCGGCCCCGCCGCGGCCGCCAGCGAAACGATCACCGCGTTGATTCCGACCGCACGACCCAGCAGTCGCTGCGGATAGGTGTACCGGACCAAGGCTCCGTTGACGCTCATGATGCCCGCTGCACCAAAACCTTGAACAACGCGTGCGAGGCTGAGCGTCTCGATGGAGTTGGCGAACACACACGCGATGGAGGCCAGGGTGAACACGGCCAGACCCGCCTGTGACACACGGCGATAGCCAACGATCTCGCCGAGCGACGCCAGCGGCAAAAGAGCGACCACGATGGCGATCTGATAGGCGTTGACGATCCAGATCGAGGCGGCCGATGACGCCTGTAGATCCTGCGCAATCGACGGCAGGGCGACATTGGCGATCGCGCCATCCAGAACGGCGAGCGTTATGCCCAGGCCGATGGACACAATGGCCCAATAGCGCCTGGGTGTCGGCAAGCCGTCTGTGACGGCGTTCTGGCTGTCAGTCATGCCAGACGAACGCCGATGCGACCGTTGCGTTCAGACGGGTGATTGCACCGTCAGCAAAGAGCCGTTCACTCGCGTCACGACGACATCCTGCCCTTCGATCGGCCCCTCGCCCACGATCTCGGCCGGCCACTCGGCGCCAGAGATGAAGACGCGACCGCGGCCCGCGACGAACGTCTCGACCACCCGCGCCCGCTGGCCGACCAGACGGCTGTCGCGGTCATTGATGTCGGGACCGTCGGGATTGGCTTTGGAGATCAGACGGCGGGACAGCAGGGTGGCGATGACGGTCAGAACTGCGAAGACGGCGACCTGTCCCGGCAGCCCCAACCGCACGCCCGCCGCCGTCATGACCGCGACGACGCCAGCCGACACAGCCGGCCACAACAGCCATTCGGTCGAGAACATCGCCTCGACTGCCAGCAGCAGAACCCCGATCGCCAACCAGATCCAGAACGGCTGGGCGACATACAGATCAGCAAGCGACATCATCGGTCAGCCTCCTTGGATCAGGCCGAGGGTGGAACGGAGCCCCCGGCGGGGCGGCGGGGCGGCGCGGGCCGCACGGGCGGCGTCGCGGCCGAGTTTTGATCCTTGGCCAGGCTGACCATCTCGCCGATGCCGGCGATCGTGCCGACCAGGGCGCCCATTTCGGCGGGCACGATGACGGTGCGTTGCTGCGGGCTGCGGGCCAACTCGGCGAAGGCCTCGACGTATTTCTGAGCCACGAAATAGTTGATGGCGTTGACGTCCCCGCGGGCGATGGCTTCCGACACCATGGCCGTGGCGCGCGCCTCGGCCTCGGCCTCACGCTCGCGCGCCTCGGCGTCGCGGAAGGCGGCTTCCCTGCGACCCTCGGCCTGAAGGATGGCGGCCTGTTTGGCGCCCTCGGCGCGGGCGATGGCGGCGGATTTCTCGCCGTCGGCCTCGGTGATGACGGCGCGACGTTCGCGCTCGGCCTTCATCTGACGGGCCATGGCGTTGGTGATGTCGGTCGGCGGGGTCAGGTCCTTGATCTCGATCCGATTGACCTTGACGCCCCACGGCTCGGTCGCTGCGTCGATGACATGCAGCAGCCGCGTGTTGATGCTGTCGCGCTGGCTCAGCACCTCATCCAGTTCCATCGAACCGACCACGGTCCGCAGATTGGTCATGCACAGCTGCGAAATCGCATAGGACAGATCATCGACGCGATAGGCGGCGCGGGCGGAATCCATCACCTGGATGAAGACGATGCCGTCCACCTTCACCATGGCGTTGTCCTTGGTGATGACCTCCTGGGTCGGCACGTCCAGCACTTGTTCCATCATGTTCATGCGGCGGCCGACGCGTTCCACGAATGGGGTCAGGAAGCCGATGCCAGGGCTCAACGTCTTGGTGTACTTGCCGAAGCGTTCGACCGTAAATTCACGGCCTTGCGGCACGATCTTGATCACGCTGATCAAAAGCACAATGGCCAGCAGAAGCACGACGCCGGCGAAGATGGTGGTCACGTCCATTCAGATCCCTCCCTGACGCGGCAAGCCTACCCGCTGCGCGCGAGCGGTGCCAGACAAACCGAGAGGAGGGCCGCCTTAAAGGCCGTGCTTGGCCCGCCAGGCCGCGAGACGCACGCTGACGTCACGCTCGATGTCGCCGTAGAACAGATTGTAAGGAACGATCTTGCGCCGATCCGCCCAACTGCCGCCAGCAGTCAAGAAATCGGCGTCCGGCGCGCTGTGCCACAACAGGCCGCCACGGCATTTGGTGGAGATCAGCCGGCCCGTGAGTGCCGGTCGGGCGCCCCATTCCAAGCCGGTCGCATTGGTCGCGCCGCTGTGCTGACGCGCCGCGGCACGCGGCTGACTCGCGGCACCCGTTACCGGATTCACGCAGATGGGGTCAGTGGACAGATTCACCAGATCGCCGCGATCGTCCCATTCCAGAGCGCGTCTCAGCTTGCGCCGCGCGCCCGCATCGTCGCCGTCCTGCACCGACGCCCAGGCCACGATGCACCCCATTTGATCGGCGGCGTCGCATGGCGATATCGCCTGCCGGAACATCTCGCGCCCGACCAGGGTCTCGATCAGATAGGCGGCAACAAGCCTGTCCTTCAGCGCCGGATTGGCGCGGAACTGGTCGCGAACCAGACGCGCCGTCAGCTCTCCGCCCTGTTCCACCCCCGCGATAACGATGGGGCCGGAGGGATGCTGCTGCAACCACAGTTCGAAGGCGGTCTTCACGTCCTCGTAGGCGAAGGCGCGCGCTTCGCGCGCGTCATCACGCAAGGTCAGCCGGGTGTACAGGCTGGCTTGACGATACAGCGGCGCGCTGACCCTGCCTTCCCGGGCGAAGGGCGACGCATAGTTGGGCAGCACGACGCGTCGCATATAGGCGTTGGCCCGCGCATCGTCGATCGGCCCATTCCACTCGGCCCCGCCATCGAAAGTGGTCGGCATGACGAAGAAGACCGCCGCCTGGTTGGGCGCGCCCTGATCGATCAGCGCCCAGGAGGATGTCTTTCGATAGTCGGGCGCGGGCGGTGGCTTGTAGGTCTGGAACGGCACCTGCGGGTCCAGCCCTGCCCTCAGAATGTCGCCGCTCCACACCGCGACGGCCGCCGTGAGCACGAAGACGGCGGCGAAGCCTGCATATCCGACCCATTGCCTGAAGGTCAGCCGACGCATCAGCGGTACGGATCAGCCGTGGCGAGGAAGTCCTGCACGTAGCGCCGCACACCCTCTTCCAAAGGCGTGGATTGCCCCCCAAAGCCTGCGGCGCGTATGCGATCCATGCGGGCTTCGGTGAAATATTGGTAGCGGTCGCGGATCGACAGGGGCGTATCGACATAGTCGATGGCGGGCGTCTTGCCAGCGGCCTCGAAAGTGGCGCGCGCAAGATCGGCGAACGACCGCGCCTGGCCCGATCCGGCGTTGAAGATGCCCGAGATCTGCGGCGACTGGAGTAAAAACTCGATGATATCAACCACATCGTCGACATAGACGAAGTCGCGCATCTGGCCGCCGTCCGCATAGTTGGGGTTGTGCGACCGGAACAATGTCACGGTCTCGCCCGCCTCAACCTTGGACCAGATTTGAGCCACGACTGATTTCATTCCGCCCTTGTGACCTTCGTTCGGGCCATAGACGTTGAAGAACTTCAGCCCCGCCCACTGTGGCGGCGCCTGACCGCGATCCGCCTGCCGCACTGCATATTGATCGAACAGCATTTTCGAATAGCCATACGCGTTTAGCGGGCGAAGCTGCGACAATGAGTCGGCATCATCATCATCGTTGAAGCCCGTCTCGCCATCGCCGTAGGTGGCAGCGGAAGACGCATAGATCATCCGCGATCCCCGGATTGCGCACCAGTCCCACAGGTCACGGGACAGAGTGAAGTTGGTCCGCAGAATCAGGTCGGCGTCCGGCTCAGTCGTCGAAGAGATCGCGCCCATATGCACCACGGCCTCAATCCGCTCGGCGTGACGCTCCAGCTGCTCGAACAGTTCTTCCGGCGACCAGAAGTCGGCGATCGCGTGTTTGGCCAAGTTCTTCCATTTGGCCAGGTCGGCCGTCTCCAGACGATCGCAGACGACCACATCATAGGCGGTCTCCGCCGCCAGCCGCGCGACGATATTTGAACCAATGAAACCGGCGCCGCCGGTCACGACGATCATTCTCGGCGTCATCACTCTTGTCCTATCGCTGCCGCTACTTGAGGACCGGCCGTCATCTTCTCGATCGTTCGCGTGGTCGAATAGCCATCCTTGAAATCCGCCAGCTTGACCTCGCCGCCCCAGCTTTCGACCAGATCGCCGCCCACGACGCCCTCTCGCGTATAGTCCGAGCCTTTGATCAGAACATCAGGACGCAGCCGTTCGATCAGGGCGATCGGCGTCGGATCATCGAAGCTGGTGACGCGGTCGACGCTGGCCAGCCCGCCGATGACGACGGCGCGACTATCCAGATCATTCACCGGACGCCCCTCGCCCTTCAATCGCTTGACCGATGCGTCGGTATTCAGCGCCACGACCAGACGATCGCACCAGCTGCGGGCCTGCGCCAGATAGGCGACGTGACCGCGGTGCAGAATGTCGAAACAGCCGTTGGTGAATCCGACCTTCAGTCCCTGACGTTGCCACCCTTCGACCTCGGTCGCCAGCTCGTCGAGCGGCGTCACCTTGGATACCGCAGCGGTGGCATGCTGGCTCAGCTCGGCTTCGATCAGCTCGGCGGGTGTAACCACTGCCGTGCCAGCCTTCCCGACGACCACGCCCGAGGCCAGGATGGCGAACTCGACCGCCATCTCCAGCGACGCGCCGGCGCCCAGCGCCAACCCGATGGCGGCCAGGCCGGTATCGCCCGCGCCAGACACGTCGAAGACCTCGCGCGCCCGGCCGGGGAAGTGCTTCACCGGTTCGCCACGCCGCGCCAGGCTCATCCCCTTGCCCGCACGGGTGACGATGATCGCCTTGGCGGTTGTGGCGGCCAGCAAGGCGGCCAGCGCCGTCTCGACCTCGGCGTCCGTACCGACCGGCAGGCCGGTGGCGCCGGCCAGTTCTGAAGCATTGGGCTTGATGACATCGACGGCGCCGTAGCGGGCGAAATCGCTTCCCTTTGGATCGACGACGACCGGTGCACCGGATGTCTGCGCCGCGTTCAGCGCCGAATGCAGAAGCGCATCGCTGACGACGCCCTTCGCGTAGTCTGAGAGCAAATAGACCGAGGCATCTGTAAATGCGTCCGAATCTTTAAGCGCGCTCGGCGCAGCCTCGTCATCCAACCGCAAGAGCTGTTGGCCGCCCGAAACGAAGCGTGTCTTTACGATGGTAGACGCGCCTGCCGGCCTCGCCACGACGTCCTCGATGTGCGGCTCGGCGGCGATCAGAGCGGTCAGTTCCGCGCCAGCCGCGTCGTCGCCGATCACGGCGCCCAGCCGCGCCACACCACCCAGAGCCGCAATATTGCGCGCGACATTGCCGACGCCGCCCGGCATGGCGACGGTGCGGCTGGTGCGGAGTACAGGGATCGGCGCCTCGGGCGAGATGCGGCTGACCTCGCCATAGACGTAGCGATCCAGCATCAGGTCGCCGACGCAGGCGATCTTCAGGCCGCGCACGCGCTCCAACAGGCTTTGCAGGGCGCCCAGATCCAAGGTGTCAGACATGGGTCCGACCTAGAGGATTCAGGCGGCTTGCGCCACCGGCGCCTTGGCCCCGATCTTGATGGCCAGGTCGTCGAAGGCGATCAGTTCGGCGGCCAGGGCCTCGAACTGGCTCAGCGGCACCATGTTTGGGCCATCCGACGGCGCATTATCCGGGTCCTGGTGCGTTTCCATGAAGACCGCATCGACGCCGACGGCCACCGCCGCGCGTCCTAGCACCGGCACGAACTCGCGCTGACCGCCCGACGACGCGCCCTGCCCGCCCGGCTGCTGAACGCTGTGGGTCGCATCAAACACGACGGGGCAGCCGATCTCGCGCAGCACCGGAAGCGCCCGCATATCGCTGATCAGAGTGTTGTAGCCGAAGCTGGCGCCGCGTTCGCAGGCCATGACGTTGGGATTGCCGGCGCCGACCACCTTGGCGATGACGTTCTTCATGTCCCAGGGGGCCAGGAACTGACCCTTCTTGATGTTGATCGCCTTGCCGGTGGCGGCGGCCGCCAGCAGCAGGTCGGTCTGGCGGCTGAGGAAGGCCGGAATCTGCAGCACGTCGACGACCTCGCCGACCGGACCACACTGAACCTCGGAGTGAACATCTGTCAGGGTCGGCAGGCCTGTGACCTCGCGAATCTCCGCGAAGATCGGCATGGCGTCTTTCAAACCGATGCCACGCGCGGCGCTGGCGCTGGTCCGGTTCGCCTTGTCGAAACTGGTCTTGTAGATGATGCCGACGTTCAACCGCTCGCCGATCTCCTTCAGGGCATGGGCCGTCTCCAGCGCATGCTGCCGGCTCTCCATCTGGCAAGGACCGGCGATGAAAGCGATTCTTGCGCCGCCGCCGATGACGACAGGCGTCCGAAGACC
>Ga0308156_1003878_pt1 | contig 10967 bp, 7 predicted proteins | sample PhyAR2_FD_201041 | JGI IMG/M metagenome (GOLD analysis project Ga0308156, IMG submission 201041) | Phyllosphere microbial communities from UC Gill Tract Community Farm, Albany, California, United States - DLSL A.R2 | ecosystem: Host-associated > Plants > Phyllosphere > Unclassified | place: USA... | reverse complement strand
CACGAACGCCGACAGGGTGCCGATGTTGATCATGTCGCCGAGAACCTGCACGTCGGTGAAGCCGGCGATGAGTGCGATCACGACGCCGACGATCAGCTGGATGCGGATCGGGGTGCCGCGCTTGGCGTCGGTCACGCTGAGCGAGCGGGGCAGCAGGCCGTCACGGCTCATCGCGAAGATCACGCGGGCGAGTCCCATGAGCAGCACCATCACGACCGTCGTGAGGCCGACGAGGCTGCCGATCGCGATCACCTGGGCGGCCCACGTCGCGCCGACCAGCTCGAAGGCGCTCGACAGTGAGGGCTCCTCGAGTTTCGCGAGTTCGGTGTACGACACCATCCCGGTGATCACGATGGCGACGAGCACGTACAGCACCGTCACGATGACGAGGCCGAGGATGATGCCGCGCGGCACGGTGCGCTTCGGGTCCTTCGTCTCCTCGGCGCTGGTGGCGACCACGTCGAATCCGATGAAGGCGAAGAACACCAGGGCGGCGCCGCTGAGGATGCCGAAGACGCCGTACATCGTCGGCTCCGAGCCGGTCATGAACGAGAAGAGCGACTGCGTCCACGCGCTCTCGGAGGCGGCGCCCGACTCTGCCGGCGGAACGAAGGGGGTGTAGTTGGCGCCGTTGATGAAGAAGAAGCCGACGACGATGACGAACAGCACGATCGCGACCTTGATCACCGTGAACACGCTGTTGACGCGGCTCGACAGCTGGGTGCCGAGGGCGAGCAGCACGGTGAAGATCGCGACGATGACCACGGGGCCCCAGTCGAACGAGAGCGGTCCGAGCTGCAGGGTCATGGGGATCTCGAGGTTGAACAGCGACACCGCGTCGCCCAGATACACGCCCCAGTACTTCGCGATCACGGCCGAGGCCATGAGCATCTCGAGGATCAGGTCCCAGCCGATGATCCAGGCGAGGAACTCGCCCAGCGTCGAGTAGGTGAACGTGTATGCCGAACCCGCGACCGGGATCGACGACGCGAACTCGGCGTAGCAGAGGATCGCCAGGCCGCAGACGGCCGCCGCGATGATGAACGAGATGATCACGGCGGGGCCGGAATGGCGGGCGGACGCCTCGGCGCCGACCGAGAAGATGCCCGCGCCGACCGCCACGGCGACGCCCATCACGGCCAGGTCCCAGACACCGAGCGAGCGTTTCAGCGAGCGCTTCTCGTCGTGTGTCTCGGCCATCGACTGTTCGACCGATTTGATCCTTCGCTGAATCGCCATGCGCTCGATTCTAGGTCGGCGTCGGCCACGCACGAAGGGCGCCACCCGAATGTCGGGTGGCGCCCTTCAGAAGGCTGAGGTGATCAGGCGCTGAGGATGACCGTCTCGGCGATCGGGCGGCGCACGCGGGGTGCCGTCTCACCCTGCTGCAGACCCTCGGGAAGGCCCGCTGCGTCGCCGAGCTCGCCGACCGCGATCACGGTGATCGGGGCGAACCGGGGTGCCAGATCGGCGAACTCGCGGACGACCTCGGGGTCGAATCCGCTCATCTGGTGCACGAGGAGACCCTCGTGGTGGGCCTGCACGGAGAAGTGCGCCACGGCCTGGCCGAGGTCGTAGACCGCATGGCTGATGGCCTTGCCCTCGTCGGACTCGGTCTCGGCGATGGCGACGATGAGGGCCGAGGCCTTCGAGGCCCAGAGCTGGTTGAACTCGACGAGCGAGCCGACGACCTGGTCGAACAGGGCGGTTCCGCGGCGGGCGACGATGAAGCGCCACGGCTGCAGGTTGTACGCCGACGGCGACCAGCGTGCAGCCTCGAGGGCGGCATCGAGCTTGGCGTCGTCGATGGTGTTCTCCGCGTCGTAGGCGCGGGGGCTCCACCGTCCGGCGAGGACGTCGAGGACGGGGTGATCGGTGGGGGCGGTGCGGTCGACAACGGGCGTGCTCATGGAAGTGCCTTTCGAGAAGGAGAGGGATCGGACTCCTTCGTCCGGGCTACATCGAGTGTAAACAGGTGCATGCGAGCGCATATTCCCGAGATCCCGGAATGTATCCACATGACGGCGATGCGCTCCTTCACGACTGAGTAGGGTTCTCGCATGCGTGCATCCCGAGTGTGTCATCGAGTGACGTCTGCGACACGCGCGACGGGCGAGATGCTGCCGGGGCTCTCGCGGGAGTACGCGAGCGCGGTGCTCGATGCGCTCGACGATCGCTGTCGGGGTGACGCCGACCAGCATCTGCTCGAGTGTCTGAAGGTCCTCGTGCTGACCGATCGGCTCGGCGTGCCGGTCGAGACCTCGCGGGAGCTCGGGACGGTGCGAGCGGCGCTCGCCGCGCGCCCGGTGGAGTACGCGGGTCTGCGCGAGGCGATCAGCGGATGCGGATGCGGATGCGGATGCGGATGCGGATGCGGATGCGAGGGCGATTGCGGTTGCGAGGGCGGTTGCGGATTCGGGCGCGGATGCGAGCACCGGGGTGCGCCTGTCGCCGCAGGGTCGGCATCCATCCGCTGCGTGGCGGCCTACGTCCAAGCGTTCGGACCGTTCACCCCGCGCACGGTGCTGCTCTGGCCGGATGCGCAGGCGGTGAGGGCCGAGCTGGGGGTCGGTGTCTCAGGGTTGAACGATGCCGCGGCCGGGTGGGGCGAAGGCGGAACCCTCTCGCCGCTCTCGCCGCTCTCGCCGTGGCGGCGGCTGGGGGCGGTGTCGCGCGTCTCAGAGCTCGCGGCGTCGCCGACGCCGACGCCGACGCCGACGCCGACGCCGACGCCGACGCCGACGCCGACGCCGTGAGCGCAGTGTCAGTCGGGGAGGATGCGCGTCGCGGCCCCCGCGAGTGCGCGACGCACGGCCCGGATCGAGGGTGCTGCCGCCGAGACCCGCCTGGCCGACGAGAAGATCTCGCGGCGGGGAGCGGCGGGCAGTGCGGTGATGTCGACCGAGGGGGTGTCGCCCGCCCAGACGAGCTCGGGCAGCAGGCCGACGGCGAGCCCCGCATGGATCAGGCGCACGTGCGCGGTGAGGTCGGCGATCTCGAAGCGCACGTCGGGTTCGAAGCCCGCCGTGCGGCAGAGCTGCTCGGCCCACGCGCGTGATGCGGTTCCCGCGGGCTCGAGCACCCACGGCAGCTCGCGGGTCTTCCAGAGTGCGGACGCCGGGTCGGGATCGGGGCTGGAGTCCGGGCTCCGCGCGAGGGTGATCGCGTCGTGGGCGAGCACCACGCGGTCGAGGTCTCCGTGGATCGGCCGCGTGTGACCGGGGTACTGCTCGGCGAGGATCAGGTCGAAGTCGCGGCTCGAGACGCCCACGAGTCCCGTCTCGGGATCGCACTCGGTCACCTCGACCCGCAGGGCCGGATGCTCGTGACGCAGGGCGTCGAGTGTCTGGGGGAGCAGCGAGTGCGCGGCCGACTGGAACACCGCGACGTGCACGGTGCCGGTGACTTCGGTGAGCGATTCGGCCACCGCCACCTGGGCGTGCTCGAGCTGATCGAGGATGCCGATCGCCTCGGCGACGAGCACGGTTCCCTGCGGGGTCAACTGCACGCCCCGGCCCACGCGGCGAAGGAGCGGCACGCCCACCTCGCGCTCGAGCGCGCTGAGCTGCTGCGACACCGATGCCTTGCTGTACGAGAGGGCATCGGCGACCGCCGACAGCGTGCCCCGTCGCGAGAGCTCCACGAGCAGTCTGAGCCGATTGACGTCCAGCATCCGGTGCGGCTCCGTCTCGCTCGAAGGTTAAGTGAAACCGAACAGAAAACGTGCAGATCGGTTGATAGACGTAGCCTACCCGCGCGCCTCAGAATGATCGAGCCGCACACGAATCCCGGGTGTGCGCTCCCCCGAAAAAAGGCCACACCGATGACCGTCGCCGCCGACACCGCCGCCACCACCCCGCGTACCGAAGACGTCGCCGCACTCGTGCAGCGCTGGCTCGCCGAGAGCGAGACGCACCCCGTCGAACCCGCAGCCCAGCGCCTCGCCGAGGTGCTGAAGGACCCGAACGGCCTGGCGTTCACCGTCGGATTCGTCGACGGCGTGATGAGGCCCGAAGACCTCGGAGTCGCCGGCCGCAAGCTCGCCGAGATCTCCGACCTCACCCCCTCGCTCCTCCCCGGCTACCTGCGCGCGGCGATCAAGGCCGGCGGCTTCTGGGCGCCCAAGCTCCCCGGCGTCGTGGTGCCGATCTCGCGCCGCGTGCTCCGCGCCATGGTCGGGCACCTCGTGCTCGATGCGACTCCCTCGAAGCTCGGCCCGGCGATCGCCAAGCTGCGCAAGAGCGGCAACCGCCTGAACCTGAACCTCCTCGGCGAAGCCGTGCTCGGCGAGCGCGAGGCCGGCCACCGCCTGCAGGGCACGTACGACTTCCTCGCCCGCAAGGACGTGGACTACGTCTCGATCAAGGTCTCGAGCGTCGTCAGCCAGCTGTCGATGTGGTCGTTCGACGAGGCCGTCGCCGACGTCGTCGAGAAGCTGACCCCGCTCTACCGCCTCGCCGCCTCGTCGGAGGCCACCGGCACGACGAAGTTCATCAACCTCGACATGGAGGAGTACCGCGACCTCGACCTGACGATCGCGGCGTTCACCAGCATCCTCGACCAGCCCGGTCTCGAGAACCTCGAGGCGGGAATCGTGCTGCAGGCCTACCTGCCCGACGCGCTCGGCGCCATGCAGCAGCTGCAGGAGTGGGCCGCAGCGCGTCGCGCGAAGGGCGGAGCGCCCATCAAGGTGCGCGTCGTCAAGGGCGCGAACCTCGCGATGGAAGAGGTCGACTCGAAGATCCACGACTGGCCTCTCGCCACCTACGGCACCAAGCAGGACTCGGACACGAACTACAAGCGCGTGCTCGACTGGTCGATGACCCCGGAGCGCCTGGATGCCGTGCGCATCGGCGTCGCAGGGCACAACCTGTTCGACATCGCGTACACGTGGCTGCTCGCGAAGGAGCGGAACGTCACGGACGCCGTCGAGTACGAGATGCTCCTCGGCATGGCCACCGGTCAGGCCGAGGCGGTCCGCAAGGACGTCGGCCAGCTGCTGCTCTACACGCCGGTCGTCAACCCCGCCGAGTTCGACGTCGCCATCGCGTACCTCGTGCGTCGCCTCGAGGAGAACGCGAGCCCCGAGAACTTCATGTCCGCCGTGTTCGAGCTCGCCTCGAACCCGACGCTGCTGACCCGCGAGCGGGAGCGCTTCGAACGGTCGCTGGCCGCCCTCGAGGCCGACCGCAGCGTGCCCGCCTCGAACCGCGTGCAGGACCGGGCGGCCGAGGCCGAGACCGCACCGGATGCCGGCACCACCGGATTCCACAACCAGCCGGACAGCGATCCGGCGATCGCAGCGAACCGCGCGTGGGGTCGCGAGATCCTCGCCCGCTCGACCGCGTCGACGCTCGGCCTCGACTCGATCGCCCTCGCCCGGGTCGAGACGGCCGACGAGCTCGACGGCGTCTTCGCCGCCGCATCCGCAGCTGCCGAGGCGTGGGCCGCGCGTCCGGCCGCCGAGCGCGCCGCGGTGCTCCACCGGGCGGGCGACGAGCTCGCCGCGCGTCGAGCACAGCTGATCGAGATCATGGCGCACGAAGCAGGCAAGACCATCGCCGAAGCCGACCCCGAGGTCTCGGAGGCGATCGACTTCGCGCACTACTACGCCGAGCGCGCTCTCGACCTCGAGCACATCGTCGGCGCGGAGTTCGTGCCCTCGAAGGTGACCGTGGTCACGCCGCCGTGGAACTTCCCCGTCGCGATCCCCGCCGGCGGTGTGCTCGCGGGCCTCGCCTCGGGCTCCGGTGTCATCATCAAGCCGGCGAAGCTGACGCAGCGCTGCGGCGCCGTGATGGTCGAGGCGCTGTGGGCCGCGGGTGTGCCGCGCGACCTGCTCGCGCTCGTCGACCTCGCGAACCGCGACCTCGGCACGCGTCTGGTCGCCAGCCCCGAGGTGGATCGGGTGATCCTCACCGGCGCCTACGAGACCGCGCAGCTGTTCCGCTCGTTCCGGTCCGACCTGCCCCTGCTCGCCGAGACGAGCGGCAAGAACGCGATCATCGTGACCCCCTCGGCCGACCTCGACCTCGCGGCCGCCGACGTCGCACGCAGCGCCTTCGGACACGCGGGGCAGAAGTGCTCGGCGGCATCCCTCGCGATCCTGGTCGGCTCGGTCGCCGACTCGAAGCGGTTCGAGCGTCAGCTCGTCGACGCCGTCACCTCGATGCGCGTCGGTCTGCCCGACGACCCCGCGACGCAGATGGGGCCGATCATCGAGCCCGCGAACGGCAAGCTGCTCACCGCCCTGACGACGCTCGACAAGGGCGAGCGCTGGCTCGTCGAGCCGAAGAAGCTCGACGCCGAGGGCCGGCAGTGGACTCCCGGTGTGAAGATCGGGGTCGCGCCCGGCTCGACCACGCACCTCACCGAGTTCTTCGGCCCGGTGCTCGGCATCATGCACGCGAAGGACCTCGACGAGGCCATCCGCCTGCAGAACGCCGTCGACTACGGCCTCACCGCCGGCATCCACTCGCTCGATTCCGCCGAGGTCGCGACCTGGCTCGACCGTGTCGAGGCCGGCAACCTGTACGTGAACCGCGGCATCACCGGTGCCATCGTGCAGCGCCAGCCGTTCGGCGGGTGGAAGCGCTCCGCCGTGGGTGCCGGTGCCAAGGCCGGCGGACCGAACTACCTCTTCGGGCTCGGCGACTGGGCTTCCGCAGAGCTGCCGGCCGCCGCGACGGGCGCCGCCATCAGCTCGCCCGTCGAAGCGCTGCTGGCAGCGGCGGGCTCCGACCTCGACGCCGTCGAGATCGAATGGCTGCACCGTGCGGCTGCGGCGGACGAGCGTGCCTGGGTCGAGGAGTTCGGCGCCGTGAGCGACCGGTCGGGCCTCGGCGTCGAGCGCAACGTGTTCCGCTACCGTCCGGTCGAGACCGATGTGCGCATCGCCGAGAACGCCCCGCTCGTCGAGGGCATCCGCGTGATCGCCGCCGCTCTGCGCAGCGGCAGTCCCTTCACGGTGTCGGCCCCGGCGCTGCCCTCGCGGGTCGAGAAGGCGCTGCGCGCGCACGGTGTGACGGTGTCGCACGCGAAGGACGCGGCCTGGGTCAAGGGCTACGCGAAGGCGTCGGCGAAGGCCGCGCACAGCTGGAAGCGCCTTCGTCTCGTCGGCGGCGACGCCTCGGCCCTGTTCGAGGCTCTCGGCGGCACGCCGGATGTCGCGGTGTGGTCGCACACGGTCACGGGTGCCGGCCGGGTCGAGATGCTTCCGTTCCTGCACGAGCAGGCCGTGTCGATCACGAACCACCGATTCGGCAACCCGACGACCCTGTCCGACGGCCTGATCTGACCCCGGTCTGTGACCATCTGAACGACGAAGGCCCCACCCTGCAGATGTCTGCGGGGTGGGGCCTTCGTCGATGAAGCGGTATCCGAGCGACTTCAGCCTCGCAGCGCCTCGCCGAGCTTCACCCGCGTGCCCATGCGCAGCAGCGAGTTCTCGTAGATCTTCGCGCCGACGACGATCGCGGCGACGCAGCTCACGAGCAGGATCACCAGGCTCAGCAGCGGCTCCCACCACTGCGCCTCGCCCACGAACAGGCGCATCGGCATGCCCACCGGCGCGGAGAACGGCACGTACGACATGATCGTCAGCACCAGCGGGTTGTCGTTGAACACGATCACGAGCACGTACGGCGCCATGATGAGCATCGTGATCGGGGTCGTGGTCGATCCGATGTCCTCCTGACGTGACACCATCGATGCGGCCGCCGCGAACATCGCCGCGAGCAGGATGAACCCGAACAGGAAGAACACGGCGAACCAGATGATCGGCGCCCCGAGCGTCGACAGCACCTCGCGTTGGCCCGTCGCTATCAGACCGATCGTCGCCACCGCCGCGAGCGCGAGGATCTGCCCCATCGCGAGGATCGTGTTGCCGATGACCTTGCCGGCCAGCAGCGTGCGGGCCGAGATGCTCGACAGCAGGATCTCGACGACGCGGGTCTGCTTCTCTTCGACCACGCTCTGGGCGATCGTGCCGCCGAACGTCGCGGCAGCGCCCATGAAAACGATGCCGAAGGCGATCGCGATGAAGTAGCGCAGCAGGGGGTTCGTGGTCGCGGGTTCGAGGATCTCGATCGTCGGGGCCTGAGAGAGCGCCGAGACGAGCCCGCTGGGTGCGTCCTTGAGGGCGACGACGGTGACGCCGGTCGGTCCGTCGCCGGGCAGCACCGCGGCGTCGACCTTCTCGTCGCGCAGCAGCTGTTCGGCCTCTGCCTGATCAGTCACCTCGGTGACCTCGATGTCGGGCAGCGCCGACACGATCGACGCCGTCTCCGACGTCACGGCCACGGGCATGGTGCTCGTGTTCTTGCTTGCGAAGCCGCCGATGACGATTCCCGCGAGGGCGATGAGCAGCAGCACGCCGGTGGAGATCAGGAAGGCCTTGCTGCGCAGCTTCGAGCCGATCTCGCGCTCGGCGACGAGCCAGATCATCGACGCCTGCACGCCGGATCCGGCGCTCTTGGGGGTGCTCACTGGATGACCTCCTTGAAGATCTGGGCGAGGGACGGATGCTTCGGTGCGAAGCTCGCGACATCGCCGCGCTCCACGGCGGCGCGCAGCACGCGCTGGGCGGTCTCGGGACCGTCGGCGTCGAACAGGGCGTATCCGCCCTCGAAGTCGACCACGGTCACGCCCGGTTCGGCGCGGAGCCAGCCGGCATCCCCGGCGGAGACGAGCTCGTACCGGTCGCCGGCGTGCTGGGCGCGGAGCCCATCGCGCGAGCCGGAGGCGCGGATCGTGCCCCCCGCGAGGATCACGAGGTCGTCGCACAGCCGCTCGACGACGTCGAGCTGGTGGGAGGAGAACAGGATCGACGCGCCCTTCGCGGCCGAGGCCTGCAGCACCGATGCGACGACATCGACCGCGAGCGGGTCGAGGCCCGAGAACGGCTCGTCGAGGATCAGCACCTCGGGGTCGTGCACCAGGGCGGCGGCGATCTGCGCGCGCTGCTGGTTGCCGAGCGACAGCGACTCGATCGTGTCTCCCAGGCGCTCCTCGAGCCCGAGTTCGGTGAGCAGCGCGGTGGCCCGTGTGGTGGCATCCGGCTTGCTGAATCCGTGCAGGCGGGCGAGGTAGACGATCTGGTCGAGGACCTTCATCTTGGGGTAGAGCCCGCGCTCCTCGGGCATATAGCCGAAGTGACGTCGATCCGCGCTCGTGAGCGCGGTGCCGCCCAGCGTGACCGATCCGCCGTCGGCTGCGAGGAGCCCGAGGACGATGCGCATGGTCGTGGTCTTGCCTGCGCCGTTGCCGCCGACGAACCCGGTGAGGCGCCCGGGGGCCACCTCGAACGAGACGTCGTCGAGCACGCGCCGCGAGCCGTAGCTCTTGGTGATGCCGCTCAGTACGAGCTTTCCTGTGGTCATGCCCTCACGCTACGGAGGGTGGGGCGGCTGCGGCATCCCCCCTGTGGCGGAGATCCGCGACGGACGCGCCTCCGCCGCGCATCCCCCCGGAGGCGGAGGAGCCGTCAGCCCAGGAAGAGGAAGGCGAAGATGCCCAGCGCGAAGGGCGCGGTCGTCACGATGAACACGACGCCGAGCACGATGCCCACGATCAGCCAGGGGCTGCGTCGCCGGAGTCGTCGACCCGGGGGAGCCACACCGGGCGGAGGGGTGAGCAGGCCTGCGGGGGCGGCGAACGGCAGTCCCGGCGCGGCGGAGGAGGGGACGGCAGGCATGCCGGGGGTGCCGGGCGCTCCGCCGGGGAGTGCCCCACCGGGGCTCGTCGGATGCTGCGCGGCGAGTCGCAGCCTGTCGTCGCGCCACCGCGCCCACTGGTCGAGCTTGGAGAGCAGCGCGCCGACCGCCCCGAACAGCCACGCCCACGTCGCGGGGTCGAGCGTCGACACCTCGCGCCGAGCGTAGAGGAAGAGCCAGTCGTCGACGATCTCGACATCGAGCTGCGCGGCATGGTCGATGAACCGCGCCATGACGTCGGGCGTGAACAGGTACAGGGCATCGGCCTCGTAGCCGGCCGGGCAGTACAGCGAGAAGTACCGGTCGAAGTCGCCCTCGAGCGAGAGTCGCTGATCGCGGCTGAACGCGAGGGCGAGGGTGCTGCCGAGCGTGTTGTTGCCGAGCGCGTCGAGCACGATGTTCGGCAGCGGCACGTCGAGCTTCACGGCCACATAGCCCCACCGGTGGGTCTGCGTCTGCTTGCCGTTGCTCGTCGTGTACTGGTAGTTGCCGAACTCCACGAACCGGGGCTCGACGCCGCGCAGCACATCGGTCGACATGCGGCTCGATCCGCTCGAGAAGATCATGCCCGGCAGGGGCGGGGCGTCGATGCGGTCGATGTAGGTCATCGCGTTGGCTCCGGCGAAGCGCGAGAGACGCAGACGGGCGAGGGTGCGGGTGCGGTTCGCCCGCCGCACCAGCACGATCCCGCCGACGAGGAGACCCGCGGTGAGCAGCACGGCGAGCACCAGGCCGACCGCGACGCCGGTGCCCCTGCCGATCGCGTATCCGAGTCCCATCAGCATGATGCCGATCACGGGCACGATGCAGAGCAGCCCGACGATCGCGAACACCCAGCCGACGATCTGCGCCCCCGAAGTCGGGTTCGCCGCACGATGGGCCCGCGCGAAGGCGTCGACCTCGGCGGGATGCACCGGCTCGACGAGCGGACGGGCGTCGAAGAAACCGGGGGCGCTCGCGGGCGAGGGGGAGGCGGCGGACGAAGGGATCACGCGTCCACGCTAACCGCCGAAGGGGGCGGAGCCGAAGAGGCGCTCAGCCCCACCGCAGCGGATGCCGGGTCAGCGCCGCCCCGCGTGCAGCACCGTGCGCACGAGCAGCCCCGCCACGAGCGCCCAGAACGCGGCGCTCACTCCGAGCAGCGAGACGCCGGATGCCGCCACCAGGAATGTCACGACCGCGGGGATCCGCTCGCCCGGGTCGTCGATGGCCTGCTGCACCGACGACCCGAACGCGGCGAACAGCGCGAGGCCT
>Ga0308156_1003876_pt1 | contig 10972 bp, 11 predicted proteins | sample PhyAR2_FD_201041 | JGI IMG/M metagenome (GOLD analysis project Ga0308156, IMG submission 201041) | Phyllosphere microbial communities from UC Gill Tract Community Farm, Albany, California, United States - DLSL A.R2 | ecosystem: Host-associated > Plants > Phyllosphere > Unclassified | place: USA... | reverse complement strand
AAGTACACATGAAAAATAATGTGAAATTAAAAACCTATAAAAAACAAAATCAGAATAGGAAAATTCCTACTCTGATTTAAGTATATTTGAGTTATAAAACTAGTCAACCTTTTTCAGGACTAGTCATGTAATGAGAATATAAAATGATTTTAAACATTCACCTTTTTAACAGAAAAAATTCCTTCATTCACATTGATGATGACTTTCTTTCCATAATCAATCTGGATACTGAACATATTTTCCAGCGGAAACTGAAGCACAGACTGAATAATCAGGCGGATAACTCCGGCATGGGTAACAATTAAGGCTTTTTTGATATCTTTTTTCTGAATCAATTCCTGCCAGAAGTTGAGAACCCTCTTTTGCATTTCGAGAAGATTTTCTCCTCCTGAGGTTTTTTCATGAACAAAATCTTTGTACCAGGGATTGATTTCTTCTTCGGGAATATCGGTCCATTTTTTCAGTTCCCAGTTCCCGAAATTCATTTCGCGGAGTCTTTCCTCTGTGTGATAATCGAATTTAAAATAATCAGCTAAAAAACGACAGCGCTGCGAAGGACTTGAAACAACAACATCATAATCCTTATCCATATCCAGCATTTTAAAATCATCAGTATAATCTTTTCTTAAAGGCATTTCAGCAAAGCCATAACACAGGTTCTCCGGATTTTCTACGGCAGTATGACGGATTAAATGAATTTCCATACGATTATTGTTCCTAAGTAAAATAAAACTTCACAAACCTGCTGTACAGATCCTAAACAGTCACCAGTGTAACCGCCAATGTGCTTTTTAAAATACCATCCCATATATATTTTACCTAAATAGGCCAGCGCAAAAGCGAAAATCAAACGCCAGTCCGGAATCAGGGCAAAAGCAATTAAAACACTGATAAATCCTACCAGTAAAGCCATTCCATCCAAAGGTTTATTGGCCAAAGGTTTTGATTTGCTGACATCAATATCAGTAACATATTGGTGGGTATAAATCATCGTTCCTGAAATAAACCGGCTTACTGTATGCGCTAAAACAATGATGGCGAGGACTCTTATTGGTGCTATTATTCCCAAAGCCTGAATGCTGTAAAATTTCAAAGCAAACAGCAGGATAATACCAATCGTTCCATACGCTCCTACCCGGCTGTCTTTCATAATAGTCAGGATTTTTTCCTTTCCATATCCGCCCCCGAAGCTGTCACACATATCTGTAAAACCATCTTCATGAAACGCCCCGGTAAGTAAAACACTGGAAATCATCATTAAAACAATCCCGATTTCAAGATTAAAGAACATCGTAGAAAGATAAAGAATTACAGCATTAATGAGCCCTATCACTAATCCAACCCAGGCAAAATACTTTTGGGATTTGTTCATAATCTCACTGGAATAAGGAATGGTAAACGGAACTGGAATTCTCGTGAAGAACATCAGTGCTGTTGCAAAGTAGATCAATTCATTTTTTATGGCTTTCATTTAATCTTTATTTGATACCTGCGCTCCCTCAAAACTCGACATTTCATTCAGGAAATTAACTGCACTTTGAATAATCGGATAGGCCAATGCACAGCCTGTTCCTTCCCCAAGACGCAGATTCAGATTGAGAATAGCTTGTTCTCTCATCAGTCCCAACAATTGAGGATGGGCATTTTCATTGCTTACATGGCAGAAAATACAGTTGTTCAGGATTTCAGGATTCTTTTTCCAGACTGTGGCTACCGCTACCGTTGCAATAAATCCGTCTACCATGATCAGCATGTTATAATGATAAGCTTCTTCAATGGCACCAATCATTTGTACGATTTCTAATCCTCCGAAGGTCATAGCAATTTCATCTTCAGTCATTTCAGCCGGATATCTCTCTATTGCCTGTGTTAAAATACTGATCTTATTCTGTAATTGATGGTCATTCAATCCTGTTCCACGCCCGATACAATTGGTAATCGGAATGTCAAACAGTTTGCTCATCATCAATGAAGAAGCTGAAGTATTCCCGATTCCCATTTCACCAAAACCAATAATATTGCAACCTTTTCCTGCTATTTCAGACACCACAGACTTCCCATTTTTAAGGGCCTGATGATATTCTTCTGAAGTCATTGCCGGCTCTTCCATAATATTACGGCTGGATTTTCTGACTTTCTTGTCTACCAGATTCAACCCTTCCGGAAAATCAAAATTCACTCCGGCATCTACTACTTTAATTTTAATTCCATTCTGTCTGCAAAAAACATTGATGGCCGCACCTCCCCCCAGGAAATTCATCACCATCTGATAGGTTACCTCCTGTGGATAAGCACTTACGCCCGCTGTGGCAATTCCATGATCGGCTGCAAAAACTACCATATGAGGATTCAATAACTGTGGTGAAGTGGTTTTCTGAACCATTCCGATTTTATGGGCAAGGTGTTCCAGATGTCCCAATGCGCCTAATGGTTTTGTCTTAAAATCAATTTTATGCTGTAATTCTGATGATAACATGGATGTTTATAGTTATGTTAAATGGAAAAGTGCAATATTAGTAAAATAGAGAGTATTTTGTATCGTTTGTCTGTAGTTTTTATAAGTTGGAAGCCAGAAGCTGGGAGCTGGAAGTAAGAAGAAGAAATTTCCCACACCTACTCTCAAACTTTCCTACACAAAAACTCACCAACTTCGAAACTCTCACCCCGCATCTCGAATCCCGTAACTAAAAATTCTACGTAAGAACATTGCGCACTATTCTTTTTACTTTGTAACATAAATAAAAAACAATGACACCAAAAATACTTGAAAAAATAAAAGAAGTTGAAGCGACACGGGGCGTAAAAGTCCTTCTTGCTGTAGAATCAGGGAGCAGAGCCTGGGGTTTTGCGTCTCCTGACAGTGATTATGATATACGTTTCATATACCGTCATGAAAAAGACTGGTATCTTTCTCCCTGGGATAAGGATGAAACGATAGAATTTATGACAGAAGATGATCTTGACGGTTCCGGCTGGGATTTGAGAAAGACTTTTCATCTTTTACTGAAGTCGAATGCGGCCTTGCTGAGCTGGTTCTACTCTCCTATTGTCTATAAAGCAGATGAAAAGTTTGTGGAGTTGTTCAGACCTTTGGCAGATGCCTGTTTTTCTCCGGTTGCGGTTTCTTACCATTATTTAAGCATGAGCAAGAAATATATGGAAGCCTGCAGAAGTGATGAAGTAAAATTAAAAAGTTACTTTTATTGCTTACGAACGACATTAACAGGAAAATGGATCATAGAAAAAGGTACGGTTCCTCCTGTGTTATTCAGTGATCTGCTTGTTTTAACAGATGATAAAACCAGACGGAAAATAGAAGAACTTGTCGTCTTAAAAGCAACCAAAGGAGAGTCTTACTACCACCCAAACGATTGGGAATTGTTTGATTTTTTGGAGAAAACAATCGCGGAAAATGAAGAGAAATCGAAAGGTTTATCAGGAGGAAAGGCGGATAAAGGTGAGATGGAGAGGGTTTTCAGGGAAATATTATCACTATAAATCAAAACAATACTAAGAAAACTTTGACAATAATTGAACAGTTGTATTAAAAATTAATACTCATGAAAAAAGAAAACTCTTTTATTAAACATTGTAATATCATACAGTCAAAATATGGAATTATAATACCAGAAAATATACAGACTTATTTTGCCAAATTTTCAGAAGATTCCGACAATTTTTATTATCAGACACTTAAAAAAGCTGATGATTATAAAATATTTTATACTAAAGAATTTGTTAAGTTTATTATCAGCAAATATCCAGATGCTGCTATAGATTTTGAATTTCTTCAAAATATAATTGATGAAGGGAATTATGAATATTCATTGCTTGAAAAAAGATTCGTCTCTGAAAATATTGATTTTTCTTTTTTGAATGAATGTCTTCAGGAATATCATTCAATTCCTTTTTATATTGGAATTTATACATTTGAAACCTGTGGAGGTGAAGAATTCCTCATAATTAATGATGATAAAGCCGGGTATATTGCAGGACGTTCTCATTATGATTTTGAAAAAATTGAAATTAATACAAATTCCATTAAATATCAAAAAATAGATTTCATCAAAAAGCTCCAATTTAAGTAGTTAAAAATGACCATCCAAGATCTTAAAAACAAAAACCTCCTCCTCTTCGAAGCTATTTCCGGAAGCCGGGCTTTTGGGCTGGCAACGGAGAATTCTGATACGGATATCCGTGGGGTGTATTATCTGCCGAAAGAAGATTTCTTTGGTCTGAACTATATTCCGCAGATTTCCAACGAGACCAATGACCTTACGTATTATGAAATCGGGAGGTTTGTAGAGCTACTGCAGAAAAATAATCCTAATATTCTTGAAATTCTGGCAAGTCCGGAGGATTGTATTCAATATAAACATCCGTTGATGGATCTTCTGAAAACCGAAGATTTCCTGTCAAAACTCTGTAAAGATACCTTTGCAGGCTATGCTATATCACAGATCAAAAAAGCGAAAGGTCTTAACAAAAAGATTTTAAATCCTGTTGAGAAAGAGAGAAAATCTATTCTGGATTTCTGTTTTATCCTTGACGGGCAAGGCGCTGTACCATTAAAAAAATGGCTGCATGAATTCCCCTCCTCTGGAGGGGTGTCCGCAGGACGGGGTGGTTTATCACAAGAGAAATGTGGATTAATAAGCATTGATCACACAAAGGGAATGTATGCTTTATTTTATGATGAATCGGGAACGTTAGGATATAAAGGTGTTATACAGAATGAAGAGGCCAATCAGGTTTCTGTGTCGTCCATTCCTAAAGATGAAAAACCGGTCGCTTATCTGTTCTGTAACCTTGATGCCTACTCTACGTATTGCAAAGACTACAGGGAATACTGGAAATGGGTGGCTGAGCGTAATGAAGACCGTTATAATGTCAATCAGACCCACGGGCAAAATTACGACAGCAAAAATATGATGCACACCATCAGGTTGCTGCAATCCTGTGAGCAGATTTTTAAAACCAGTTCACTGACGATCCGCGCAGAAAACCGGGACGAACTGTTAGATATCAAAGCTGGCAATCAATCTTATGAAAGTGTAATGCAAAAGGCAGAAAACCTTATAGAATCAATAGAAAATCATTATTCTGCATCCAGTCTTCCTGACGGGCCAGATCTGGAAAAAACAACAAAAATATTAATTCAGATCAGAGAAAAACTGTACGGAGATAATGATGAATTATAAATGATAAGTTATGAATGATGGGACTGTTAAATTCAAGCGCTCCTACTCTCTTACTCTCTTACTCTCTTACTCTCAAACCCAACAACTCACTTCTTCGAAGCCTTTGCCACCGGATTATAATCCAAACAGATTTTGATCCAGTATTCAAAATCAGCTGCTTTTTTAAAACCAATGGGTTCAACATAGCAATATCCATTTAACTGCTTCCCTTTCATAATCATCGGCAGGAAACCTTTTTTCTCCGAAACCTCATCTTCCATTTCAGGATCATAACGGCACATCAGGTTGTCATGACTGATATTGATGCACATTTTCCCGTTCACCAGAAAAGACAGTCCGCTGAACATTTTCTTCTCTTCAACCTCAATATTTTCTATGATTGAAAGCCGTTCACGGACCCGGTCGGCAAGTTCAGTACTGTAAGCCATGGTTTCTACTTTTTTATTATTTAAAATTAATTAAAAACAATGATTATCACAATCTTTTCAGTACTTTATTCTCAAATTCCACATAACACAAAATAAAATTTTATTTAAATTAATTATTGTTTTACGATAATTAATTATACATTTGCAATAGTAATTACTCTTCGTACCATGAATCAGACCAAAATTATTTCAAAAATTTTATTCTATATCTGTTCTGTATTGTCGGCCGGATATTTAATCACTTTTGTGTATTCCTTATTCTGCCTGATCAGCGGATTTGCAGTTACACCTTATAAAGAGGGAAAGTTCCTTCACATCAATTATCCGTTTACAGAACAGCCATTTCTGAATATCGAAAACAATTACTCCTATATGATTTTTTCATTTCTGTCTGTACTCATCACGTATGGAATCTTTTTCTGGTTATCTGCCAGGGTTTTCAAAGTATTTTTCCAGCAGAAACTGTTTACTCAGGAAAATATCATTCAGCTTAAGAAATTTTACCTGTACAATATTTTCATTCCTCTTCCGCTGGTGATGATCGCGAGTTTCTTTGTGGAAGTAGAAAGTATGATATGGGGACTGGTGTTTATTCACTTCATGCTTGGAATTTTCTGTCTGTTTCTTGCGAATATCTTTAAGCAAGGACTACATTTGCAAAACGAACAAGACCTATTTATTTAAAATGCCAATTATAGTCAACTTAGATGTGATGCTTGCCAAACGAAAAATGCAGAGTAAAGAATTGGCAGAAAAACTGGGTATCACGCCCGTAAACCTCTCTATCCTGAAAACCGGCAAAGCCAAAGGGGTACGCTTCGATACCCTTGAAGCCATCTGTAAAATCCTGGAATGCCAGCCGGGAGATATTCTTGAATTTAAAGAGTAGACGAGATTCGGGTTGTGGGATTCGGGGTACGAGTTGCGTGTTAGAGAGTTTGAGAGTAGGTGTGTAAAATCCTACTTCTAACTTCCAGCTACTAACCTCTAGACTTTAAACTTTAAACCTAAACTAGCTGCCGAAAGGCCGCCTGTCCTTCTATTCCCCAAACACAACGTTATGAACACATTATCAATCAACAATCTTAGTCTTACCTACAAAAATGGTTTTCAAGCCATTAAGAACATTTCCCTCGACATCCAAAACGGAATGTTTGGGCTTCTTGGTCCCAACGGAGCCGGAAAATCTTCTCTGATGAAAACTATTGTAGGGCTTCAGAAACCAACATCGGGAACACTGCATTTCAATGAAGTAGATATTATTAAAAATCCCGATTATATCAAACAGAATCTTGGATTTCTTCCTCAGGACTTTGGAGTTTATCCAAAGGTATCTGCTTATGACCTATTGGAACATATCGCTGTATTGAAAGGTATTACCGACAAAATTAATCGTAAAAATCAAATTCTGGGTCTTCTTGAAAAAGTCAACCTTTCTGATTTTGCTAAAAAAGAAGTACACACCTTCTCCGGAGGAATGAAACAGCGTTTCGGCGTAGCTCAGGCATTATTGGGAGATCCGAAAATTATTATTGTGGATGAACCTACTGCAGGATTGGACCCTGAAGAACGTAACCGATTTAACACATTGCTTAATGATATCAGCCAGGAGGTGATCGTTATTCTGTCCACTCATCTCGTTGAGGATGTCCGAAACCTTTGCTCACAAATGGCGGTAATGAATCACGGACAGATTCTCAAAAAAGGAAATCCGGGAAAATTAATCGCAGCGCTGGAAAATAAAATCTGGTCAAAACCTATTGACAAAACCGAACTGGAAACCTATGGTTACAGCTATGAGATCATCAGCAGACAGCTTCTTGAAAGAGAACTTCACATTACCGTATTTTCTGAAGAATCTCCAAAAGATTTCAGTTCCGTAACTCCTTTACTGGAACACGTTTATTTCCATACGCTCACCCAAAAACCTTAATCATGAACACTATATTTTTATTTGAAGCCAGACGTTCTTCCAAACACTGGCTCACCTATCTTGTGGCCTTACTCTTGGTTGCTATTGGTATTTTTTGCGGAAGCCAGTTCAATCTTTCAGTAGGGGAAGGAATTTATTTAAACTCACCTTATACCATCGGTTTTATGACCGGAATGCTGAGTCTTGCCGTTATTTTTTTTGCTACCGTGTATGCCTTACAGCTGTTGTTTAAAGATCAGGATTCAAAATTTGACCACATCCTGTTTTCATTTCCGATTTCAAAATCTACTTATCTGAAAGGGAAATTCATCGCTTATTTTCTTCAGACATTTGTAAGCTTTTCATTTCTGATGACAGGATTTATTATAGGACAAATCATGCGTACCGGAAGTGAAATGCAGGAAAGCTTTTCGATTATCCATTACCTTTATCCTTTATTGATCTTTGGCCTTATCAACAGTTTATTTATCTGCAGTTTTCTGTTTCTCATTTCATTTATTGTTAAGAAAAAACTACTGGTTGTAGTAGGTGGGCTGCTTTTGTATGTCTTTTATATGGTTATTTTATTATTTTCCAACTCACCTTTTATGGCTGGAAGCTTGCCTCAGTCTCTGGAAACACAGCAATTTTCAGCTTTGATTGACCCTTTTGGACTGTCTGCTTATTTCATGCAGGCCCGTGATCTGAGTTCACATCAGAAAAATATTCAGATGGTTCCTTTTACGGGTTACCTGTTGTTCAACAGGCTCTTTTTTATCCTTATATCAATTGGATTTCTTTTTGTCTCACTCAGATTATTTTCATTCTCCAATGTATCCGGAAAGAAAGTAAAAATGTCGGGAATTGTTCAGTCATTATCGGAAACGAACAGATCAGAATATTCAACTGTTTCAGCTAATTTTGGTAGACTATTTTCTTTTCGGGCTGTTTTTTCTTTTGTGAAAACCGATCTTACCTATCTGTTCAAAAGTATTGTTGTTCCTGCAGTTTTTATCCTCCTATTATTTTGTGTCGGCATGGAAATGTATGCCGAGATTGAAAAAGGGATTCGTCTTCCGCAGAAATATGCCGGTTCGGGACTTATGGCCACAACGATTTCAGAGAATTTTCATCTGCTTGGTCTTCTTATTTCAGTGTATTTTCTGAACGATATCTTCTGGAGAAGCCGCTCTTCCGGATTTTTTCTGATTGAAAACAGTACTTATTTCTCCAAAAACAGATTAACAGGACATTTTATTTCGATCAGTCTTCTGCTGTTTTTCTTTACAGGAATTCTAATTGCCCAGGGAATTGTTTTTCAGGCCGCTTATCAGTATTTTCATATCGACTGGAAGGCGTATCTTGGTGTTTTCCTTTTCAATACCTTCCCTCTGATGCTGTTTTCCGGATTGATCCTTTTGATTAATGACATAATTCCTAATAAATTCATTGCACTTGGATTTTCCATTCTTGCAGTTTTTGTATTGTCTGGCCCTGTTTCCGGGAAAATCATCACCTACCCTCTTTTCAGAATATTTTCAGATTTCAAAGGCACTTACAGCGATTTTAACGGCTATGGAATCTATGAAAAAGCTTTTGCACAAAGGCTTCTGTTCGGAGCGGGTGTTATCTCTACTTTATGGATGTTTAATGGTTTAATCAGGAGTAAAAAAATATCTGTTGCCTCTTCCATTTTAAGTATTCTTCTGCTGGTTTCAGGAATCTTTGCCGGAATATTTTTCATGAGAGGATATATTTCTAAAAACAAAGACCAGAACCTCTTAAGCTCTGTAGAATATGAAAAAAACTTCAGGAAATATAACAATATTCCACAGCCTGATATTACTGATGTTATCACAGAAATTAAGTTGTATCCTTCAGAAAATGCCTATCAGATTGCAGGAAAATACACCCTTACCAATCAAACCGATCAGCCTGTCAACAAAATACTCATCAATTTTAATGAGGATTTAAAGCTTGAATCTGCTGCATTGACATCAGGCCCTGAAACAATGAAAATTGATAAAAACACTACAGAAATTGTATTAAAACAGCCTATTCAACCGGGCAAAATGGCTTTTCTGAACTTCACCTTATCTTATCAATGGTTTGCTGTGAATGGTCATCAATCCTTTAATGCTATTATTGAAAACGGATCTTTTATGAGGATCAGCAGATATTATCCCACTATTGGTTATCAAAAGGATTATGAAATTCAGGATGAAAAGCAACGCCGCCAGTTCAAATTGGGAAAACTTACGGAACTGAAAGAACCTGAAGCCCCTGAAGTGGTAAAAAAGGATTTTATTAACCTCAATATGACTGTTTCTACCGAAGGGAACCAAACAGCCATAGGAACAGGAGATCTGGTAAAGAAATGGACAAAATCAGGACGTAATTATTTTGAGTACAAAGCAGGTCAAATCCCCTTTCGGTTTGCCGTTTCTTCAGCCAACTATGAAATAAAAAGTGAGCGCTATAAAGGAATTATCATCAATATCTTTTATCATCAAAAACATTTTGAAAATGCAGATCATCTTCTGGAAAATGCAAAGCTCACTTTAGAGTACTGCCAGCAGAATTTCGGAAAATATCCTTTTAAAACCATCAATTTTGCAGAGATTTCGTCTTTTACCCGAGGTTTTGCTGCCACGGCCTATCCTTCTGCCATCTTTATGCCTGAAGATATGATTTTCCATGCTAATATACAGGCAGACAAGAAACAGGATGTCATCAATGAATTGGCTGGTCATGAGCTTTCACACCTCTGGTGGGGAAACAGCCAGATCAATCCTGACGACAGAGAAGGTTCTGTAATGCTTACCGAAACACTGGCGATGTATACAGAAATGATGCTTTACAAGAAAATGCATGGCAGAGAAAAAATGATGGAAAGAATCAAAGTGCATGAGCAGATCTATGACAATGAAAAAGGATTATCCGAGAATGTTCCCATCTATAAAGCTACAGGAGATGTTCCTCATATTTCTTATTCCAAAGGGGCCGCGGCCATGGTAGAATTGAGCAATTTAATCGGCGAGGATAATGTCAATATAGCATTAAAAAGCTTTTTGAAAAACAATCAATATCCTAAGAAACCCTCTTCGTTGGATCTGCTGAATGAGTTTTATAAAGTAACAACAGATCCTTCAGTCAGAAAACAGATTGACAGATTATTTAAAACCATTTAAAATTTGAATTTTACCTATGATTCTCAAGGTAAGAAATTGGAATAGATTGCTTCACCTTCGGTTCGCAATGATATAAAAGCAAAAATCCCTCAAAATTGAGGGATTTTTTATGTTTGTCTTGTCCTGAAAAAAGTTGACTATTAATACAAAAAAATTAGTCATTATTATGGATTTTAAGAAAAAGGCTTCCCCTGCACAGGAATACAGCGAAGCATTTAAAAGACAAGTTGTCTCCGAATA
>Ga0308156_1003872_pt1 | contig 10978 bp, 12 predicted proteins | sample PhyAR2_FD_201041 | JGI IMG/M metagenome (GOLD analysis project Ga0308156, IMG submission 201041) | Phyllosphere microbial communities from UC Gill Tract Community Farm, Albany, California, United States - DLSL A.R2 | ecosystem: Host-associated > Plants > Phyllosphere > Unclassified | place: USA... | reverse complement strand
GCGGAGACCGAGCGGATCGGCTACGAGCAGCTCCGCGACCAGATGGGTGTGCTCATCGCGCGCGTGATGGCGGAGGGGTCGCTCTACGATCCTGATCTCGCGGCCAAGGCGCTGCTGCAGTCGCAGGGCGACGTGCTCGAGGCGGTCACGCTGATGCGCTCGTACCGCACCACGCTGCCGCGGTTCGGGGTGACCCCGGCCGTCGACACGGCCGGTCTGCCGTCCGAGCGCCGGGTCTCGGCGACCTTCAAGGACATCCCGGGCGGACAGCAGCTCGGCGCCACGTTCGACTACACCCACCGCCTGCTCGCCGACGAGCTCACCACCCCGGAGGTCCCGGTGTCCGACGCCGGCGACGCGCCCCCGGCGGCGGCGGGGGGCTCGGCGATGCCGCGCGTCACCGACCTGCTGGGCGTCGACGCGCTCATCGAACCGGATCGGCCAGAGGACTGGAGCGATCCGGATCCGGCCGACCTCACGCGCGAGCCCACCGTGTACCCGATGACTCGCGCCGAGCGCCTCCAGGCGCTGGGGCGCGGCGACGAGGGGTTCCTGCTCGCCCTCGGCTACTCGACGCAGCGCGGGTTCGGCAACAACCACCCGTTCGTCGGCGAGGTGCGCGTCGGCGAGGTCGAGGTCGAGTTCGATGCGCCGGAGCTCGGGATCACCATCCCGATCGGGCGGATCGAGGTCACCGAATGCCAGATGGTGAATCAGTTCGTGGGCAGCGCCGACCGGGCGCCGCAGTTCACCCGCGGATACGGGCTGGTGTTCGGCCGCGCCGAGCGCAAGGCGATGTCGATGTCGCTCGTGGACCGCGCGCTGCGTGCCGACGAGTTCTCGGAGCGCCGCGTCTCGCCCGCGCAGGACGAGGAGTTCGTCATCAGCCACGCCGACAACGTCCAGGCCACCGGCTTCGTCGAGCACCTGAAGCTGCCGCACTACGTCGACTTCCAGGGCGAGCTGGTGCTCATCCGGCAGCTGCACCGCGAGTTCCAGGAGCGCGTCGCCGCGACGCAGGCGGCCCGCGCCACCGAGAAGGAGGATCGTTATGCCTGAGCCCCGCATCGTCTACAACGAGGGGTACCTCGACGAGCAGACCAAGCGGGTCATCCGCCGCGCGCTGCTGAAGGCCATCGCCGTCCCCGGGTTCCAGGTGCCGTTCGCCTCGCGCGAGGTGCCCATGCCGCGCGGCTGGGGGACCGGCGGCGTGCAGGTCACGGCCGCGGTCATCGGGCAGTCCGACACGCTGAAGGTCATCGACCAGGGCGCGGACGACACGACCAACGCGGTGTCGATCCGCCAGTTCTTCGAGAAGGTCGCGGGGAGCCGCCCGACGACCCGCACGGATCTCGCCACGGTGATCCAGACCCGCCACCGCATCCCCGAGACGCCATTGGTCGAGGGACAGATCATGGTCTACCAGGTGCCGATCCCCGAGCCGCTGCGGTTCCTCGAGCCGCGCGAGACCGAGACGCGTCGCCTGCACGCCCTCGAGGAGTACGGCCTGATGTACGTCAAGCTCTACGAGGACATCTCGCGCTACGGCCACATCGCCAAGACCTACGACTATCCCGTGCTCGTCGGCGGCCGGTACGTGATGGCGCCCTCTCCGATCCCGAGCTTCGACAACCCGAAGCTGCATCAGAGCCCCGCCATGCACCTCTTCGGGGCTGGCCGGGAGAAGCGCATCTACGCCGTGCCGGCCTACACCGACGTCGAGAGCCTCGGGTTCGAGGACTTCCCCTTCGAGCCGCAGCGGTTCGAGACCCCGTGCGAGGTCTGCGGCGCCGAGGGCGTCTACCTCGACGAGATCGTGATGGACGACAGGGGAGCCGTTATGTACGCGTGCTCCGACACCGATCACTGCGAGCGCCGGGTGGCCGAACGGGGCCCTGCGCGGCCCGCCGAGAACAAGGAGGTCCGGGCATGAGCGGATCGCTTCCCCTGCTGAGCGTCGCGAACGCCGGTCACGCATACGGGGCCACCTTCGGCTGCCGCGGCGTCGACTTCGACCTCTGGCCCGGCGAGGTGCTGGCCATCGTCGGCGAATCGGGATCGGGCAAGTCGACGCTGCTGGGCATGCTCTCGCAGCGGCTGTCGGTCGACGAGGGCGAGATCCGCTACCGCCAGGGGAAGGAGCTCGTCGACCTGACCGCGCTGTCGGAGCGCGACGTGCGCCGCCTGTGGCGCACCGAGTGGGGCTTCGTGCACCAGCACGCCGTCGACGGGCTGCGGATGCACGTGTCGGCCGGGGGCAACATCGGCGAGCCGCTGATGGCCAACGGCGCGCGCCACTTCGGCGACATCCGCCGACAGGCCGAGGAATGGCTGGCCCGCGTGGAGATCCCGCTCGACCGCATCGACGACGCGCCCGCCACCTTCTCCGGCGGCATGCGTCAGCGCCTGCAGATCGCCCGCAACCTCGTCTTCGGGCCCCGCCTCGTCTTCATGGACGAGCCGACCTCCGGCCTCGACGTCTCGGTGCAGGCCCGCCTGCTCGACCTGATCCGATCCCTGGTCGCCGACCTCGGGCTCTCGGTCATCATCGTCACCCACGACCTCGCCGTCGCGCGTCTCATCTCGCACCGCACCCTGGTGATGAAGGACGGCGCCGTGATCGAGTCGGGTCTGACGGATCGGGTGCTCGACGATCCGCAGGCCGCCTACACCCAGCTGCTCGTCTCCTCGATCCTCCAGGGCTGATCACATGACTGCGACGTCGACCGACCACCGCCCCGACGCGGCGGCGACTCTGCCCGTGGGGGCCATCCTCAGCGTGCAGGACGTGGACAAGACCTTCACGCTGCACCTGCAGGGCCGCCAGCGCATCCCCGTGCTGGCGGGACTCACCTTCGACGTGCCCCGCGGATCCTGCGTGGTGCTCGGAGGAGAGTCCGGCGCCGGCAAGAGCACCGTGATGAAGATGGTGTACGGCTCGTACGGTGCGGGCCGCGGGCGGATCCTGCTCGACCGCGGCACGGCCGAGCGCCCGGGCGCTGTGCTGGATCTGGCCACCGCGCAGCCCCGCGAGGTGCTGGCGGCCCGGCGCGAGACGATGGGCTACGTGAGCCAGTTCCTGCGGGCCGTGCCCCGCGTCCCCGCCCTGGATGTCGTGGCCGAGCCGCTCGTCGAGCGGGGCACCGCCCGCGAGACGGCGCGCGAGAAGGCAGGGGAGATGCTCGAGCGCCTCTCGATCCCCGAGCGCCTGTGGACGCTGCCGCCCGCGACCTTCTCGGGCGGCGAGCAGCAGCGGGTGAACATCGCCCGCGGTTTCCTCGCCGAGCGGCCGCTGCTGCTGCTCGACGAGCCGACCGCGTCGCTCGACGCCCGCAACCGCGCGGTCGTCATCGACCTGATCCGCGAGCGCCTCGATCGGGGCGTGGGCATGCTCGCCATCTTCCACGACCACGACGTGCGCGACGCCGTGAGCGACGCGATCGTCGACGTGCGCGCCTTCACCCCCGGCGGCGCCGCATGACCCGCTACGCGGTCTACGCGCTGCCCGGGGCTCTCGGCGCGGCCGACGCGCCGGCGGGCACGGCGCTGCGGGCGGCGGGCGAGGGCTGGTACGCCCGCGCGGAGTTCGCCGACCTGACCACCGACCCCCGCCGGTACGGGTTCCACGGCACGCTCAAGGCGCCCTTCCGCCTGGCACCCGGGCGCACCGAGGACGAGCTGCGGGCGGCGGCCGACGCCTTCGCCGCCGGTCGCTCCGCGGCCGTGATCCGTGCCCCACGGGTGGCCGCGCTGGGCGGGTTCCGCGCCCTCATCGCGACCGGCGACGAGGGCGACCTCGCGGCGCTCGCCGCCGACGCGGTGCGGGGGTTCGAGCCGTTCCGGGCCCCGCTGAGCGACGCGGACATCGCGCGCCGCGACCCCGCGCGCCTGACGTCGCGGCAGCGGGAGCTGTTCGCGCAGTACGGCTACCCGTACGTGCTCGACGAGTTCCGGTTCCACCTGACCCTGACCGATCCCGTCCCGGACGACCGCGCCGGCGAGGTCGACCGAGCGCTGTCCGCCCACTTCGCCGACCTCGTCGGCGTCGACGTCCCGCTGCGCGCCGTCGCGCTGTTCGTCGAAGCGGCCCCGGGTGCCCCCTTCGAGATCCTCTCCGTCCATCCCTTCTCCGAGGAGACCTCCGCATGAGCAACGAGACCGTCTTCACCAACGCCCGGATCGTGCTGCGCGACGAGGTGGTCCACGGATCCGTGCGCGTCGCCGACGGCATGATCGCCGACATCTCGTCGACCCCGACGACGACGGGCGAGGACCTGCACGGCGACTTCCTGATGCCGGGCATCGTCGAGGTGCACACCGACCAGGTCGAGGCCCACTTCCAGCCGCGACCGAAGCGCTACTGGGATCCGATCCCGGCCGTCATCGCCCACGACGCGCAGATGGCGGCGTCCGGGATGACGACCGTGCTCGACGCGCTGCGCATCGGCACGGGCCCGACCGACGGCAACAGCATGGCGCGGAACGCGCGCACGCTGGTCGACGCCGTGGTGCACGCCGCGGACTCGGGCCTGCTGCGCGCCGACCACTTCGTGCACCTGCGCTGCGAGGTGTCCACGCCGGATGTCGTGGACGTGTTCGATCAGGTGGGCCTCCACGAGCGCGTGCGCATGGTGTCGCTCATGGACCACACCCCGGGCCAGCGTCAGTACGCCGACGTCGAGGCCTTCCGCACGTACATGGTCGGCAAGGGGCGCCTGACCAACGACGAGTTCGACGCCCACGTCGTCGAGCTGCACCGGCTGTCGGCCGCGTACGCCGACCCGCACCGCCGTCAGATGGCCGAGCGTGCGACCGCCCGCGGGATCACCATGGCCGCGCACGACGACGCCACGCAGGCGCACGTCGACGAGAGCACGGCGCTGGGCGTCGGCATCTCGGAGTTCCCGACCACGGTCGACGCCGCCCGCGCCGCCCGTGCGGCGGGGCAGCTCGTGGTGATGGGCGCGCCGAACATCGTGCGCGGCGGATCGCACTCCGGCAACGTGGCGGCGTCCGAGCTGCTGGCGGAGGGGCTGCTCGACATCCTCTCCAGCGACTACGTGCCCGCGAGCCCGTTGCAGGCAGCCTTCCTGCTGTTCGCGCGGGGAGACCTCACCCTGCCCGCCGCCTCGCGGCTGATCAGCGCGAACCCCGCGAAGGCCGTCGGTCTGGACGACCGGGGATCCATCGCGATCGGAACCCGCGGCGACCTCATCCGGGTGCACGCCTACGACGAGGCGCCGTCCGAGCAGCACCCGCTCGGCGTGCCGGTGCCGATCGTCCGTGCCGTCTGGCGCGAGGGAGCGCGGGTCGCATGACCGGGGCGTTCGTCGCCGTGGTCGGGCCTTCCGGGTCCGGGAAGGACGCGGTGCTCGACTGGGCGCGCACGCGGCTCGCCGGCTCGCGGTTCCTGTTCCCGCGGCGCGTGATCACCCGCCCGTCGGGGCCGGGGGAGGACCACGTGCCGGTGGCGCCGGAGGCCTTCGCCGCCGCCGAGGCGGCCGGTCGGTTCGCGCTGACCTGGCGCGCGCACGGCCTCGCGTACGGCGTCCCGGCGTCGGTGTCCGAGGCGATCGCCGACGGGTGGGTGGTGGTCGCCAACGTGTCGCGCGAGGTGCTGCCGGCGCTCGAGGACGTCTTCGGCCGCGCGCACACGGTGCGGATCACGGTGTCCGACGAGGTGCGCCGCGCCCGCATCGCCGCGCGGGGCCGCGAGAACTCCGCCGACGCGCACGCGCGGCTCGATCGCCCCGACCCGGCGCCCGGGTTCCCGGTCGACCTCGAGATCGTCAACGACGGGACGCTCGAAGACGCCGGGTCCCTGCTAGTCGACTTCCTGAGGGGCGTGGAGGCGCGCACCCTCGCGCGCTGAGCGGCCGCACGCGCTCAGACGGCGATGTCGTCCTCGACGGCCCCCTCGTCGAGGTATCGCACGAGCGAGGCCACGGCAGCCCGGCCTGCGCGGTTGGCGCCGACGGTCGACTGCGACGGCCCGAAGCCGATGAGGTGCACGCGCGGCTCGCCGGCGACCTGCGTGCCGCGCATCGTGATGCCGCCGAGCTCGTTGCGCAGGTACAGCGGATCGAGGTGGCTCAGATCGGCCCGGAAGCCGGTCGCCCAGAGGATCGCGTCGACCGGGGTGAAGGATCCGTCCGCCTCCCGCACCCCGTCCGGCTCGATGCGGGTGAACATGGGCCGTCGCACGAGCGCACCGCGATCCCGCGCCCGGCGCGCGGCGGGGCTCCAGCCGAGCCCGGTGTAGCCCACGACGCTGCCGGTCGGGCGGCCCGCCTCGACATCGGCGGTGACCCTGTCGATGGTGCTGCGGCCGGTCGTCTCGGGGTCGAACTCGCCCTCGATGAACACGGGCTCCCGGCGGGTGTACCAGTGGGTCTCGGCCACGCGCGAGATCTCCTCGAGCTGCTGCACGGCGGAGATCCCGCCGCCGACGATCGCGACGCGCTGGCCGGCGAAGTCCTCGAGCCGGCCGTACTCGCGGGTGTGCAGCTGCCGTCCCCGGAACGTCTCCGCCCCGGGGTAGCTCGGGCGGACCGGGTTCCCCCAGGTGCCCGTCGCGTTGATGATCGCGCGGGCGCGCCACGGCCCGCGATCCGTCGCGACGATCAGCTCGCCCTGCTCGTCGTCGTCCGCGTAGTCGACCGACAGCACCCGCACCGGCCGCAGGATCGCGGGGTCGTAGCGATCCTCGAAGTCCGCGAAGTAGCGCGGGACGGCCGTGCTGCTCGCCTCGTGCGCGTCCATCTCGGGCTGCGCGAGGCCCGGGAGGTCGAAGATCCGGTTGAGGCTGCCGACGGTGAGCGACGGCCACCGGTGCTGCCAGGCGCCGCCCGGGGCGGGATTCGCGTCGAGCACCACATACGACCGCGCCGCAGTGGGGGAGGTGAGGGCGCTCGCGAAGCCCGCGCGCTGCAGATGGAACGCGGCCGACAGGCCCGCCTGCCCGGCGCCGACGACCACGACGGTGGCGGTGCGGGGCGTGGTCATGCTGAGATCAACCGCCCGCGCCCGCGCGGCATTCCGGCGAGCGCGCGCGTCCGCACGGGCTACTTCTTCTTGCGGACCCGATCCTGGGCGCTCCTGGGCGGGTCGACCGTGACGTCGAGCGGCGGGTGGGCGCCCCCGCGCGACTCCCAGAAGCCCTCGACGCCCTTGGCCGCATGGGTCGCCGCGCGCACGCAGCGCTCGTCGGCCCAGCTGTTCAGGCGGTGCCCGGCGTGACCGCGCACGTGCTCGAGCACCACATCCGGCAGGCCGGCCGCGCGGCGGGCGTCGCGGGCCTCGATGAGGGCCTCGAGGATGTCGACGTTCTTCACCGGCTGCTTGGCCGAGGTCTTCCAGCCGCGGCGCTTGTGGCCGTCCATCCACGACCCGTAGGTGTTGATGGCGTACATCGAGTCGGCCTGGATCGTGAGGTGCGTCACGTGGGCGTTGTCGCGGATGCCGCGCAGCAGCGCCGTGAGCTCGCCGATGTTGTTCGTGCCGGCGGGGATCGCGCCCGCCGCCCACTGCCCGTCCTCGCCGACCCACGCCCAGCCGGTGGGGCCGGGGTTGCCCTGGCAGGCGCCGTCGGTGGCGATCACATAGGAATCCGAGGCGGAGGCGTCGCGGGGAGTTTCAGGCACCCGTCAACGGTAACCGCGTCGCGCCCCCGGCCCGGGCCGGATGGCCCGCAACTCCGTAACGAGCAGGAAACAGCGGCTCGCGTAGTCTCGCGCCAGACGAGGAGGCGGCATGCGCGACATCCGGATGCAGCGGGGCGGCGGACGATTCACCCTGGGCACCCCCGAGCAGCGCATGCTGGGCGCGCTGTCGGCCACTCTCGGCGTCGCGCTCGAGCCGGCGATGCTGATCCTGGACGGCGAGACCCGCCTCGAGATCGAGGGCGCGGCGCCCGACGCGAGCGTGGTGTGCCAGATCGTCGCCAACCAGGGGACGTTCACCTCTCAGCACCGCAACCGCGTGCACGCGAACCTCTACAAGCTCGCCTGGCTCGCCACGTCGGTGTTCCCGGATGCGCGAGCCGTTCTGGCCGTCAGCCCGACGACCGCGCAGGCGTTCACCCCGACCGGATGGGCGACGCTGGCCGCCCGCGACCTGGGCGTCGAGGTCTTCACGGTCGCGGACGACCTCGCCGTCGCGCCGGTCCCCGGCACCGTCCGCTGACGCCGCCGCCGACACCGCCGCCGATACCGAGGGATTTCACGGGCGCGAAACACGGCGGCCCGTCCCGGGAAACACGGCGCTCGTAATCTGACGGCAGATGGACCTCCGCGGGGCAAGCGCACGAAAGTGATTCGCCCCGCACGCTCTCCACTCAGCAGCCCTGGATCGAGCCTGTGGAGGACCCGTGTCGTTTATCCCCGCCCCACCCGTGAGCGCCGCCGAGCGCCCCACGTCACCGGACCCGCTGCGGCGGACCCTCGGCCACATGGCCACGTCGGTGACGATCGTGACCACCACGCACGACGGCACCCCGCACGGCTTCACCGCGAACAGCTTCGCGGCCGTGTCGCGCAACCCGCCCCTCGTGACGGTCTTCCTCGACGAGTCGGCCGAGTGCTATCCGGTGTTCGAGGTCGCGGAGCACGTCGCGATCAACGTGCTCGCCGACGGCCAGGACCACCTCGCCCGGGCCTTCGCCACCCGCGGCGCGGACAAGTTCGCCATCGCCGACGTCGAGGAGGCGCACCACGCGCCGATCCTCCGCGATGCGATGGCGACCATCCTCGGGGAGATCCAGGAGCGCTACGTGGTGGGCGACCACCTGATGCTGCTGATCGCCGTCGACGACGTGCAGTACCGCGATCGCGAGCCCCTCGTGTACCACAACCGCGTCTTCAGAAAGCTGGTGTGACCCGCATGGATACCCCGACCTCAGCCATCTCCGTCCGCGGTGCCCGCAAGGTGTACGGCGCGTCGCCGAACGCGCTGGTCGCGCTCGACGGCGTCGACCTCGAGATCCCCGCCGGCCGCTTCGTCAGCGTGATCGGTCCCTCCGGATGCGGCAAGTCGACGCTCCTGCGCCTCATCGGCAGCCTGGAGCAGCCGGACGGGGGCGACGTCGAGGTGTTCGGCGTCTCGCCCGAGGCCGCGTGCGCCGCGAAGCTCGTCGGCTTCGTGCCGCAGACGCCCGCCCTGCTGCCCTGGCTGAACGTGCTGCAGAACGTGACTCTGCCGCACCGGATCAACCGGGGTGCCGAGCGCCGTCGACCCGTCGCCTCCGGAGCCTCCGCCGGCCCCGCGCCGGATCTCGAGCAGCTGCTGCGCGACGTCGGTCTCGGCGGCGCCCTTCACAAGCTGCCCGCCCAGCTGTCGGGCGGGATGCAGCAGCGCACCGCGATCGTGCGGGCGCTGGGGCTGCGGCCCGAGGTCCTGCTCATGGACGAGCCGTTCTCGGCGCTGGACGAGTTCACCCGCGAGGTGCTGCAGGAGCAGCTGCTCGACCTCTGGGACGAGATCAAGACCACCGTCGTGTTCGTGACGCACTCGGTCACCGAGGCCGTGCGGCTCTCGGACACCGTGGTGGTGATGGCGCCGCGGCCGGGCCGGATCGTCGACGTGATCGACATCGGCCTGCCCCGCCCGCGCAGCGCGCGCCAGATCAAGACCCCCGAGTTCCACGCGTACGAGGACCTCATCCGCGACCGGCTGCAGTCGGCGTGGCAGTCTCCCGACCTCTCCACCGCCGCCTGAGGAGCACCGTCATGACCGCACTCGATGCCCCCACCGGTCTCGCCGAGACCCCCGCCCCCGCTGCGCGCATCGCCGCGCCCCCGGCCGCGCGCACCCTGCCGGCGTCGCTGCGCCCGAGCCGCTGGCTGCCGATCGTCCTGATGATCCTGGCGCTCGCCGCCCTGTGGCAGATCACCGCTCAGGGGATGCCCTACCTTCTGCCGCCGCTGCAGGCGATCGCGGAGACCCTCATCGGGAACCCGGCCTACTACCTCGAGAACGCGTGGATCACCCTGCAGGAGGCCCTGATCGGGCTGGCGATCGCCTTCGTCGGCTCGTCGATCCTCGCGGTCGCGATCAGCGAGGTCGCGGTGCTGCGCCGCGCGATCATGCCGATCGCCGTGGTGCTGAACGTGACGCCGCTGGTCGCCATCGCCCCCGCGCTGGTCGTCGCGTTCGGGTTCGGCCCCGAGCCGAAGCTGATCGTGACTGCGATCATCTGCTTCTTCCCGATCCTGATCAACGTGTCCGTGGGCCTGCGCTCCGTCCCCACGGCGGTGCTGCAGTTCTACAAGACGATCCACGCGTCGCGTGCCGAGATGCTCTGGCACGTGCGCGTCCCGAGCGCCCTGCCGTACCTGTTCGCCGCGCTGAAGATCGTCTTCCCGCTGTCGATCGTCGGCGCGGTCGTCGCCGAGATGTTCGCCCCCGGCGCCTCCGAGGGGCTCGGCACCGCGATCGGCCTGGCGAGCTCGAACAACAAGCTGCCCGTCATCTACGCGTCGATCTTCATGCTCGCGCTGATGGGCGCCGCCCTGCTCGGACTCATCACCGCCGTCGAGCGGCGGGCGCTGCGCTGGCACGAGACGCACGCCGACGGCGCCTGACCCCACGCCGGTTCCGCGCCCGATCCGCCCGCCCGAAACCCCGCCCGATCCGCCCGCCCGTCCCGCCCGGGGCGTCGCGTCGGCACCCCCTTGTCTCCGGCACCCGCCGGCCCCGCACAGCACCCCCACCCGATGCACCAGACAGGAGTCCCATGGCCCTCCCCACCGCCCTCCGCGCCCCCGTGGCCGCGATCGCCATCGCCGCGGCCGCCGCACTCTCCGCCTGCTCCGCACAGGCCCCGGCGGATGCCCCCGCCGCCGCCGAGCCGGGAGGCGAGGCGGCGATCTCCGACGACCGCTGCGCCCTCAACCGCGACGCGGGCACCGTCACCTACCTGACCGGCTACCAGTACCAGGCATCCGCGTCGATCCTCGAGATCCTCGCGGCCGAGGAGCTC
>Ga0308156_1003871_pt1 | contig 10980 bp, 14 predicted proteins | sample PhyAR2_FD_201041 | JGI IMG/M metagenome (GOLD analysis project Ga0308156, IMG submission 201041) | Phyllosphere microbial communities from UC Gill Tract Community Farm, Albany, California, United States - DLSL A.R2 | ecosystem: Host-associated > Plants > Phyllosphere > Unclassified | place: USA... | reverse complement strand
GCCGAGCCTCTCGAGAACGAAGGACGCGGAATTCACCTCTGCCTCGGTGACCTGCTCCGCTTCGGTGACCTCTTCCGCCCTGTCCTCGGCGGTCACCGCGCGGTCTCGTCCGTCGACCCCGCCTCGCCCGTCGTCTCCGCCCCGTCGGTCGTGGGGGTCGGGGAGCCGGTCGTCGCGCTGGCCTCGTCGGAGTAGTCGGGGCGATCGGGCTGCAGCGGCTGGTCGGAGTACTCTCCACCCTGGCGTCCGCCGAAGGGTCGGCCGTGGTCGGCGAACTCGTCGCGGGCGAAGACCAGCTCCCAGGCGCCCACCGTGAACCGGGCGCCGGTGCGCAGCGTCTGGGTGCGCTCGCCGGGGTGCGTCGCGTCGGCGGAGGGATTGGTGTTCATCTCGCCCTCGCCGTGCAGTTCGAGGACGTACTCGTCGCGTTTGTCGTGCGTGATCGTCGCGTGCACGGGGTCGGCTCCGTCGAGACGCAGCTCGAGGTCCGCCGCGGATCCGATGCGCACGACCTCGGCCTCGAGGGCGAACTCGCTCCGCTCGTCGTCGCGCGTGACACGCAGCCGGGGGTTGCCCGCGCCGAACTCGGCGTGGGTCGTCGTGGGCGTGTATCCCTCGTCGGGACGATCGTCGATGTGTCGTGCCATGATCAGGCCTCCTCGCAGTCACGAACGACGCTAGAGCCTCGGCGAGGTCCGTGTCAGGGGGTTGACTTCCGACGAGCATTCCGGAGTATCCCTCGATTATGATCGGGCTACGCAGATGACCGTCGGTCCGGCAGAAGGTGCCGGTGAGCAGCACAGGTCGCTCGCGTGGGGCAGAGGGAGGCCTGCATGGGAAAGTTCATCTACGAGGGCAGCGTCAAGACCGAGATCGAGGATCGCACCCTCACCCACCTGCAGCTCGTCATCACGGCCAAGCTGCGCAGGGCCGAGCCGTTCCCGTTCAGCTGGCGTGAGGACTCCAGCGTCGGGGGAGGGCGCACGACCGTGTGGATCCAGCCCGGCAGCGCTCTGGTCTTCAAGTACTACGGAAGCCGGCAGCCGTCGATCAACCGCGCGTGGATCGAAGCTCTCGCCTTCACCGCCAATGCCCCGAGCGGCCTGCACGTCGTGCCCGAGCCGAGCGAGACGCACGGCGCGGCGGCCGCGGCGGCAGAGAACGCCTCCCTCGACTCGAGTCCGCAGCTCTGAGACGGTTCCGGCCGCAGAGCCCGCCGCTCCGCGATCGCGCCTGAGGCTGTCAACCCCCTGCTGCGATCGCGCCGCGTCGGCGACTCTGGATGCATGACCGACATCACTCCCGACCCCCGCACGCAGCACCGCGACCAGGAGTTCCCCGGGCAGCAGCAGGAGCAGCCCGGCCTCACCGGTGAGATGACACCCGCACCCGACCACGGCGAGCACAGCTACGTCGGCAGCGGTCGTCTGCAGGGCCGCCGCGCCCTGATCACCGGCGGAGACTCCGGCATCGGCAGAGCGGTCGCCATCGCCTTCGCCCGGGAGGGCGCCGACGTGGCGATCGTGCACATGCCGGAGGAACAGGCGGATGCCGACGACACGCTCGCGCTGATCCGCGCCGAGGGTCGCACCGCGCTCGGTCTCGCCGGAGACGTGCGCGACGAGGGCTTCGCCACCGACATCGTCAGCCAGACGACGGATGCGCTGGGCGGCCTCGACATCGTCGTGCTCAACGCCGCGTACCAGCACGACATCGACGGCTTCGAGAACCTCGAGACCGACCGTCTGCGTCGGGTGTTCGAGACGAACCTGTTCGGACTCCTCTACACGGCGCGCGCCGCCTATCCGCGACTCGAACCGGGCGCGAGCATCATCGTGACGGCATCGGTGCAGGCCTACCAGCCGTCGCCCGCGCTCATCGACTATGCGATGACGAAGGCGGCCCAGGTCGCATTCGTGCAGGCGCTGGCCGAGGAGGCCGGCGAACGCGGCATCCGCGTCAACGCCGTGGCCCCCGGCCCGATCTGGACGCCGCTGATCCCGGCGACCGGCTGGAGCGACGAGCGGGTGCAGACGTTCGGGCAGGACACTCCTCTCGGCCGCGCCGGGCAGCCGGCCGAACTCGCCGGTGCCTATGTGTACCTGGCATCCGCCGAGTCGTCGTTCACCTCGGGATCGGTGATCGCGGTCACCGGCGGCAAGCACCTCTGACACGGTGCGGGGCGGCTCACCCGCCCGCACGTACCTCGCGCACGTACCTCGCCCCCGTAGGCTGGTCCGGTGCAGCAATCCGCGTCATCCCGTGCTCTCGTGGGCGTGGCGCTGGTCGTCGGCTCGTGCCTCTCGCTGCCCTTCGGCGCGGCGGTCGCCGCGCAGCTCTTCCCCGTTCTCGGTCCCTGGGGTGTGACGTCGCTGCGGGTCGCGATCGCGGCGCTGCTGCTGCTCGTGATCGTGCGTCCGCGCCCTCGGCGCTGGACCCGCGGGCAGTGGTTCGCCGCCGTGCTCTTCGGTCTGGCGCTCGCCGCGATGAACGGGTTCTTCTACGCCGCGATCGACCGCATCCCGCTCGGACCCGCGGTCGCGATCGAGTTCCTCGGGCCGCTGGTCCTGGCGGCGGCCCTCACCCGTCGTCGCGCCGACGCCGCCTGGGTCGGCGTCGCCCTGCTCGGCATGGTGCTGCTCGGAGTCGACGGCCTGACGGGAGCGGATGCGCTCGATCCGCTCGGCGTCGTGTTCGCGCTCGTCGCCGCCGGATTCTGGGCGCTGTACATCCGCATGAGCGCCCGCGTCGGCGCGCTGATCCCCGGCGCGGACGGGCTGGCGGTGGGGCTCCTGGTGGCGGCCGTCGTGCTGCTGCCCGTCGGCGTCCCCGCCGCGACGACGGTCGCCGGCGACATGCAGCTGCTCGTGCTGGCGGCGGTCACCGCGGTGCTGTCATCGGTGATCCCGTACAGCTTCGAGCTCGCCGCGCTGCGTCGCCTGCCCCAGCGCGTGTTCGGCGTGCTGCTCAGTCTCGAGCCGGCCTTCGCGACGCTCGCCGGCTGGCTCATCCTCGCGCAGGACGCGACCGTGCTGAAGGTGGCTGCGATCGCCCTCGTGATCGCGGCCAGCGTGGGGACGACCCTCGGGGCCCGGCGCCAGCAGCGGCGATCGGATGCCGATGCCGCGGCATCCGATCGTGTCGGCGACCAGGATGACGCGCGCATCGTCGACCGGGGCGACGATCGCGTCGGCGACGACCCCGGACCGTTCACCGGTCCCCTTCCGCTGCCCGATTAGCCTCTGCGCACAGTCGCCGACGTCTTCGCCGATGACGTGGCCGGCGTGACGTCGGGCAGCGGGTACCGGCGGCGCAGCAGCATCCGCTGCACCAGGGTCCAGATGACCGTGACCGTCAGGTAGAGCGCGGCGGCCAGCGGCACGAACGCGGCGAACACGACCGTCAGGTAGTGCAGCGCGCCCGCGATCCGCAGCATCGCGGGGGAGGAGAGCGGCGAGTCCTCGGCGCCCTCCGGAACCGGCGCCGGACGGAACACGCGTCGGCTGATGTCGGCGACCACGAGCATGATCACCGCGAGAGCGCCGAACACCAGAAGGGTCGCCGGCGAGGCCGTGCCTCCGAACACGGCCGACACGACGCTCGTGCCCAGCGGCGCTCCGAACAGGTCGTGCGTGAGCAGGTCGTTCGGGTGCCCGGCGATCTCGGGACGCAGGAACAGCGTGTACAGCAGGCCGACGACGGGGGCCTGTGCGAGCACCGGCAGCATGCCCGCGAACGGCGAGGTGTTCTCGCGGCGGTACAGCTCGAGCATCTCCTTCTGCAGCCGCTCGGGGTTCTTCTTGTGGCGGCGCTGGATCTCGCGCAGCTTCGGGGCGAGTCGTGCTCTGGTCTGTTCCGCGCGCGCCTGGGAGACGCCCACGGGGATCAGCAGGGCGCGCACCAGCAGGGTGACCAGGATGACCGCGAGGGCGGCGGCCGAAGCTCCGGCCAGCGGTTCGAGGAGTGAGGAGAGCCCCGCGAGGGCTCCGTAGGCCGCGTCGAGCAGAGCGGCGAGGGGTGGGAAGGCGAAGATGTCCATGGAAGTCCGTTCGTGTGTCGGGATGGGTCGGCGAAGCCGCGCGATCCCGTGCGAGACGGACTACGCGGCGACGGCGACTCCCGGCGCACGAGGACGCGGATGCCCCGCGGCATCCGGATCGCTCTGTGCGAGCAGAGTCGAGATGTCGATCGCCCGCAGCGGATGCGGCGTCGTGCCCTCACGCGGAGGGACGAGGCTGAGAGCCAGGGCGATCGTCAGGGTGGTGAGGGCGATCAGCGCGATCGCGACACCGAGGGCTGCGGCATCGGGCACGGCGATCACGCCGAGCGCGGACGCGACGAAGCCGAGCATCTGCCCGAACCACTCGCTCATGCGCGCCTCCCTCACCGCGAGGGTAGCACCGTCACGCGGGCGTAACCTCGGAGCATGACTGATCTGCGTGCGCTTCTCGGCATCGAGCATCCGATCGTCCTCGGCCCGTTCGGCGGGCTCTCGTCGGTGGCGCTGACCGCGGCGGTGAGCGAGGCGGGCGGGCTCGGCGGATACGGTCTCTACGGCTATGACGGCGACCGCATCCGGGCGACCGTCGCCGAGCTGCGCCGGGCGACCGCGCGCCCCTTCGCCGTGAACATCTGGATCCCGAGCGGCGACGAGGTCGAGCCGAACGCCCAGCACGCCGTGTTCGCGCAGGCGCTGCAGCCGTTCTACGACGCGGTCGGCGTCGAGATGCCGCCTCGACCCGCGCGCTATCTTCCGCCGCTCGACGAGCAGCTCGACGCGATCTGGGAGTCGGCCCCTCCGGTGCTGAGCGTCGTCTTCGGGGTGCCCTCGGAGGAGGTCGTCGCCGAGGCGCGTCGCCGCGGCATCCGCATCGTCGGCACCGCCACGACCGTCGCCGAGGCGGTGGCGCTCGCCGACTCGGGGGTCGATGCCGTCGTGGCGACCGGACTCGAGGCCGGAGGGCACCGGGTGTCGTTCCTGCGGCCCGCCGAGGAGTCGCTCATCGGCACCCTTGCGCTGGTGCCGCAGGTGGTCGACGCGGTGGACGTGCCGGTGATCGCCGCCGGCGGCATCGCCGACCGTCGCGGGGTCGCCGCCGCGTTCGCGCTCGGCGCCTCGGGCGTGCAGGTCGGCACGGCCTTTCTGGCCACCGCCGAATCGGCGGCGACGGACGCGCATCGCGCGGCGATCCGCTCGACGGCGGCCGACGGCACCGTGCTGACCCGCGCGATGAGCGGCCGGCTGGCGCGCGGCGCCCGCAACCGCGCGGTGCGGGCGATCGAGGCGAGTGGCACGATCGCCCCTTTCCCGATGCAGAACTGGCTCACCGGGCGGTTCCGTGCCGCGGCCGGCGAGCAGAACCTCGGCGAGCTGCAGTCGCTGTGGATGGGGCAGGGTGCGCCGCTCGTGGCGCACGGCACCGCCGCCGAGACCTTCGCGGAGATGCTCGCGGGAGTGCCGGCCGCCGGCGGCTAGAGGATGACGGTCGAGCGGCCGTGCACGATCACGCGGTCCTCGGCATGCCACTGCACCGCGCGCGCCAGCACCAGGCGCTCGACGTCGGCTCCGCGACGCTGCAGCTCGGCGGCGGACTCGGAGTGCGTGACGCGGGTGACGTCCTGCTCGATGATCGGGCCCTCGTCGAGGTCGGCGGTCGCGTAGTGCGCGGTCGCGCCGATCAGCTTGACCCCGCGGTCCTTCGCACGCGCATACGGGTTCGCGCCGATGAAGGCGGGCAGGAACGAGTGGTGGATGTTGATGATCGGCGCACCGACGCCCTCGATGAAGTCATCGGTGAGGATCTGCATGTATCGCGCGAGCACGACGAGGTCGACGTTGCCTCGCAGCAGCTCCAGCTGACGCTGCTCCATCGCCAGCTTGTCTCCCGAGGGGATGTGCACGAACGGCACACCGAACGAGCGCACCGACTCGGCGAGATCGGGGTGGTTCGACACGACCATGGTGACGTCGATGTCGAGCTGTCCGCGCTGCGTGCGCCACAGCAGCTCCATCAGGCAGTGATCGTACTTCGACACGAAGATCGCCACGCGCTTGCGGCGGGCGGTGTCGTGCAGGGACCACTCCATGCCGAATCGCTCGGCGACCGCCGCGATGTCGGCTTCGAGAGCCGGACGCGCGGCGGAGAGGCCGGGGAGGTGGATCACGGTGCGCTGGAAGAAGCGGCCGCCCTCGGAGTCCGTCGAGTGCTGGTCGAGCGAGATGATGTTCGCGCCGTGCTGCGCGAGCACGCCGGCGACGGCGGAGACGATGCCGGGCTGGTCGTCGCAGGCGATGAGCAGACGGGCGGTGTCGGGCTGAGACATGGGGACTCCTCGAGGGTGTGCATCGATTCTGCCGTGCCGGGCGCCCGCCGAGCGAATCGCGGACCTACCCTGGAGGGATGGACATGCAGGGGGCGACCGCATCGGCGTTGCTCGCGAGCGCGCGGGCCGGGCTCGCGGGGGCGCCCCGCGAAGGACTCGGCGAGGAGCGCGAGTCACGCTGGCGCGGGCACCGGATCGTGCGGATCGGCGAGGCCTGGCACCTCGGAGTGCTGCTGCTGACCGACGAGCACACTCTCGCGACCGCCGAGGTGCTGCGCGCCGCCGACCCGGGGCGACGCGGATACACGGCCGAGTCGGCCCGGGAGCGCGCCGCGCGCCGGGCGCTCGCGCTGCGGGGAGGCTTCGGCGAGGGCGAGGTCGCGCACATCGGCTGGAGCGTCATCGACGTGGATGCGGTCGACGCCGGCGGATCGTCGGGTCCGCTGGCCGTCATCGACGGCGTGCCCTCCGTACGATGGAGCACCGCGGGCGGATGGATGCCGCTGGAGGCATATCTTCGCGAGAGGGTGCAGCTGCTGCGCGACGCCGTGGCGTGATCACGCGAGCCCACGCGACCGATCTCGGTGCGGGTGCGGGTGCGGAAGCTCAGGCCGCGAACGTCTGCGCGAAGCGGCGCAGCAGGGCGGCCCCCTCGGTGACGGATGCCGAGAGCACCTGCCGCTGCACGAGATCGAACTCCTCCGGGTCGAAGTATCCGGTCGTGCGGTAGAAGGTCATGCGGTCGGCGAAGTCGCGGGGAGTGGGCTCAGGGTGGAACTGCGCCGTGTACAGGTGGGTGCCGACCCGGTAGGCCTGCACAGGGCAGGTCGCGTTGGTGGCGAGCAGCACCGCGCCGTCGGGCACGGCGACCGCGCTCTCCTTGTGCGCCGTGAACACCGTGAGTGCGGGAGCGCTGGGCCCGAAGATCGGGTCGTCGGCTGCCGCGGCGGTGGTCTCGATCACGGCGGCGCTCGCGGACTCGGGTGTCGCCGAGGTCACCTCGCCCCCCAGCATGCGCGTCACCACGCCGATGCTGAAGCACGTGAAGAAGGCGGCGATCTCACCGGCGATGGCGCTGCGCGCGATCCGCTCGAGGTCGCCCTCGACACGGCGCTGCACCGGGGACTTCGCGGGGTCGGTGACGTTGAACGGCGAACCGCCCACCACCACGCCGCGGTAGCGGGCGAGACGAGCAGGGTCCAAGCGCTCGGTCAGCAGGTCGAGACGGTCGACGACGTCGACGCCGAGTGCGCGCCGGAACGAGGCGTGCTCGGCGTCTGCCGCCCCGAGCTCGGGACGCACGCAGACGTAGAGAAGCGAGACCACCACGAGAGTCTAACGAGCGTCAGCGCGACGAATTCGCCGTGCGTCCCCGCACGATGCCCACGAACGTGTCGACGTCGGGCGTGGTGCGCTCGCGCGGCCAGGCCAGAGCGACGGTCGACGTCGGGCCGTCGGCCAGCACCCGGTGATCGGCGTCCTTGCGGTGATGCACGCGGGCGAGCGACATCGGCACGATCACGATGCCGATGCCCGTCGCGGCGGTCGCGATCGACTCGGCGGTCGGCAGCGGCGCGAAGGCCGGGGCCACCGCGCCGGGCACCGTGAACGGCACGAGCGCGTCGTCGGAGGGCGTCATGACGACCTCGCCCGCCAGGTCGGAGAGCGTGAGCTCGTCGGCCGCGAGCAGGTGCGACTCGATCGAGGCGACGACCACGGGAAGCTCGTCGTACAGGGGGATGACGTGCACCGCGTCGCGGCTCAGGCCGGCGGCCGCCAGAGCCTCGTCATCGAGGGGCAGTCGCACGAGCGCCGCATCGACGTCGGAGAGAGCCGTCTGCTGCGCTGCGACAGTGATCGGCACGAGCTCGAGCGGCACCTGGGGCATCCGCTGCTTCCAGGCGTCGATCCACTTGCCGGGAGTGGCGCCGGGCACCGTGCCGAGGCGGAAGGACCGCGGCGCCTCGGATTCGGGCGCGGGAGCGTCGAAGGCGACCTTGGCGGTCTTCTTCGGCGGCTTCGGCGGGGGGAAGCGCTGTGCGGGCGCGGCCTTGCTGCGCCGCACCGGTCCGGTCGGGCGCGAGGGTCGCCGCTGCTGCTTCGCCATCAGGCCAGAGTACCCGGCGGGGTACTGCCCACCGGGCCGATCCGGGTCTTCGGGGTCAGGCCGCGAGCCAGAGGCCTCGGCGATCGGTGGCGACGGTGAGTCCCGCGGCGACCGTCTCGTCGTCGCCGATGCGCGCACCGCGCACGATGCGCGCGCCCGCGCCGACCTCGGTGCGGACTCCGACGTGGGCGTTGTCGCCCACCGCGGCGCCCTGGCCGATGTGCGCGTGCGCCTCGATGTGCGCGCCTTCGCCGATCACGGCATCCGGTTCGATCCACGCACCGCGTGCGACGGTCGCGCCGGCCCCGACGCGTGCGCCGGGTTCGACGTACGCGCCTGCTTCGACGTGCGCCTTGGGGTGCACCTTCGCGCCGTGCGCGACGAGACCGCGACCGTTGGCGTGCTTGCGGTATCGCAGCGTGGCGCCCTGGTCGTTCTCGATGTCGATGTAGTTCTTACCCACGATTCCTCCCCGTGCTCCGAACCTGCTCCGAACCTGTTCGGATATATCAACAACCACGGGACCGCTCGATTCATTCCCGAGCATGGAATCAGGTCATCGCTGGCAGACGGGGCACCAGAAGGTGATGCGCTCGCGGGTCGGATCCGCGCCCAGCTCGCCCCGACGGATGGGGGTGCCGCAGCGTCGGCACGGCCGCCCGGCGCGTCCGTAGACCCACGTTCCCTGACCCGGTCGATCGACCCCGGTGAAGGTGCGGTGCCGACGGTCGCGATTCGCGCGGATCGTGCGCACGCCGAGGGCGAGCAGGGCCACGACATCGACCTCGGGGGTGGGCGTGGTCGGCAGGATCCCACGGAGGAACAGCAGCTCGGCCGCGTACTCGTTCCCGAAGCCGGCGACGGAGCGCTGATCGAGGAGGGCGACGTGGATCGCGCGGGTGTCGGCGCTCAGGCGGCGCGCGGCCTCGGCGGCATCCCAGTCGGGACCGAGCGGATCGGGCCCGAGGTGCCCCACCAGGTCCTGCTCGTCGCGCGTCGGCACGACCTCGATCTCGGCCAGGTCGATGCCGACGGCGTCACGGTCGGCCGTGCCGACGATGGCGCGCACCTTGAAGGCAGGATGCCGCCACTTCTCGCCCGACCGATAGGTCAGCCACGCGCCGTCCATGCGCAGATGGGAATGCAGAGTGGTGTCGCCGATGCGCAGCAGCAGATGCTTGCCGCGCGGGATCGAGGCGATGATCGGCTGGCCGGTGAGGTCGACCGTCGCGAACCGCGGGACGCGCAGGTCGAAGCGGGCGACCTCGGATCCGACCAGCGCCTCTTCGAGACGCTTCGCCGTGCGGAAGACGGTGTCGCCCTCGGGCATCAGGCCGGTCCCGGCTGCTCGGGTGCGGTCGCGGCGAGCGGTGTGCGCTGCAGCATGGTGCGCGCGAGCAGGGTCGAACCGGCGACGGCCGCGGGCATGACGGCCACCGCACCCCCGGGGATCAGGAAGCACAGCTGCGTCGCCACCCCGAACCCGAGCACGCGGGCGCGGCTGCTGCGGAAGAGCGCGGCGCGGTCGGCGGGGCTCAGATCGCGGGCGTCGAACGCGCGACCGGTGAGCTCGCGCGCCAGCAGCCGCCCCGAGAGCGCCACTCCGAGCACCGCGCCGAGCACGCCGCCCACCAGCGGGATGAGCCCGATCAGCAGCACGACGACCGCGACGAGGACGCCGAGGAGCACGAGACGGATGCCCTCGCCGAGGGCCGTCCAGAACCCGCCCCCCTCGGAGTCGGGCGCGTCGCCGAGGTCCTTCTCGACCGCCTGCCAGATCCGCTGGTAGAACGGGTCGCCGATGGCCAGGGCGAGGGCGCTGAACACCGCGCTCGCGAGCGCGAGAGCCGCGACGAGCACGACCAGACTCACGGCACCGCGGAACAGCGACCGCCACGGCTCGAGCCATCGGTCGGCGAACGGCGTCAGCGCATCGGAGATCAGCCCGAGCGACAGGGCGAGGGGCACGAGCACCGCGATCAGCAGCACGGCGGCGATCAGCGCGGGCACGAGCCCGAGCGCCATGAGACCGGGACGCCGTCGCCACGTGCCGAATCCGCGCAGGAGGGTGCGGATCCCCTCGAAGAACTCGCCGATCATCCCCTCAGCCTAGGAGGCGGATGAGGAAACCGTCGCGTCGGGCACGAGATCGCGCAGCATCCGCACATCGAGGTCGAGCATCGAGCGCACCGCGTGCACGCCGCCGGGACGTGCGCGGGTCGAATCCCCGATGACGACCGTGGTGCATCCGGCAGCCAGAGCGGCGGTGGCGCCCACGAGCGAGTCCTCGAGGGCGATGCAGCGTCGTGCGGGCAGCCCCAGCGCCGCGGCGGCCTGCAGGTAGGGATCCGGCGCGGGCTTGAGGCGGGTCGCGTCATCGGCGGTCACCGTCGCACGGAACGACGACAGGTCGACGGAGAGGGCGAAGCGATCGACCCAGTGCCGAGGCGACGACGTGACGAGTGCCACGGGCACGTCGGCCGCGCTCAGGGCACGGAGCAGCCGCTCGGCGCCGGGACGCCAGGTGACGTCGTGCGAGTACGCCTCGA
>Ga0308156_1003869_pt1 | contig 10984 bp, 6 predicted proteins | sample PhyAR2_FD_201041 | JGI IMG/M metagenome (GOLD analysis project Ga0308156, IMG submission 201041) | Phyllosphere microbial communities from UC Gill Tract Community Farm, Albany, California, United States - DLSL A.R2 | ecosystem: Host-associated > Plants > Phyllosphere > Unclassified | place: USA... | reverse complement strand
TGGCTGCGCATGACCCGGCGCCTGCTGATCGCCGCCATCATCCTCGGCAGCTACGGCTTCTATCGCCTGCTGCAGGGCCATGGCGATCTCTCCAGCCTGGGCATCGTCTCCTTTGTCGCCACCGTGCAATTCCTGCCCGGCGCGCTGTCGGTGCTCTACTGGCAGACGGCCAATCGCAAGGGTTTCATCGCCGGCCTGCTGTGCGGCCTGGGCCTGTGGTTCCTGAGCATGCTCATGCCGCTGGTGGCCGACATCAATCCGCTGCACATCGGCGTCTTCAGCTATCGCATCAGCGCCAGCAACTGGCACCTCGCCGCCGTGGCCTCGCTGACCGTCAACGTGCTGGTGTTCGCCCTGGTCTCGCTGTTCACCGAAGCCAGCGAAGAAGAGAAGAGCGCCGCCGAGGCCTGCGCGGTGGACAACGTCCGCCGTCCGCAGCGCCGCGAACTGGCGGCCAGCTCGCCCCAGGACTTCGCGGCCCAGCTGGCCAAGCCGCTGGGCGCCAAGACCGCGCAAAAGGAAGTCGAGCGCGCCCTGGCCGACCTGCTGCTGCCCTATGACGAACGCCGCCCCTATGCCCTGCGCCGGTTGCGCGATCGCATCGAGGCCAACCTCTCGGGCCTGATGGGCCCGCGGGTCGCCCAGGACATCGTCGAGACCTTTCTGCCGTTCAAGGCGGAAAGCGAGGCCTATGCCACCGAAGACATCCACTTCATCGAGAATCGCCTGGAAGACTACCAGTCGCGCCTGACGGGTCTTGCCGCCGAGCTGGACGCCCTGCGCCGCTATCACCGCCAGACCCTGCAGGAATTGCCCATGGGCGTCTGCTCCCTGGCCCGCGACCGCGAGATCCTCATGTGGAACCGCGCCATGGAAGAACTCACCGGCATCGATGGCGCCCGGGTGGTGGGCTCGCGCCTGAGTGCCCTGCCCGATCCCTGGCAGGACCTGTTCGAGCGCTTTCTCGCCGAGCCGGCGCAGCAGCACCTCTACAAGCAGCGCCTGCCCCAGGAACATGAGCAGCGCTGGCTCAATCTGCACAAGGCGACCATCGACGAACCCCTGGCGGTGGGCAGCAACGGCACGGTGCTGGTGGTGGAAGACATCAGCGAGACCCAACTGCTGGAAGACCGCCTGATCCACTCCGAGCGCCTGGCCTCCATCGGCCGGCTGGCCGCGGGCGTCGCCCACGAGATCGGCAACCCGGTCACCGGCATTGCCTGCCTGGCGCAGAATCTGCGCGAGGAGCGCGAGGCGGACGAAGAGATCGACGAGATCAGCAGCCAGATCATCGAGCAGACCCGCCGCATCACCCGCATCGTCCAGTCGCTGATGAGTTTCGCCCATGCCGGCGGCCGCCAGCAGGCCCACGAACCGGTATGCGTGGCCGAGGCGGCGCAGGAGGCCATCGCCCTGCTCTCGCTCAATCGGCAGAGCGTGGACGTCGACTTCTTCAATCTCTGCGACCCGGAACACCTGGTGCAGGGCGATCCCCAACGGCTGGTGCAGGTGATGATCAACCTGCTGTCCAACGCCCGCGACGCCTCGCCGGCCGGCGCGCCGATCCGCGTGCGCAGCGAGGCCCATGGCCAGACCGTGACCCTGAGCGTCGAAGACGAAGGCAGCGGCATTCCCAAGGCCATCGTCAGTCGGCTGTTCGAACCCTTCTTCACCACCAAGGACCCGGGCAAGGGGACAGGGCTTGGCTTGGCGCTGGTCTATTCCATCGTAGAAGAGCATTATGGTCAGATAATGATCGATAGTCCTACCGACCCCGTGACCGGCCAGGGTACCCGCATTCGGGTACTGCTGCCGCGCTATCTCGGGTTGCCGGAGGCGCCGTGACGGACCCATCCGCCTGCTGGATGGATCTGCTAAAGCATTCGGAAGTCCAGACGACCGCGACAACACACGCTGCCTGGCGTGGGTCGTCTTGCCTTCCCGTAAGAGAGCGCACTTGATGGCCCATATCCTGATTGTCGAAGACGAGAAGATCATCCGTTCGGCGCTGCGCCGCCTGCTCGAGCGCAACCAGTTCCGTGTCAGCGAAGCCGGCTCCGTCCAGGAAGCCCAGGATCTCTACGACGTTCCCAGCTTCGATCTCGTCATCAGCGATCTGCGCCTGCCCGGCGCCCCCGGTACCGAGATGATCGATCTCGCCAAGGGCAAGCCGGTGCTGATCATGACCAGCTACGCCAGCCTTCGCTCGGCGGTCGATTCCATGAAACAGGGCGCGGTGGACTACATCGCCAAGCCCTTCGACCACGACGAGATGCTGCAGGCCGTGGCGCGCATCCTGGTGGAGCGCGAGCAGCGCCCGCCGATGGCCGCCGAGGAAAATGTCACGCCGGCACCGGCGCCGGCCACCGGCGAGATCGGCATCATCGGCAACTGCGCGCCGATGCAGGATCTCTTCGGCAAGATCCGCAAGGTCGCGCCCACCGACTCCACCGTGCTGATCCAGGGTGAATCGGGTACCGGCAAGGAACTGGTAGCGCGGGCACTGCACAATCTGTCGCGGCGGGCCAAGGCGCCGCTGATCTCGGTCAACTGCGCGGCCATTCCCGAGACCCTGATCGAGTCCGAACTCTTCGGCCACGAGAAGGGTGCCTTCACCGGCGCCAGTGCCAGCCGTACCGGTCTGGTGGAAGCGGCCGACGGCGGCACCCTGTTTCTCGACGAGATCGGCGAATTGCCGCTGGAGGCCCAGGCACGCCTGCTGCGCGTGCTGCAGGAAGGCGAGATTCGCCGGGTCGGCTCGGTGCAGTCGCAAAAGGTCGATGTGCGCCTGATCGCCGCGACCCACCGGGATCTCAAGGGCCTGGCCAAGATCGGCCAGTTCCGCGAAGACCTCTTCTATCGCCTCAATGTCATCTCCCTGCGTCTGCCCGCCCTGCGCGAACGTGGCGGCGACGTCATGGAGATCGCCCGGGTGTTCCTCGCTCGCCAGTCGGCGCGCATGAGTCGCCCAGGCCTGAAGTTCGGCGCCGAAGCCGAGGCCGCCATTCGCCACTACAACTGGCCGGGCAACGTACGTGAACTGGAGAACGCCATCGAGCGCTCGGTGATTCTAAGCGAAGGCCAGGAGATCAGTGCCGATCAATTGGGCATCGACATCGAGCTCGGCGACCTGGAGCTGGCCGACAGCTACCTGGATCCGCTGCCGAGCACGGGACTGGGTAACGGCAATGGCGCCCACGAGCCCACCGAGGACCTGTCGCTGGAGGACTACTTCCAGCACTTCGTGCTCGAACACCAGGACCACATGACCGAGACCGAGCTGGCGCGCAAGCTGGGCGTCAGCCGCAAGTGCCTCTGGGAACGTCGTCAGCGCCTGGGCATCCCGCGGCGCAAGGCCAGCGCCAGTAGCGACGCTTCCTGATCCATACCGGGGCGTGACAGCCTTGCACGTCCCGCGGTAACACCTCTCCAGTCCCTCCCCCATCCTTTGCAATGTGTTACCGCCGTAACAGCCGGCGGGTTCAGCGGTAACGAAAAATTGCCTGTAGCCCCTGAGCAAAAAGGCTACATTTTTCGCAAGCAATTGAAAATAAAGGACTTTTTAAAACTGGCACGGCATCTGCTTTGTGTTCTCGTACAAGAACAATAAGAACGTACCCCAGCCATAACAAAAACAAGACGTAGCGACTCCAGCACAATAAGAACAAGCAGGCGGAGGCGTAGCTAACTGATCATTTTGGAGAAGAGTCGTCTAGCGGGATGGTCCGCGCGATGTCAGGCCAGAGAACAACAAAACTGCCCCGAGGCAGCACCCGTACCAGGCAGAGCAGGAATGATCCTGACGACATCAGCTTCCAAAGTAATCCGTTTGCTCTTGGCTCTAGACTTCAGAGCCTTTCCGGCGGCAGGTAACCGCACGGAACAGACCACACAAGAAAAACAAGAGGTCTGGATAAACAATAAAAACAAAGCACGTACCACCTTGGGGGGGAGCTTCGGCTCCCCCAGTGCCTTTGACAGCCTCCCCTCCCTCGTTCAAGATCCCCTCCTTATCTATTGCGCAACGGTTCCCGCCGTGGGCCAGATTGCGTATAGCCGTCTCTCCGAACAGAAACTCGCATGCTGAAGAAGCTGATCCAGACTCTGCGCTCGCCCTTGCGGCGTACCCCGGCCGCGCCTGCCTTGCCCATCGAACTGCCCCGCAGTCAGCATGCTCTGGAACGAGAGCGCATCAGCCGCTACGCCCTGAGCGTCGTCGAGCGGCTGGAAAAGGCGGGTTATCAGGCCTACCTAGTGGGCGGTTGCGTCCGGGACCTGCTGCTGGGCTTCGAGCCCAAGGACTTCGATGTCGCCACCAGTGCCACGCCCGAACAGGTGCGGGCCGAATTCCGCAATGCACGGGTCATCGGTCGGCGTTTCAAGCTGGTCCACGTGCACTTCGGCCGCGAGATCATCGAGGTCGCGACCTTCCGCGCCAACCATCCCACCGGCGATGCCGAGGACGAGGCCCAGGGCTCGCGCCATGAAAGCGGCCGGATCCTGCGCGACAACATCTATGGCAACCATGAACAGGATGCCCAGCGGCGCGACTTCACCATCAACGCGCTTTACTACGATGCCAGCGGCGAACGCATCCTCGACTACGCCAATGGCACCCAGGACATCCGCCTGCGGCAGATCCGCCTGATCGGTGATCCCGAGCAGCGCTACCAGGAAGACCCGGTACGGATGCTGCGCGCCGTGCGCTTCGCGGCCAAGCTGGACTTCCAGATCGAGACCGCCACCGCCGAACCCATCAGTCGCCTGGCACCGCTGCTGCGGGACATTCCCGCACCGCGCCTGTTCGACGAGGTGATCAAGCTGCTGCTCGGCGGCAAGGCCGAACGCACCTTCGAGCTGCTCTGCCAGTACGGCCTGTTCGCCCCGCTGTTCCCGGCCAGTGGCGAAGCCCTGGAACGCGACCCGGAATACGCCGGCAGCCTGATTCGCCAGGCCCTGGCCAATACCGATACCCGCATCCGTGAAGGCAAGCCGGTCACTCCGGCCTTCCTGTTCGCCGCCCTGCTCTGGCCGGCCCTGCCCGAGCGCGTCCGTCATCATCAGGACCTCGGTCTGGCGCCGATTCCGGCCATGCAGGAAGCCGCCCACGACCTGACCGTGCAGCAGTGCCAACGGACCGCCGTCCCCAAGCGCTTCACCCTGCCGATGCGCGAGATCTGGGACATGCAGGAACGCCTGCCGCGTCGTCAGGGCAAGCGCGCCGATCAACTGCTGGAAAATCCGCGCTTCCGGGCCGGCTACGATTTCCTCCTGCTGCGCGAGAGCGCGGGCGAAGAGACCGGTGGCCTGGGCGACTGGTGGACGCGCTACCAGGAGGTCGGTGACAGCCAGCGGCGCGAGATGATCAAGAACCTCAGCCGGGACGAAGGCGCGCCGGCCAAGCGTCGCCGCCGGGGCGGCAGCAGTCGCAAGCGGCGCACCTCGGATGCGCCCACCGCCGGCGACGAATGATGGAACGGGTCTATCTCGGCCTGGGCAGCAACCTGGCCGAGCCGCGGCGGCAGCTGGATGCCGCCCTGGAGGCCCTGGCCAGCCTGCCCGAGAGTCAGCTGGTGGCGGTCTCCGCCTTCTATGCCAGCGACCCCCTGGGTCCGCCCGACCAGCCGCGCTACGTCAATGCCGTCGCCGCGCTGGACACCGCCCTCGCCCCCCTGGCGCTGCTCGACGCCACCCAGGCCATCGAACAGCAGCAGGGCCGCGTGCGCAAGGACGAACGCTGGGGTCCACGCACCCTGGACATCGACATCCTGCTGTTCGGCGAACGGCTGATCGACGAGCCACGCCTGCAGGTGCCGCACTATCACCTCCAGGCCCGCGCCTTCGTGCTCTATCCGCTGGCCGAGCTGGCTCCCGCGCTGCACCTGCCCGACGGCCGCCACTTGCCGGACCTGCTGTCCGCCTGCCCTTTCGAAGGCCTGGAGCGGCTGCTACCGTCGTCACTCAGCCGGTAACACAGCCGTAACACCGAGCATTGACTTGTGCCGGACGCGCCGGGACTATAGCAGCCGTTTGCGCGTGGCCACCCCGCGCCCGCGGCGCCCAGACAACAACCATAGCGCCGTCCCACGAGGACCCCTTGCATGCCTGATATCAGCCTCACGACCCTTCAGGGGCTCAAGCAGCGCGGCGAAAAGATCGCCATGCTGACCGCCTACGATGCCACCTTCGCCCAGGCCGCCAGCCAGGCCGGCGTGGAGATGCTGCTCGTCGGCGATTCCCTCGGCATGGTGCTGCAGGGTCACGACAGCACCCTGCCGGTGACCCTCGACGACATGGTCTACCACACCGCCTGCGTCAAGCGCGGCCATGCGGGGGCCTTCATCGTCGCCGACCTGTCGTTCATGACCTATGCCACCCTGGAGCAGACCCTGACCAGCGCCGGTCGCCTGATGCAGGCGGGTGCGCAGATGGTCAAGCTCGAGGGCGATGCCTGGCTGGCCGAGCCGATTCGCCGCCTGGCCGCCAATGGCGTGCCGGTATGTGCCCACCTGGGCCTGACGCCCCAGTCGGTCAATGTCTTCGGCGGCTTCAAGGTGCAGGGCCGCGATCCGCTCCGCGCGCAGCAGCTGCGCGAGGCCGCGCGGGAGCTGGAAGAAGCCGGCGCGGCCATGCTGCTGCTGGAATGCGTGCCCTCGGCGCTGGCCGAGGAAATCACCCGGGCCGCCCGGGTGCCGGTGATCGGCATCGGCGCCGGTGCCGCCACCGATGGCCAGGTGCTGGTGCTGCACGACATGCTCGGCCTGGCCCTGCGCGGGCGCACGCCGAAATTCGTCCGCAACTTCATGGCCGGTCAGGACAGCATCCAGGCTGCCCTGGCGGCCTACGTCGCCGCCGTCAAGGACGGCAGCTTTCCCGCTCCCGAACACGGATTCTCCGCATGAAAACGGTCCATAGCGTCCGCGAACTGCGCGCCGCCGTTGGCGCCGCGCGCCGCCAGGGCCTGCGCATCGGCCTGGTGCCCACCATGGGCAATCTGCACGCCGGCCATATCGCCCTGGTGGAGACCGCCCGGCGTCACGCCGACTTCGTGGTGGCGAGCATCTTCGTCAATCCGCTGCAGTTCGGCCCCGGCGAGGATCTGGACACCTACCCCCGCACCCTGGCGGAAGACAGCCGCCAGCTGAACGAGGCCCATTGCGATCTGCTGTTCGCACCGGCGGTGGCCGAGATGTATCCCAGCGGCATGGACGGCCTGGCCCGGGTAAACGTCCCCCAAGTCTCGGAAGGCCTCTGCGGCGCACGCCGTCCCGGGCATTTCGAGGGCGTGGCGACGGTGGTCACCAAGCTGTTCCAGATGGCGCAACCGGACGTGGCGGTGTTTGGCGAAAAGGACTATCAGCAGCTGGCGGTGATCCGCAAGCTGGTGCAGGACCTGGACATGCCCATCGAGATCGTCGCCCAGCCCACGGTGCGGGCCACCGACGGCCTGGCGCTGTCGTCCCGCAATGGCTATCTCGATGACGGCCAGCGCGCCAGTGCGCCCTGCCTGTACAGCCTGCTCAGGCGGCTCGCCGATCAGCTCGCCGCCGGCGCCGCGGTGGAGCCGACCCTGGCCGCCGGTGTCGCCGAACTGCAAGCTCAGGGGCTTAGGGTGGACTACTTGGAACTGCGTGAGCAGCTGAGTCTGCAACCGGCCGGGCCGGACACCTCGGCGCTGGTCCTGCTGGTGGCGGCCTACCTCGGCCAGACCCGCTTGATCGACAACCTGAGCTTTCGCCGCAGGGCCCGAGTGTGACGCAACCGAAGGTTAGCTCACCCGCCCCTGACTGAACCCTGGAAGCCCGGAACATACCGGGCTTTTTCATGCTCGAAGCGCGGCGCCACGACCGGCGTCTCGCGGTCACCGACTTTCTCTTGCAAGCCAGCGGCTTGTGGGGCACAACAGCAAACAAGAGCCACCAAGGAAAAGCCTACCCATGGAGTACTATCAACATCCCCTCGACGTGACCCAGCTCGCCTCCTGGAAAGCGCTGCAAGAGCACCGCAAGGCCATGCAGAATTTCCGCATGCGCGACGCCTTCGCCGCCGACCCGCAGCGGTTCACGCAGTTCTCCCTGAACACCAGTGGTCTGTTCCTCGACTATTCCAAGAACCTCATCACCGAGCAGACCCGTGAGCTGCTGGTGAACCTGGCTCGCGAAGCGGGCCTGGAAGGCGCCATCCACACCCTGTTCGACGGCGCCTACGTCAACTCCTCCGAACACCGCCCCGCCCTGCACACCGCCCTGCGCCGCCCGGTGGGCGACAGCGTCCAGATCGACGGCCAGGACATCATGCCCGAGGTGCACCGGGTCCTGAACCAGATGACCCAGCTGGTCACCCGCATCCACAACGGCCTCTGGCGCGGCTACACCGAGAAGCCGATCACCGACGTGGTCAACATCGGCATCGGTGGCTCCTTCCTCGGTCCGCAACTGGTCTCCGAGGCGCTGGTGCCCTTCACCCAGCGCGGCGTGCGTTGCCACTACCTCGCCAACATCGATGGCAGCGAATTCCGCGAGGTGACCTCCAAGCTCGCCGCCGACACTACCCTGTTCATCGTCTCCTCCAAGTCCTTCGGCACCCTGGAGACCCTGAAGAACGCTCAGGCCGCCCGCGCCTGGTGCCTGGCCCAGGGCTGTCCGGAGCCGGAGCTGCACAAGCACTTCATCGCCGTCTCCAGCAACGTCAAGGTGGCGGTGGAATTCGGCATCGCCGAAGAGAACATCTTCCCCATGTGGGATTGGGTCGGCGGTCGCTATTCGCTGTGGTCGGCGATCGGCCTGCCCATCGCCCTGGCCATCGGCATGTCCAACTTCAAGGACCTGCTGGCCGGCGCCTATGCCATGGACCAGCACTTCACCAGCGCCCCCTTCGAAGAGAACATGCCGGTGCTGCTGGGCCTGCTCGGGGTCTGGTACGGCAATTTCTGGGGCGCGACCAGTCACGCCATCCTGCCCTACGACCACCACCTGCGTAACTTCGTGAAGCACCTGCAGCAGCTGGACATGGAGTCCAACGGCAAGAGCGTGCGTCAGGACGGCTCGCCGGTGAGTGTGGAGACCGGCCCGGTGATCTGGGGCGGCGTCGGCTGCAACGGTCAGCACGCCTACCACCAGCTGCTGCACCAGGGCACCCACCTGATCCCCGGCGACTTCATCGTGCCGGTGGTGAGCCACAACCCGGTGGCCGATCACCAGCAGTGGCTCTATGCCAACTGCCTGTCGCAGAGCCAGGCGCTGATGCTGGGCAAGACCCGCGAAGAAGCCGAGGTCGAGCTGCGCGAGAAGGGCCTGGGCGAAGCCGAGATCGCCAAGCTGGCGCCGCACAAGGTGATCCCGGGCAACCGCCCGAGCAACACCCTGGTGCTGGAGCGCATCTCGCCACGGCGCCTGGGTGCGCTGGTGGCCCTGTACGAGCACAAGGTGTTCGTGCAAAGCGTCATCTGGGGCATCAACTGCTTCGACCAGTGGGGCGTCGAGTTGGGCAAGGAGCTGGGCAAGGATGTCTACCAGCACATCATCGGCCGCAGCGAAGGCAAGGCCGACGATGGTTCGACCCAGGGCCTGATCGACTACTTCCGCGGTCGTCACCGCGGCTGATCGATCAAGGTCGGCTCGGAAAAGCGCCGCTCTGCGGCGCTTTTTTCGTTTTATCGCCTCGCTGAACCCCGGCAGGCCATCCGCGGCCTAAACTAGGAGCACAACAACACCAAGAAGGAGCCGGCCATGAGCCAACGCTATCCCGTGCCCGAGAGCCTGAGTGCCCGCACCCACCTCGACGAAGCCCGTTATCGCGAGCTCTACCAGCGCTCGGTGGAACAGCCGGAGCGCTTCTGGAGCGAACAGGCCAGCGCCCTGCTCGACTGGTCGCGCACCTGGGACGAAGTCCATAGCGGCGATCTGCGCCAGGGCCAGACCCGCTGGTTCAGCGGTGGCCAGCTCAACGTCGCCTACAACTGCATCGATCGCCACCTGGGCGCCCGAGCCGAGCAGACCGCCATCCTCTGGGAAGGCGACGATCCCGCCGACAGCCAGGCCATCAGCTATCGCCAGTTGCACGAGCGCGTCAGCCGCCTGGCCAATGTGCTCAGGGATCGCGGGGTCAGGAAAGGCGACCGCGTCTGCCTCTATATGCCGATGATTCCCGAGGCGGCCTACGCCATGCTCGCCTGCGCCCGCATCGGCGCGGTGCACTCGGTGGTGTTCGGCGGCTTCTCGCCCGAGGCGTTGCGCGACCGCATCCTCGATTCCGACTGCCGGGTGGTGATCACCGCCGACGAGGGTGTACGCGGCGGCAAGCGTGTCCCGCTCAAGGCCAATGTCGACAAGGCCCTGGCCAAGTGCCCGGAGGTCCACACGGTGGTCATGGTCGAACGCACCGGCGCCGGCGTGCCCCGTCAGGAGGGGCGCGACCTGCCCTATGCCCAGGCGCTGGCCGCGGCGTCGCCCGACTGCCCAGCGGAGCCCATGGACGCCGAGGACCCGCTGTTCATCCTCTACACCTCCGGTTCCACCGGCAAACCCAAGGGCGTGCTGCACACCACCGGCGGCTACCTGCTGGGCGCCACCCTGAGCTTCAAGTACCTCTTCGACTACCACGAGGGTCAGGTCTTCTGGTGCACCGCCGACGTTGGCTGGGTCACCGGCCACAGCTATATCGTCTACGGCCCCCTGGCCAATGGCGCCACCACCCTGATGTTCGAAGGCGTACCGAGCTATCCCGATGCCAGTCGCCTCTGGCAGGTGGTGGACAAGCACCAGGTCAACATCTTCTATACCGCCCCCACCGCCCTGCGCGCCCTGATGCGCGAAGGCGACGGGCCGGTACAGCGCACCTCGCGCAAGAGCCTGCAGCTGCTGGGCAGCGTCGGCGAGCCGATCAATCCCGAGGCCTGGGAGTGGTATCACCGGGTAGTGGGCGAAGGGCGCTGTCCTATCGTCGACACCTGGTGGCAGACCGAGACCGGCAGCATCCTGATCGC
>Ga0308156_1003867_pt1 | contig 10990 bp, 9 predicted proteins | sample PhyAR2_FD_201041 | JGI IMG/M metagenome (GOLD analysis project Ga0308156, IMG submission 201041) | Phyllosphere microbial communities from UC Gill Tract Community Farm, Albany, California, United States - DLSL A.R2 | ecosystem: Host-associated > Plants > Phyllosphere > Unclassified | place: USA... | reverse complement strand
GGTGCTGCTTATGAGCAGCGTCGTGAATGTGTCCGCGTGGGCCTGCACAACAACTGGTCCCATGAAGCAATACTGACCAAGCTGCGCGAGCTGGATGCCCAAGCCGCCGCTGACGCACTGGCTGCGGCAGAAGCAGCAGCTGAACCTGTAGCAGAGCAAGAGGAACCTGCGAATGTCTAACGATCCGCGTCCGTCGTTCGGTGGTGCCGAACCGGAAACGGCTGAGGTGCGACTTCCCCCACGCGAAGCCCTTTTGGGCAAAGACGTGGCGGAGGTAGCCTTCGAGCTGGTAAAACTCAATCCCACTTTTTCTTTTGCCGAAGCAACTGAGCGTGCGAAAAGTCTGGTCATTCTGAATGCGCCGGTGGAAGATACTCCGCCACCGGTGGTAGACACCGTGGCTTCCGTACTCGACACGCCACTCGGTGAAGACCGCGAAGCGACCCCGGAGATGTTGGCTGCACTCAGAAGCACTGAGAACCAACTGGAACAGCCGGTCAAACTTGACCTCTCTCCGGTACAGCCACAGCCTGAACCTACGCCAGCGGTACAACCGCGTGCACAACCCATCACTGAAATCCCAGTGGCGAGCCAACAGTTCCACTCTCCGGTAGAACCTGCGGCTATTGCGGATAAGTTCCCTGCACCGGTTAAAGAAGATGTGGTTCCTGCCCCTGCGTTGGATGTAGAAGATGCCCCGGCAGACCGCGACGAGCAGACGCCGAACCTCTCGAAAGAGAAACGTCGTCAGATTGATTTCGGGCCAGAACCACACCGTGCCGAAATTGCCAGCATGGACCCGGAAGATCCCCATCGCGTACTGACCCAAAGTGATGAACTGATTGGTACCACGCTGCCGCTCGCCGGTGAGCAGGAAGTCATGCAGTTCTTTGCCAGTATTCCGCGTAACCGCGAAGGGCGTCCGATGTTCCGCAATGCCGCCGAGGAGGAGCGTTACCAGAAGCTCTTTACGGCGTTGGAATTGACCCCGCCTATCATGATTAATAACCGTGCTGCGTTTGACATGGCACTGGAACGTGATGATACGTCGTGGCAACAGACCATCAAGCTGCCGAACAACAAGTTCGTCTCTGCGGTAACTGACCGTGGCGCGAATGCGCAAGGTGCCATGGCCGCTCTGCGTCGTCGTCGTGGTTCCGGTTCACCGGTTTCTGTCTGGCTGCCTGCAACCGGTATCTTTGTCGGCTTCCGTGCTCCACATGAAAACGACATGTGTGACTTCGATATTCGTATCACGTCAGAGCAGTCGAAAATCGGGATGTTCACGTACGGTCTGCTGTTGGCCTCATCATCGGGCGTGTATCTTCAGCACATGATCGAGCACTCGCTGAACTTTGCGGTAGACACCACTTACGACTGTCAGGGTCTGGACATTAAGACCGCACTGATGGACATCGTGGATGTGGATGACTACTGGCTGCTGGTCATCGGGCCGTTGATGGCGAAGTTCCCAGCCGGTATTCCGTGGAAGCTGCTGTGTCCGAACCACGAATGTGGGCATGAGCGTGAAGTACGTCTGAATCTGGCTCGTTGTATCCGTATGGCTGACGGTCTGTTCTCAGACCTGCACCGTTCACTCTGGCTGCGCCAGCGCGGCAAAGGGCCGGATGCAATTATCGGTAACGAAGAATACCTTCAATACCGTAAAGAGCTGCCGAAGTCCAAAGCCTCTCGCTTCCATTACGAGCAGCTGGGTATTACGGTAGAGTTCGGCCGTTCCACTATCGGTCAGTTCATTGACAACACCAATGCGTGGGTAGAGAAGATTAACAGCTCCGCCACTAACGCACTGGCTAACCATGCAACTGAAACCGAGCGTTCGCAATACATTCGTCTGGCTGCGGAAAACCGCCGACTGACGCGTTATGCGACACACGTTAAAGCCATCATCGTTGAAGAGACGGTGAAAGGTGAACCGGTTGAGTCCCGCGAAGAAGATCCAGACCGTATCTTTGAGATGTTAGAAGAACTCTCTTCTGATCGCATGTACGTGCTGGCATTTGAAAACGCACTGTCCACTTACAACGAAGAATCTCGCATGGCCGTGTTTGGTTACATGGGTCACGCGTGTCCGAGCTGTAAGACCGGTGAAGGTGAAGAAGACGGTCCGTTCCGTGGTATTGTTACCATTAGCCCGGACAAGGTTTTTTTCGCGCTATCTCGTGTGGTGTTCGAGATACAGAGAGTCTACTTACAACAATTCGAAAATATTGGATAGACGCCGACGACGTTCCAGCCGAAGCTATTATCACTGCCATGAAGCTGGACACCACCTCACTGTTCAAACGGCGAGACAGTCGACCTATCACGTATCAAGAAGCGCATGACGAGCTACTCTCCACGTACGACGGGATACTCGGGTTAGAGACCGGTGAGAACAACATCAGTGTCTCTGACTTCGAGAACCCCATTAACCAGAGCTTGTATGAAATCTGGGCGACCACGTACGTGCGTGAAGGTATCAAGGAGCTGTTTGGTTACGACCTTGATACCTGGCTTGATAGGCCGCGTTGGAAGTTGATGAAGCATCTGGAAATCGCAAAACGTCGTCGTGCTGAGCTAGACAATGCTAAGAAAGGCGCAATCCCGCCAGAACTTGAGAAAGAACTGAAGGGACGCATCTAAGGGAGCTTCGGCTCCCTTTTATTTTTTTGTTGTTATGAGACCCATTTTAGGAAACCGTCATGACTGACTTATACGAAGACTATGCCGACACACTCGGTCTGGTGAGACAAGAAGGCCGCTTGGCCCCGGTGTTAGACTTAGTGTCGTTAGCTATCGAGTATGGTTACGATACGACGCTGATGGATATTTATACCGGTCAAATCCCGGATATGAACGAAGAGTGTCTGCGACTGGAAGCGCTGGTTAACCGTTGCGCCTGCGCGCTGGCCCAACGTTTGGGCGTTGGGTTGAACCCACAGGTGGCTTACCGTAAACCGAAAGAAGTAGTACGCATCATCCATGGCCTGACTTCAGCCTTTGAAGAATTCGAAGACACGGACACCCTGTACGGAATTCTGCTGTCAGGAGAACCGCCTGCGTATATCCTTGAGAATATGGTACGTTACGTCTATGGGGATAATGACATCCACTTCGAAGATTTGGTAGTGGTGGTGGAACCGCGTGTGATTAACGTCATGCGTAACTTCCTGGCCGCCACCTCAGCAGAACAGCAAGATGCCGATGCAGAGAACCCACGTACCCAACGTGTGGTGCAATTCCTGCGAGTATACCCACAGAACCCGTCTGCATATGTGTTCCTGAACCTGAGCGACACCTCGGATATCAATAGTGTGGTCAGTGCACTTGATTTCAGTGAAGAAGCTGGCGTGGGTGAAAGTGAGCTGTTGGCCATTTACGCCGTCGGGCTGTCCATCATTGAGAATGAGACATTCGACGATGCTTATGGGGCACTAGAAGGAATGCTCGAACTGATTAACAGTGACGAAGCGCCCGAAGAACCCATCCTGCGTGACGGCTTAGAGGCATTGAAGAAAATCTACGGGGTAGAGGAGCAAACTGATGAACCGGATTGAGTATCTGATTGCTGCGTGTAATGCCGAGGCGTGGCGTCGACTCGTCTGGCGTATTGGCTTGTTCAACGTCTGTATCTTTCCCGAGGCACACGAACGGCCTGAGCAGTACGACCTGAACTTCATTGAAGGAATGGCGCACTACTGGGATGAAGTGAATGGCCACTGGGAGTGGGTGCCCATTAAGGACGCTGTAAAGGACGCTGAGCTGTTTGTTCCTGAGATGCGATTCCAACTACCGGTGGGTGGTTATCCGGGCTTAGAGAGCGAAATAGAGACGTCTGTGGGACGGTATGTCCTGAACTGGGTTGTCATCTATTATGCCTTTGAGAAACGGATGCCGTATCTGGAAACGGGCCACCCGATGGACATCCGTAAAGAGATGTACAGTCGCTGTGTGGACTACGAGGATGATGACCCAGAAAACGTGGGTGCGATTCGCCCTAGTATGGTTGACCGGTTTGTTAACGGGTTAGCTGAACTGGCCCCACTGGCCAAAGCCATTGCGCCTACGGGCACCCTTCGGTCATGGACGGTTCACCCGGATACCTACAAAATCCGTGATGCCCTGCTTGAGAAACACAAAGACGAACTGGATAACCCAGCGGTCATTGTGAAGATTGAGCAAGCGCTGGACGAACTCGATAAAGAGTGGCTGTCCGGTGACCAATCGGTGCAGTATTACGCCTCGAAGAAATCCCGTATGCGTCGCCGTAAGCTGATGCTGATGTATGGGATTGAATCGGCCTTCCAAGAAGGGGCTGACTTTACCCTGATACCAAACGCATTGGTTGAGGTGGATAAAGAAGGGCTCAAGAATCTAGTGGCGAAGTACAACTCGATTCGTGACGGTTCTTTCTCTCGTGGTGCAGAAACTGCGAAAGGGGGTGAGCAGGTACGTATCATCCAGATGATTTTCCAGAACCACAAAATCGTCGAAGGGGATTGCGGAACGAAACTCGTCCATCAGGTGTTTATCACGGAATTGAACGTGAAGCGCTATATCGGCATGAACGCCATGGTTAATGGTAAGCTGACAGCTATCACGGACAGCTTCATGAAAGCCAATGTGGGGAAAATCGTTAACCTACGTCGCCCCATCCTATGTCAGATGGGTCACGTTGACTGCTGCGCGGCTTGTGCCTCGAATGAGAAAGCCAAGGAACCGCGTGCAATTGCCGCCGATATCTCTACCGCGTTCTCAAACGTCATGGGTGTCGCAATGGCAAAGATGCACGGTTCTGATACCGTGGTCGTCGAATTCAAACCCAAACTTCACATCACTTAAAAGGATATATCATGACTCAGCCAGTTAAAGACACGAGCACTCAAAATGCTGCGCGTCCTGAAACCCTTTCGGTCACCAGTGCAGCCTACAGCAACGATGAACAGAGTCAGGTCAAACTGATTGCTGATATGCTGGATACTGCCGGTAACACCGTGGGCCGTAATAAGTCACCGAGTGCACAGAAGAAAGCCGAAGCGTACGGACAGCTGCATAACGCGTTCCGTAATCTGTTCAAGCTGCGCGGTCAAGCCTTCCTCGACGGCTTTACGTGTTTCGTCTCTGCGGTGAACAAATACCCGGATGGGATTTTCTATCTGCCGCTGGTAAATGAAAACCTGTCAGACTTCAGCAATCAGGCTGAGCGTGAAGTGTTCATGATCTTCATTAACAACACGGTACGCTTTGCGCGCTCTGCTAATAAAGGCGCGTTCTCCCAGACCAGTAATATCGATCGTCTGGCGTCGCGTATGTCTGACCCGGAACTGCGCAGCCTGCTGCGCGCTGCCTTCCTCGCAGAATAAAAAAATAAAGCTACCTACTCCATTGGGAGTAGGTAGTCTTTTTATTAAAAGCCTTGTGCGTATTCTTCAGACGGTTCGCTGTTTGCTACACGACGGTTAAACGCATCCAACACATCGTCCTTGTCGGGTAACAAGAAGAAGCTGTTGGCGATATCCATCGCATTCACACGACCCGCTGTCAGATTCACACCGGTACGACGCCGAACCTCCTCGGATACCCCATTGATGAACAGCAGTTCAAAGATGGTGGTCTCACGCGATTGGTTCATCATGTTGGTCGCGGATGGGTAAGCCTGTGTTAAGTCCGCATCCGCAGTCTGACCACGGAACGCCGAATAGAACTGGGGCAGTTCTTTTAACACGTCCAATCCGTTCTCGGCGTTCATACACGCCGTTAACGTGACAATCCAACCATCTGTCCCGATAACCTCTTCGTCGTAGTTGTTACGCATCTCTGCCCCCACACTGCCTGCCACGTAGCCTTGGGCTAACAAGTAGTAGGTGAAGGCGATACAGATACGCTTCGGTAACGACGGGAAGATATCGTACATCGAGTAACCGGCCAAAATCGTTATCGCTGAGGAGAGGTCATTGGTTTTCTTATCCAACAACACAATCATCAGGTTATCGAAGATGTTATAGACACAATACTCCAGCGGGAACTCTCGCTGGGCTTTTAAGTGCCAATCCAGTTTCTCCTCATACGGCAGACCCGGTATGTCAAGTTTGTTCAACCCCAACTCTGAATCCAGTATCGCATTCAGTTTATAGCTGGGTCGCTGACCTTCATGCACACGCAGTGAGCGGAACAGCAGAACGACGCCATACAGTACAGAACGTGCCACTGCTGACTCGGTGCTTTGGTAAGCGACTTGGACTCCGTCTTCTTCGACGCCATGTCTTTCTTGAACCACACCTTGCGGTATTGCTTCGGTACATCCGGGTGACAGAACACATCTTCCGGCTCGACACAACCACGCTCTAACGCTTCCATCATTCGTGTGATATCGAACTCATGGTTCCATGCCACTAACAAGTCAGGCAGACGTGGGTGAATCTCTTCAAACATACGGACAATACATTGCGCTGAGTCAAGACATTCGTACGTGAAGATTTTGTAATCCGCGATCACGTTCTTAATCTTGACTTCGGTTTCGCCCGTCTTTTTATTTTTTTCTCTGAACTCAATCTTGCTCAGCAGTTCCTGCGCCTTGGCAATCAGACGGTTGTCCCAGTTCTTCCCAATACGCGCTACGTAATCTTTCGTGCAGAACATGTGGATTTCATCGTCCAGTACAAACGACATAATCCACGGGTCACGCGACTTGTCTTCCTCGCGGGTTTCAACGTCATACACGCAGATGCGATTCGGTGTGGTGCAATCTTTATACTTCTGCATGTACTTCTGTTTAATCCAGCTCGTAACCGGCAAGTCAGCTAGATAAACGAAGGGGCTGGTACAAACCTGACGAAGACGTTTCTTCGGGTCAGGGAAACGGGCACCCAAACCCATTTGCAATGTCTTGGCCATTAACGCATCGGTTGTCATCAATTCCTGACAACGCGACTTCAATTCGAACTCTTTCTTTTCCTTGTGATTACGATACGGCTCTTGTGTTACGTACACCGGACGCTTCACGTTTTCACGCAGTTGGATACGCGGAATAAGCCGTCCATCCTTAGTATGGATGACCTCTTTAATGAGGACTAAGTCGTTTTCCCCGCTCTCGTCAGTGGCATAAGCGACGTGCTTACACTCCTTCGCTATGACGTCATCGGGACTGAAATACATGTTGGTTTCCATCGGTTCTCTCTCATCGATCCGCCTCTATATTGATCGGTGGTGACGTAAAAACTTTTTAAAGGAACGTCTGATATGGGCTACTGGTCTAAGCACGCTCAAAGCGTGAAAGAACTCAAGCGTGTTGCCGCTGAGTCAATTAAGTTTCAAGATAAGAAAAAACTGGCATCACTCGCCGATATCGTTGCTAAGTTCCAAGCGGCGGGGGATTTCTCCATCGCTGCATACGACACCTCCGGTATCAAAGAGTGGATTCAGAAGAATCACGGCATCGGTGTGACCTTCACCAATGGCGCGGAGCTGGGTCTGGAGTCCGAACTGTTTGCGGCGATTCAACCTCCGCAGATTGATGCCAATAACCCGATAGTGGCGCAATTCCACCGCGTGGTGTATCAGGGCAACAAAGACCTTGACCTGTACAGCAAGTTTATCAAAGACAACGAGCTGAATGGCGAGTTCGATGATAACAACGCCGTGCTGAAAGGCGACCTGTCGAAAATCACTTCACCGCTTTACGTGACCCCGCCGATTTTCAACGGCCGTGCTGAACTGACCGCGTATGAAATCGCTGCCATCATTCTGCACGAAGTGGGTCATGTCTACTATTACCTGCGTACGCTGATGCGTGGCGTGATAGTGAACCTGTTGGCGGATGCTGCGGCAAACCGCATGATGGAGATGGATTCACCGCAAGAGAAACTGCGCGTAGTCAAAGACGTTGAACGTATCCTCGATACGAAAATCAACCAGCCGGAGACTATCTGTGACTCGTTCAAAAAAGAAAACATCTACATGCACCTCGTTACCCAGACACTGCTTGAGCGCCCGAACGTTACCGGCGGTAAAGGGTTTGGTAACCGTAGCTGGGAACGTGCTGCCGATGACTTCTCTGCCCGAATGGGTGCTGCGCCTTACCTTGCGTCCGCGCTCTACAAGATGGAGATGAGCCAGTGGTGGATTCTGCGTCATAACTCGTACACCAACATCTATACGCACCTGTTTGGTGAACTGTTCAACATGGCGATTCTGATTGTGGGTGCCACTACACCATTCGGCATTGTGTATGCGTCGGTCATGGTGGCGTTCGGGTTAATCATCAATGACCCAGAGAACACCATCTACGATCCACCGCAGGAACGTTTCGAGACGCTGCGCCGCAATCTGGTTGAGGAACTGAACGTCCTCAAAGGGTTGAACACCAAAGCCGCGAACGAGCAACGTCAGCGCTGTCTGGATGGGATTGCTTCACTTGACCAGATTCTGAAAACGGTCAAGGACAAAGACAACATCTATTCCTTCATCATGAAAACCTTGACACCTGCGGGTCGTAAGGAACGTGCCGCGGTTGATTACCAGCGTGCCCTTGAAGGCTATATGTCCAACGACCTGCGTGTGGCCTCTGCGAAGATGGCACAACTGGCCGGAGCAAAGTAGCACGGGAGTCTTTGTCGGCACCGACTGAGTTGTGGATGGTGCTGCCCTATCAGTGGGCAGTGCTTTCCCCAGAGCAGATTGATAACGATTTGAAAGGTGTTCGTTATGGGGTCGATGCACCGCCCCTGACTGCCTACCGTACCCGGTATGATGCCCTAAATGCCGGTGTGGCGTATGCCGCTGAAAAGAACCGCGTTATTGATTCCAACAACCCCGGTAGTACCGCCGCACCAATGCAGCTGACACGTAAGGGTGATGTGGTTAAGATAGCGAATCAGGGAACGTGGAATACGTTAACGAATGGCGATAAGTTATACCTTTATCGTATCAACCCCGAGATGTGTTCTCAGCCGTGGCAAGAGACGTACGAAGGCTCCCAAGAATATTTTACGCACGGCGTTTCCGAATATGAAGAAGTTCAATTCGACACGCTACGAAACTTGATTAGCAACGCGGGATTAACCCTCGTTAATTGAAAGGTAAAACCATGACGCATAAACTTTCTCTGAATTCCCTCGTGCTCGACTTCAAACGCGACAACGAAGGGAAAGGCGTACAGGGCTCACAAGCACTGACCGCTCTGGTGGCCTTCACACTGGCGTACTCTGTCCGTCTGCCGGATAACGGCGCATACGGCTCTACCGAAGCCGCACAGGCGTTCCTCGTGCCCATCATGAAGAACATCGTCTCGGATGTGAACGAGCTGTACTGCGTTGACCTCGGCACCGTGCTGGATTTGACTTCTGCATTGTACTGCAACCGTTACGACAACGTCTGGGGTGGTAAGCGTGCACTGGACGCGTTCTCACCGAAAGCCGTCATTGACGAAGCGTACGGCGTGGATTGCTACCCAACTGTGCAACTGTGGGCTGAGCGTTTCTTCGAAACCGTTGGCTTCTACATCAGCGAAACCACTCAGAAGGCGTAAACCATGACCAGCATGACCGAAGTAGGTGGGCTGGTCGCTACCGCCCCACAGTGGCGTCTCGGTGAAATGGGTAACCTGCTCCAAGAGCACATGAGTCACAAGATTAACAGTCTCGACCAGTTGAACTTGTACATGCAGCGTAACGACGCTGACCTGCTCTATGGTACACGTATCCTTGCGCAGATTGATGCCATTCTTGATGACGTTCGCCGTCACGGTATCTCGCGTGACTTGGCTGTCGCAGTAGAATCAACTCGTCCGGGCACCATTCCAAAGAACGTGCAGAAAATCCTGACCTCCAACTACACCGGTACCCATCAACGGGAAACAGTGGCTGCGTTAGAGTCATGGAAAGAAGCCGGTCGGATGGGCCTGATTATTCTGGTGCTGACCGCCATCCTGAAAATCATCAGTTGGATTGTGGAATCCGGTAAAGGGTATAAAGGTAACACCAACCCGAAAACCGCCGCAGACAAAGTCGAGGAATACAAAACCAAGACGGATGAGAAATGGCAAGCAGCTGCGGAGACACCCCCTGCGGCTCCGAAGTCTGTGAAACCGGATGATTGGAAGCGCGAGTATGAATCACTGGCGGACACACTGACTTGTGCGTCTGTTAAGTCGGCATACCTCGATGCGACCAAAGAACTCTCCAGTCGTAGCCTGTCCCAGTTAACCGCCGCCGCACTACGTTTCGATGCGCTGATTAAGAACGCCAATGCGGGCGATTACGTGGACACCGTAACGGCAGTCTCTGGCCGTAACCCAATCGCACCTCTACTGAAAGATGTCGCTTCGGGTGAGAAGGGGGCGGGTAGCGTGGGTGGTCTCGTCGCAGAGTTGCTGCGTATGAACGTGGCGGAAGGTGTCTTCAGTCCACAGGCAGCAGCGAAGGCGTACGGGATGTTGCCAAGCGGGATGCGCCAAGCGGGTGTGCGTATTCCAAACGAAGCGGTCTTCCGTATGATGGCCAACCGGGCACCGGAGCTGAACAGCTTCTTCCAGTCTGCGGGCAAAGCTTTTGACTCTCTGTCGAGCGTGATGTCGCAGAAGCAGGACGGGGTGAAGTGGAAAGACGATGAAATCCGTAAGCCGGGTGAAGAATTTGCTCACGCGATGCGTTTCCTGAACGACTATCTGGCCACCGTCATTCCCGTGGTGAAAGGTGGGAAGTTCACCGCAGAAACTTCACCGACCATCGCCATTGTTGGTAGCAACAACACTGACAACCTGATCGGTTACGACGAGCCCACCGAGTTTGTGGGTAACTCTATTCTGGTTTGTGCGCAGTACGGCGCGTACCTGAACAGCAGCTTCGTTTCCTCTTACACGGAACGTCGTGGTTTGAACGATGATGAGGCCGGTGGTGTACTGCAAGCGCTGGTCGTGATGGCAAATGGGTTATCCACGAATACCGGAGTGACCAACTTCAACGCATACAGTAAAATGGAAAGCGATGTG
>Ga0308156_1003864_pt1 | contig 10995 bp, 9 predicted proteins | sample PhyAR2_FD_201041 | JGI IMG/M metagenome (GOLD analysis project Ga0308156, IMG submission 201041) | Phyllosphere microbial communities from UC Gill Tract Community Farm, Albany, California, United States - DLSL A.R2 | ecosystem: Host-associated > Plants > Phyllosphere > Unclassified | place: USA... | reverse complement strand
GATTTCCAGTTGATTAGTGGCTAAAGTCGCATTGATATCCAGTAAAACGATTTCTGCTGCCTGGATGGTAGAATCACTATTTACCTGGTACGTTTCTACGCCAATGCCATACATAGCCTGCAGCGCAACAATTTTGTCAGTACCGGCGGTTAGCGCAACGGTCAGATCGGACTGATGGCGCACCGATATCTGGTACATACCAAAGTCCAGGGAGGCAGTACCCGTCTGATCGGTTGCAGATAACGACGTAATTTTCAGATTCAGCCCGGCGCCGGGCACAGGATAGAAACCAGAGTAGATCCCCGGGAACAGAATGCCCCGAAGTTTGCGGTTCATGGCCCCAGACGTATATGGCTCCCGAAACTGAATATCGGCCACCAGCTTTAGCGTTGCGCCATCCGGGTATGATTTTGCGATAACGACGGTCATGAGCTGCGCTCCTGTCGTGCGGTAGTGGCTTTTTTACGCATGACTATCACTCCCGGATACATCGAGCTCCATCAGCCCCGTGTATCCCTTTCCGACATACAAAGAGTCCTCCTGCACGCACATTACTGCGCAGGCTTTCATTTCGTTATCGAGGATCACCAACGTATTGAAGGTGTAAGACCGGTCCGGGTCGAGCTGCGTCGGGTCTAGGTCTGCGCGAATGAGAATGATGCCGTTGTTGTAAGACAGGGTTGGAACAACGGTGCAAAACGGTGTTAAGAGATTCCCTATTTTAAAATCAGGGGGAATAGCGGCGATGTCATATCGACCGGCGCTATTTTTAGTGACGAGAGAACTTGTGCCAAATACGGCTTTTGAAATAACAAAGCGGCTGCCCTGCCCTATCGATGACGTGGCTTGTCGGTCGAAGTAGTAGTCCAGCATTTTGGCTTTATAAAGTGTCTTTGAGACATCAACCATCGTGAATTTCTCCGGCGGTAACGTAGGCAATTTCCGCATGGTAGAGATTGTATGATAGCCGTGTAAATGTTTAGTGTTTGTTGGCGCGACGGGAGGTAATACGAGGGATATGGCCTGCTTACCAGCGGCAGCAGGCCACTTTATAAACAGTTAAATTCCTTGAGTGACGTCGTCAATATCCATCATCATGTCGAACGGGAGATCGTCAAATCGAGGTGTCCAGAAAAACGTTGCCTCTGACTCAGCAGCAACCTCTTGTTTAACCTGCAGGTGTGCATCAGCGGCGTAAGCCCGACCGGCATCAAAGCGTAATATGCCAACGGTATCAGTAATGGACCTTAATATGGGATCTGAATTGAGTTCAGCGTCAATATTCACATCTATAAGCAGCTGCATGCCATCAAATACAATATGCAATGGCAACAATGGCACGACGACTTGTTTAAATTTCGTCAGTGCCTCAGCTGTAACTTTATCCTGCGTCAGTTCTCCCGTTACATCTTGAGCAATTAGCGCCGCCAGGTCATTTATCGAAATGCTGATCACTCCCCGCGAGGTCATAAACATTTCACCATAAGCATCACCAAATTTTTCCAGTGTTTCGGCGCTGACTAATATGCTTCCGTATGGGTAACGGGATACGTTGGCCGGGGCGTATAGGGGCTGCCAGCTTATCGGAATGCCGTTAAATTCACGGTAAAATGTCTGAGTGATCGGTCGGGTGGTCCCCTTAAAATGCACCTCGTCAAGACGCTGCATGAGCAGCATTGGCACACTGGAAGCATCCGAGGAGCGGATGGTAAAAAAGGAGCCCAGTTCGTTGACGCGGGTTTCAATATCCTCTTCTGCCATTGTAAAAATGGAGCGCCGGGCGCTGATGCGCGCGAGGACAGGATCGACGTGCTGGGAGAAGATTTTTTGCAAAATCTCAGCGAGCCCGTTCCACATTCCCGAGCTTTTTTTATTATCTGTAAGTTGTTTCTTCAGCCAGTCCGACATGTTTACTCCTCAAAGCTGATATTAAAAATAGAATCTGTTATATCGAGGTAAACAAAATCAAAGTAACCGTTTGACTCATGCCAATCTGAATATTCAAGTGAAAAGTCTTCAAAGTAATTGAGGCTCTCTATAAATGCCCAGAGGTCTTTCTTTTTGATAAGACGATATTCACCCACGCTGGTAGGGTCGAAAAAGTTGGCGTTCTGTCCAAAGCGTGCATCCAGTGATGTTTTCAGCGAACTCACGACTGCAGCAGTGGTTAAACTGGCTGAGATTGTGCCTGTCACCGTAATCATGAATGGAAGCTCATTGATCGGGACGTACTGAAATCGCTTATTTAACTCATTTGGGATCTTACTCAGTGCCCCTAATACCAGCGCCTCAAGCTCTTCCTGGTTGTAAAGCGGGTGGTAGCCGCTGATAAATATTTTGTTAATAAAGTTGAAGTCACGCGCACCGATAATCTTTTCCTGTTCAGCTTCTCCCCAGGCTTTAAACCAGCTCGTCCCCGGTACGTTTCTTTTCAGGTAGAAAGTGTAATCGCCGCCCCAGGCCACCTGATCGTCGTATGCGGTCTGGTACTTAGCGCGCTGACGTGTGATCTCTATTTCTTCCGCAATCGTACCGCCCGTAATGGACGTCGCCGTTTCTGCTGCAATAACGTCACCAAGATAGGCGCTGTTATCACTGGGCGTAAGTGTTTGCCCGGCCAGAAGAGTGGTGTCTCCATTCGTACACCAGACGCGCAATTTTACCGTGGAGTCCACCGGAGGGATGCGCCCGATCGTACCGTCTCCGAAACGTACGCCGATCTGGTCATTCGAGTTGTAAAAAAGCACATAGCAATTGCTGGTATCTGATGCCAGGCGAAATGCTTTGGTTTCTGTCCAGACGGTGTCCTTTCCGCCTTCCGTAACGATAACGTCAATTTTATGGCATACAGCAGTCAGGTCCTTCGATAAGGGGAGCTCCATAAACTGTTTCGCGGTGCTGATTGTCTGCCTGACCGTAACGATCTCCATCTGAGCAACGGAAATTGTGGCGCTTTCACCAGCTTTCAGGTCCAGATACTCCATAGCCAGATAGGGAAGCTCGTCATCGGAGATGAATGATGAATACTGCGGGACGCTGACCAGTATCGAACTGATATTGGATATCTTCGCCTTCCCTGTCGAGGGTGATGGTCGATCTCCAATGTAACCCCTGTCTTCTGCCGCGGCGAGGATGGATGACCGGTTTGCCGCAGTCGAAATGAACCCTTCGGCCAGTGCTGAAGCGGCGAACTGGTAACAGCGATAGCAGAGCTGTGAAAGATAAGTCGAAAGCATGGCGATAAACTGGCTGCCGACGAATGTTGACCACCAGCTATTTTTCTCTGCCAGCGCGGTAATTTCTTCTCTGATCTCTTCTTGTGATGTTATTTTCATTATTACGCTGCAAGCTCCGTATTAATATCTGCGGACATAAAGCCGGTTTTACTTGATATAACTGCTGAAATAACGCCTTGCTTAATGCCAATTTTTATAACCAGAAGGTCGATCTCTCTTTCGAAGATGCTGACACTGCGAATATTCATTTCACTCAGATCGCTTCGTAGTTTCGCCAGTAGTCGGTTTTCCATCGCTGTCTGTATATGGCTCTTTCCCGTTGGCTCATGCTTAAATTCGGGCAAAATGTTGCCCCAGCCGGGATTACCCCAGATGGAGCCCACAGGAGTGTTTAACCACTCGCGAAAGCGTTCCCCGAGCGCGGTCACCTCGCTACTGTAGGTTTTTATCCCATCCGTGCTGAGCGTCAGTAAGTGGTCAATTTCCCGCATGTGCGATTTCCCCGATGCAAAACGTGCCTGAGCCCATGTTAATTAATGTTTAGTGTCTGTGATTACTGATTTTGCTCGCCAAATGTTCGCTAACCTCAGTTTTTCGCCATCTCCTGCATTGCGGGATCGCTTACTTCCAGCGGTATTGAGCCCCGCGGTTGCGGCTGTGCTGTTGCCGGTGTGTTTGGCGCTTGCTTACCGGCAGCGTTGGCGGTGTCTTCAGTGTGGCCCGCTATCTTTTTGAGCCAACCGTTAATATCCGATAGTAGCTTCTGTGAGGCGGTATCCAGTGACACGCTTTTGTCGTTTAACGTGACAGCAGGTTTAACCTGCGATGCGCTGTAATCAGTGATCACCGTTGGTTTGGCCGGGATCTGTGCCAGCGGTGTTTTTGGGCTGACGGTTACTGCGCGGCCAACCATATCACCGCGAACAATCGGCGTGCCGTCAGCTTCGACGCCTATCTGCCCGACAGCTGCGCGGACCTGCGCTGCGGCGCGTGACGCAATGGTGGCCTTAAGCCCTGCAGCGGCACTCCCCTCCCCCGTTGCGACCTGATGGCGCATGCCTTCAGCGTCACGCAGTTTGTCACCGCCCAGGGTGTCGGTAACCCATCCGGCGACTTCCCCATACACCGTATCCTGATCGAGCTGGTCAGATGGCAGCTGCGCGCGTCGGTAAATTTCGCCGTTAGCATCCCTTGCGTAATCGCCCGCCGGTACCGGGCGCAGGTTTTTTTGTGACTCGGACTGCGATCGGGCCGCGAGGGTACCGGCACTCACCTGGTGCCGCATCCCTTCGGCCTTTTGGATTTTCTCCCCACCCAGCTGCTCAATACCCAGATCTGACAGAGGTGTTCCATCTGTCGGTAGTTCTGCTTTGCGATAGGTTTGGCCGTTATCGGTGAAGGTGTGGCCGGTATCAGTTCCTGATTGGTGGGCCTCTGTCGTTACCGGAACAACCGGCGTAGACAGCGCTACCGGAGGCACCGCGTTCCCCGTTACAGCTCCCTGGCCTCGTTCAGCGCTGAACGCTGAGTTGTAAGAGTGGAATTTCGCGATGTAATCGCGTGTTTCCTCAGGCATGTTCTCCATGCCTTTTTTCTGAAGATTGCCAATGCCCCAGTTATACGACGCAATGGCTTTATTCAGGTCGCCGCCGTTATCCTTCAGCAGGTATTTCATATACCGGCTGGCAGCATCTGATGCTTTTACCGGGTCGAATACGTCCCGCCCGCTCAGGCCCAGGTCGCTGGCGGTAGTGTCCACCAGCTGAAACATTCCCTTTGCAGAGCCATATTTCGTTTCCGGGCCAACTGCATTGGGATTGCCTGAAGATTCAATAGTGGCGATGGTGCGCAGTGTATTCGAGGGAAGGCCGTCTCGTGCTTCCAGCATTTTAAAATGCTCATCGAGAGCATCGAGGTTCTGGCGACCTTCCTTCGTCAAAGCCTTTTCAAGCGGGGGAACTTTGCCGCTTTTGAGGCTGTAACTTCCATCTGCAAGACCTTTAACCGTTTCAACCGGGTGTTTCAGCAAATCCAGCAGGGCCGTAAATCCGGTCCTGACTTCCGTTGTGGTGTTAGTGGATCCTTTTTCGATGGCTGTAACCAGTTCGGCCTGATTGGCCTTGCTGGTTTCCTCAGTTTTTTTCTCCTCGCTGAAGTAGTTCTTAATTTTATCAAGCGAGTCATTAAGACCAATGGCAATATCGGCTGTATTGTATTTCTCAACCGTATCGGCAACGCCATCTAACCCCAGCCACCGCGCGCCCTTACCAGCGTATTCACTGGCGATATCACCCAGGCCTCCCAGTGACAGCAGGTTGGCCGTCGCATAGGATGCCTTTTGCTGAGTGGTTATACCTGAGGTGCCGAAGGTTTTCTTCTGTCCATCCTCGTCTGAATAGCCCTCTCCGGCATCCCATAAAGCGCTCAGTACCGTACCGACGCCGGTAACTTTAAGTGCCGATTTGAGCGCTGTTTTCACCCCAAATTTTTTAACACCAGCCTCTGCAACTTCAGCGGCGCCCTTTTTGACGGCTTTCTTGCTGGCTTCTTCAGCGCCCTCTTTTGCCGCTTTTTTACCGGCGACCTCTGCCCCCTCTTTTGTAGCTTTTTGCGAGCCTTTTTCAGCCGCCTGGCCGGTGCCGGTTTTTACCTTCTCATTTGTTTCAGGCTTAGTCTTGTTGCTGACTTCCTTCGCTGAACCCTCTTTTACGGGGCCTTTTTTCGTCTTATTTTTCCCCTCTGCTTCCGGCGCTTTTGCGCCAGCTTTAGGTTTGCGACGAATACGATCGTAAATCGTTTTTGCCCCACCCAGCACAGCCGCGCCACCAGCAAAAAGCGCGCCTTTACCCCACTTCCCTAATCCTTTGGTCAGCCCGGCCAGCGCGGTCCCTCCAAGGAGTGATGACATGATCCCGCCGCCGGATTTTTTCCCGTTCGCTTTAATCAACTGGTCCAGCCGATCTACGATCTCCTCATCGCCTTCCCTGATGGCCGCCGTCTGCTCTTTTATGCTGCGCTCCTGCTCACGGGCCATATTGCGCGCGAGAGCGTCTTGTGATGTTTGCTGACGGGAACGGCGTGCACGGGCTGGCTGGCCTTGCGGGCTGGCAGCAGTCTGTTCTGGTTCGTGGCTCCGGGTGCGTGGCAGCTCGCTGATACTGGTTACGTTCAGGGAACTCACGCGTTTAGATTTAACGCCGACTTTATCCGCATTCTCTTTGGCTGCGGTCGCTGCGCCCTCTTTCGCCGCCGTTTTGACTATTTCTGCGGTTGTCGCTTTCCCGTCTGCCCGGGCCGGGGATCCACCGGCGGCGCTTTCAACTGCCTGGTGAACCATGCCATTTACAGGCGGTGTTTTATCCGTTTTAGCGGGAGCGCCTGCCCCCTGATTTTCTCGGCCAGATTCATGGAGCTGCTGGGGAATTACAGTGCTGGCATATTCAGCTGTTACAGCCGGATGATGCGCCTCCCCGGGCGCCTGGTGATGCTCCGCTTCCCGGTCTGGTCGCTGTTCCTGGAGACGGGCCTGAGTCTCCAATTTTGCGGGTAATTCACCCTGGGGCTGAGTATCCCGGGCGCTTTTTACTGCTCGCAATACAGCGTTGATGCCTGTGATTTTTAAGGCGACCTGTGCTGCAGCCGCGATCCCTTTTTTCCCTGCGCCCGTTGTCTTGCGGTTGGCAGCGCCAGACTTCCTCTCGCTCGCTTTAATCAGCTTGTCCAGGCGATCGACTATTTCGCCATCGCCGTCCCGGATGGCTGCCGCCTGCTCATTTCCCCCCCGGTTATGCTTGCGACCTGCACCCTCTTCTGCAGCCTGTTTATCAGCACGTCGGAAACGCGACCAAAGACCTTTCTGTGTTTCCGATGGATCTTTTTCTACGTCAGAGAGTTGTTTTACTTTTCCTATCGCATCGGTGACGCCGGTTACCGATGACTTCCCTATGTCGTAGATTTCTTTCCCGGAACGCCAGAATGTTGAGCCTACAGCTCGACCTGCCTGATCGACATTGTCGCTTTCAAGCGGATCAGAAATGCTTCTGGCCAGCTTGCTGATCAGACCTTCAGCCTTGTCGAATGAATCGGTTTCTGATGCTGCTTGACGTTTTTCATTGACGCTTTCAGCCGCCATTTGGCTTTTCGATTTAAAGCGCCCCGACTCATCCCGACCTTGCCCATTTCTGCTTTTATCAAAGCCCTCTCGCGACGTTTCACCTGCTTTCTTGTAATAGGTTTTAGCATCCGAAACGGTTGTTATATTGATGGCTTTTTGTTGCGGTAATTGTGCATCGGCGTCGGCGCCTGTTTTTGATGGTTTTTCGTTGTAATTATTATGCGTTATTTGTGCCGATTGCGACACTTCCACACCGTCTTTAACCTGTCCGCTCTGCTCGATGCCGCTTTGTTGTTCTATTAATGGCTTTTTGATGGTTTTTTGGTGGATTTTTGATGCGTTATTTTCAGCGTTACGCCGATGCGCCATGACCGATCGTGAGACTGGCTCTTGCTCATTTCTACTTTCATCTTGCGGCGTGCGGCTTTCTTCGGCAACTGGCGGTGCTGCTAAATCCGTCTTAATTGCAGGGTGGGGATCAAGTTTTTGGCTGATCTCCGCCAGCGCGGCGAGCTCCTTATCACTGGCATTTTCGACGGCATCTATGACAGAGCTGAAATCCTGATATTTTTCCACGACACTTCCTATCGACCGGTTTTAAGTTTGTCATTAAGAGATGAGTTGAGCCGTTCGGCGCGCCAGGTTGGCAGGCTGTCGATGCAACTCAATGGCTGCTCACCAAAAAGCGCCAGGTTGTTGGCTAAGGTCACCCAGCCATCCAGGTCCAAAGTTCGGAATAAAGTTTGAGTTCCGAAAGGGCACCCGCAGAGGCGTAGCGAATTGCTCTGCGGGCTCCTTATGCCGGGTTGCCGGGCAGGTATGAGGTGGAATTAAAAGACCTGCAGCTCCCTGCTGTACGTCAACCGGCAGGCCGTGACGGAGCGTGCGCTGAAGGTGTTTCACATGCGCCGTTAGTTTCAGGAATTCGTCGTCAGGGCGCATAGTTTTGAGGAGGTCGTACCGCTTCTGGGCGCGGGTTAAGTAGTCAGTTTCAATCTCGTCATTGAGTTCGCACTGCAGGACAATTTCCCAGAACCTGAGATCCATGAGAGCGGCTTTATATCCGGGCTCATCTTTTTCTGGCAGCGCAACGCGCATCCCCTCGATTAACTCCATGGCTTCACCGGTCAGGTGCTGTATGCGCCATACCATTGGCTTGCCATGCACGGTGATACTCACGTCATCCAGAAACGCGGGGCCATCAATAATTTCAATCGTGTCGGAAATGCTGCGCATATCCAGATCGTAATAATGCTCCTCACTGCAGTGATCACACTCATAGCTAAAGGTCATGATGGCGTCGCTGCGGGAATGTATGAATATCCACCACAGTGCGGTTACACGGTCCTGATTTGTCCAGAATTTGCTGCTGTATATTTTTCCCAGCTGCAGCTGATCCAGATACTCAGTCGTGGCGGCTTCATCACTGTCCTCATCCCGGCTGCTAAAGCTGATGGCATGGCCCACAGTAGGCATGCCGAAAGAGATGGTACGGGTCATATCTGAGGGCAGATAAAACAGAGGAATATGCATATGTGCCTCAAAGTGAATAACTAAATTTATCGAGCAGGGAACGTTCATTCTCATTGATGAATGTCGAAACCTGCGTAAAGGTGAGGGGGAAGCTATGGAACTGGGCTACCGCATCGCGGGCGATCGTGATATCGCCTCGTTGCGAAGGGAATACCGTCAGCTCTTTCTCCAGGAGGGTGACGCCGGGGAGGAGCAGGTGGTAGATCCTGACGTTGAATGAATACTCCCACTGGTAGTTTACGGTGCCATCCAGATTTACCACCTTGCTTTTGGCCCCGTCGAACCAGCGGGCCACCAGCCCGTCTACAGAGTCTCGTACGGTCATCGTAAGCGGGCCGGTTACCCGGCGACTGGGTACATTAATTTCTCCGGCGCCGATCTGCAGGGGATCAGATTCAATGGAAAAATCGCTGTAGGTAATATCCCGGCAGAAAAAATCCGCCCCGGGCAGCCCGTCGATTTCCACGGCCCACTGCCAGCCCTGAGAGAACAGCATCTTCATGAGCATGCGTGAGGTGATTTTCCCCACCACACGATCGCTAACTCCTGTCCCGTAAACAGCCGTCGCCAGCGCTGAACCGGCGTAGTTCCCGATTGAGCCGAGAATATCCATCAGTTACCGCCCGCGCCGTAGATGGTGACCCCTGGGAGAATGGCTCTGCGGGCGCTCATATCCAGCTCCAGATCGAGCTTGCGCTGATTCAGCGTGTTTTCGTCCGGGATGGTAGAGGCATCTACCTTGCCGGCAATGGAAACGCGGCGGATACGGTCATAATTGGGGATGGCGATCAGCGCCTCCAGGTAGTTAGAGACGACACCCACAATCTCTGGAGGCACAATGCCGGTTTTGAGATCGAGATCGGCAAGGTTGGCGATGTAGGAGACGGTTACCGGAGATTTCGTATTCCAGCTGTATTCCAGCGTAATATCCGTTCCGAAATCGTCGCTGTAAACCATGTCACCTTGCTTGTCGCTGGCGCCGATCAGCGCCAGAAAATCGTTGGGTTTAGGGACGTTGGTAGCGTTATCGGTAACCCGAATCTTTTGGATGTAGCCAGCCCGGTCCTGATAAGCGCGCAGCGCCTGCAGCAGGAGTGCTTCTAATTTTTCAGCTTCCCTGTGCAGCAGCGGTGTAAACCGGCTTTTGACGTCCTCCAGTAGCTCTATCGGTGACATGATTTTCCTCCGGCCATATAGATCCTTCCATGCTAAAAGTTGTAACGCACATAAATAAATATTTAGTGTTAACAGTGGTGGATCAGCTGAAAAAAAACCGCCCGGGAGGGCGGCTTTGTGGTCTGGGTGCTGGCCGGTATTACAGGGCTAAATTATCAGCCTCGTTATCCACCCAGTTATAGGTGATGCGCAGGGAAGGGCGGACCAGCACGGTCACATCTTCAGTTGAGAGGTCGATCTGATCACAGGCGATCTTGCAATCCAGCATCTCGAACTTATGCGCCGATACCGCTTCGCCGGACAGCGATTCCGCCGCGGCCTGCAAAGTAATGTCCTGGTATTTTTTGTTGGCCACGACATCGACAATCATTTTGCAGACTTCGCCGGTGATGGTTTCCACACATTGCACCTGGATCTCGCCGGAGTTAGTGAGCGGCCCGTACTGAGAGAACTTCATGCCGTTCGGGCCATAATCTTCGACGTCTTCACGCTGCATCATTGGGATCTGCGTGGTGCGCACCAGGACGCTTATATTCGGAAATTCCGGGAAGTTCATGGAGAACTCGGTACCGCCCAGCTTCTCGCCTGCGGCCTTGTTCGATTCGTATTTCTTTTTCAGATAGCCTTTGCGGCCAATTGTATTCTGATGTCCTGGCATTTTGACCTCTTAGAGATAGATATTCGGTACGTCAGAGCGGTTAAGCGCAGACATCCCGGAGAGCTGAAGGGATACCGTGTTGCGAAGGAAGTAGCCCTCCCTGGTGCGCGGTGCATCCAGCTCTACATCGACGCTTTGTATAATGACGTCAGTAATCTTGATGCGCCGCCCCAAATCGAGCACGCAGGCATACGGGCGACGGCCACGCGGGGAGGTGTCATTCAGTTCCGGGCTGATCATGGCCTGCAATGCCATAATGGCCCCCTGAACTTCCACCG
>Ga0308156_1003861_pt1 | contig 10995 bp, 6 predicted proteins | sample PhyAR2_FD_201041 | JGI IMG/M metagenome (GOLD analysis project Ga0308156, IMG submission 201041) | Phyllosphere microbial communities from UC Gill Tract Community Farm, Albany, California, United States - DLSL A.R2 | ecosystem: Host-associated > Plants > Phyllosphere > Unclassified | place: USA... | reverse complement strand
GCGAGCTGTGGGGCCGCGAGACGACCGTCCCCTGGGCCGTGCGCTTCTGCAACGCCCGCATCGAACAGATGTACGGCTTCTGCCCCGCGGGCGATGCGCCCCGCCACCCCAGCCAGCTCTATGAGGCGGGTCTTGAGGGGATCGTCCTCTTCTCCGTCCTTTCCATTGCCATCTGGAAGTTCGGCCTGCTGAAGAAGCCCGGCTATATCACCGGCCTGTTCCTGGTCGGTTATGGCGTCTGCCGCGCGGCGCTGGAGAATGTGCGCGAGCCGGATATCGGCATGCCAGATTTCCCGTTCGGCCTGACCATGGGAATGATGCTGTCGATCCCGATGATCTTGGTCGGCGCCTGGCTGATCTGGCGCGCATGGAAGCGTCCGCCGGCTGCCGCTGAGGCATGAGCGAGACAGAAACCCTCAAGGCCCGTCTGGCGCGCGAGATCGCGCTGACGGGTCCGATGACGGTCGCCGACTACGTGACCCGCTGCCTGCACGATCCCAAGGGCGGCTACTATGCGGCGCGTCCGGACTTGGGTGCGCGTGGCGACTTCATCACCGCCCCTTTGGTCAGCCAGATGTTCGGCGAACTGATCGGCCTGTGGGCGGTCGAAACCTGGAACCGGCTGGGCGCGCCCGAGCGGTTCCGCCTGGTCGAGGTCGGCCCCGGCGACGGCACGTTGATGAGCGACGCGTTACGCGCCGCCCGCCTGGTCCCGGGCTTTCTTGAAGCCTGCGATCTGATCCTGATCGAACCCAGCGCCCCCTTGCGCGATCTCCAGGCCAAGGCCCTGGCCGGCGCCGACCTGTCGCCGCGCTGGGTCCGCAGCCTGACGGCGATCGAGACCGACGCCCCTGTCATCCTGATTGCCAACGAAGTGTTGGACTGCATGCCCGCCCGTCAGTTCGTCCGCACCGACGGCGGCTGGGCCGAGCGCCGCATCGGCGTCACAGACGACGGCGATCTGATCTTCGGCCTGACCGCCATTTCCGGCGGTTTTCAGAAGCCGGACTTCGACATCGCGCCAGGCGGCATTCTGGAAATTTCGGATCAGCAGGCGGTCTTCGGCCGCGACCTCGGCCTGTTGATGAAGGCCGCCTCGGGCGCCGCTCTGCTGATCGACTATGGCCGCGCCCGCCCCGAAGCCGGCGACACGCTCCAGGCCCTGCGTCGTCACCAGAAGGTCGATCCCCTCGCCACGCCCGGCGAAGCCGACCTGACCCAATGGGCCGACTTTCCCGTGGTGCTCGAAACCGCGGTGCGAACCGGCGCCGACGTCACCGGCAGCCTGCCCCAGGGCGATTTCCTGCGCCGGTTGGGCATCGAGGCCCGCGCCGCGGCGCTGAAAGCCGGCCGTCCCGCCGCATCCGACGTCATTGCGCGCCAGCTGGATCGGCTGACCGGCGACGACCAGATGGGAACCCTGTTCAAGGCCGCCGCCATCTTCGCCCCCCGATCCCTGGTCGTGCCCGGCTGGGACGCCTGATATAGGTGGGGGCATGAGCGACCTGTCTCCCATCACCCACCCGCTTCTGACCGCCGCCGGCATCGCCCACGGCTTCTTCACCCGTGCGGGCGGCGTCTCGACCGGCATCTATGAAGGGTTGAACGCTGGTGTCGGCTCCAAGGACGACCCGGCCGCCGTCGCCGAAAACCGCCGGCGTGTCGCGGGCCATTTCAACGCCGACCCGGGCCATCTGAACGGCTGCTATCAAATCCATTCCGCCGTGGCGCGTGTGGGCGAAGGTCCCTGGCATGGCGACCGGCCGGAAGGCGACGCCGTCGTCTCGGCCGAGCCGGGCCTGTTGTGTTCAGTCCTGACCGCCGACTGCGCGCCGATCCTGATGGCCGATCCCGAGACCCGCATCGTCGCGGCCGTCCACGCCGGCTGGAAGGGCGCGCTGGGCGGCGTCATCCACTCCGCCGTTTCCGCCATGCAGGCCCTGGGCGCCGAGCCTCGGCGGGTGGTCGCCGTTGTCGGCCCCTGCATCGCGCCCGCCAGCTATGAGGTCGGCGTCGATTTCGAAGATCGCTTCACCCACCACGATCCTGGCAGCGACCGCTTCTTCCACCCCGGAGAGACCGACGACAAACGCCAGTTCGACCTGCCCGGCTTCGTCCTGTGGCGGCTCCAGCAAGCCGGGGTCGGCCAAGCCGTCTGGACCGGCCACGACACCTGCGCGGATGCGGAACGCTTCTACTCGAACCGCCGCGCCTTCCAGCAGAGCGAGCCAGATTTCGGGCGGTTGATCAGCGTGATCGGAGTTTAGCGCAAACGTCTCTCCTTCCCCGTTCCGGGGAGGGAGAGCGCAGGCCTCAGCCCACCCGCGCCAGCTCCGGCACGCGCGTCACTTCGCGCCACGCATGTGGCGCAGCCAGCAGCGCCCGCACCAGACGGTTGTTCAGCGCGTGACCGGCCTTGTAGCCTTCGTAACGGCCCAACAGCGGCGCGCCCAGGACATACAGGTCGCCGATGGCGTCCAGCGCCTTGTGACGGACGAACTCGCGTTCCATGCGCAGGCCGCCGGGATTCAAAATCTCGTCGCCGTCGATGACCACGGCGTTCTCCAGCGAGCCGCCGCGCGCCAGACCCGCCTTGCGCAACGCCTCGACCTCATGGGCGAAACCGAAGGTGCGGCAGGCCATGATCTCCTTGCGGAAGGTCGGTTCGTCCACGACGAAGTCGATCACCTGATTGCCGATCACGGCCGACGGGAAGTCGATCTCGAACCGCATCTCGTAGCGGTCGCACGGCATCAGGGCTGCATGCTTGTCACCCTCGACGACATGGACCGTTTCCAGGATCTCGATGTAGCGCTGCGGCGTCGGCTGCGGTCGGAAACCGGCCCGGTCCAGCAGCTTCACGAACTCCAGCGCCGAACCGTCCAGGATCGGCAGCTCCGGTCCGTCGACCTCGACGACAGCGTTCGACACGCCCAGGGCGGCGAAGGCGGCCATCAGATGCTCGATCGTCGAAAGGCGAACGCCCGCGCCGTTCTCGATCATGGTGTTCAGGCGCGCGTCAACGACCGCCTCGCCCGACACCGGAATGCGGTTGTCGCGGTCGGTGATGTCGGTGCGCACGAAGACGATGCCCGTGCCCGACGGCGCAGGCCGAACCGCCAGCCGCACCCGGCGGCCGGTGTGCACCCCGACCCCGGCGATGATGGCCGGGGCGACGATGGTGCGTTCGTGATGGTCGCTTCTGACCGACAAACCTGAACTCGCTCTTTCCTTTGCGCGCCGCACGCCGTGCGGATTGCGCCCTGGGTTTCATCTAGCGGTCATGCCGCAAGCGCGAAATCAAAGTCCGGTTTCGGATTGTTTCGGTCTGAGACACATCCGAGAACGAGAAACGCCCCGGAGGCGGGCTCCGGGGCGTTTCATCGTCATTTGGGACGTTTAGTTGGCCAGACGGCGGAGAAAGGATGGGATTTCCAGGTCGTCATCGGCCTGTCCCGCCTCCGGTTCTGGATGTTGGACCGGTTGAGCCGAAGAGCGCGCCTGATGCGACGATTGCGGCGCATAGGACATGTCGTGCTGAGGCTGGGTGCGCTTGCCGCGACCAAACAGGCTCCAGCCGCTGCGGCGGTGGTCACGGTCGTCGTAACCCTCGTCGGCCTGAGGCTGCTGGGCCGCAGGCGCGGCGCGCTCATAGAGATCGCCTTGCGGCGCGACGCGCGGGGCCGGCGCGCGGGTCTCATATTCCTCGACCCAAGGATCAACGATGGGGTCCAGAGCGCGCGGCTGCGGCTCGGCGACGCGGATCACCGGCTCAGGGCGCGGTTCCGGTTCGCGAGCGGCAGGGGCCTGAAAGGTTGGCACAACCGGCGCCGCCTCGATGCGGGGCTCAGGTGCGCGCGGGGCTTCTGCGCGAACCGGCTCACGGTAGGCGTCGCGGGTCGGTTCCGGCGCGCGCGAGGCTTGCGTGCCATACAGACCGCCAGCCGAGCGGCGAGCGTCATGACCAGCCAGCGGCGCGCTGGCGGCCGGCGGGGCGATGGGTTCGATGCGACGCACTTCGCCCTCGTCCATGCCGGTCGCGACGACCGAGACGCGGATCTTGCCGTCCAGGGCCGGGTCGAAGGCCGCGCCGAAGATGATGTTGGCGTCGCCGTCCACTTCCGCGCTGATGGCGTTGGCGGCTTCGTCGACTTCCAGCAGGGTCATGTCCAGACCGCCGGTGATGTTCACCAGCACGGCCTTGGCGCCCTTCAGGCTGGTTTCGTCCAGCAGCGGGTTGGCGATGGCGTTCTGGGCCGCCAGCAGGGCGCGGTCGTCGCCCGTGGCCTCACCCGTGCCCATCATCGCCTTGCCCATCTCTGACATGACGGCGCGCACGTCGGCGAAGTCCAGGTTGATCAAGCCGGGCAGGATCATCAGATCGGTGATCGAGCGCACGCCCGAGTGCAGGACCTGATCGGCCATGCCGAAGGCGTCGGCGAAGGTCGTGCGCTCATTGGCGACGCGGAACAGGTTCTGGTTGGGGATGACGATCAGGGTGTCGACATAGCGTTGCAGCTCGGCGACGCCCGCGTCGGCCAGACGCATGCGGTGACGCCCTTCGAAGGTGAAGGGCTTGGTCACGACGCCGACGGTCAGGATGCCGCGATCACGCGCGCATTTGGCGATGACAGGGGCCGCGCCGGTGCCGGTGCCGCCGCCCATGCCGCAGGTGATGAAGACCATGTGCGCACCTTCCAGGTGCTGATGGATCTCGTCAGCGGACTCCTCGGCGGCGTTCATGCCGACTTCGGGGTGGGCGCCGGCGCCCAGACCCTGGGTGATGGTCTCGCCCAGCTGGATGCGGCGATCGGTCTTGGCGAAGCTGAGGTGCTGCGCGTCGGTGTTGGCCACGACGAACTCGACCCCTTCAAGGCCGGCGTCGATCATGTTGTTCACGGCGTTGCCGCCAGCGCCGCCGACGCCGAACACGACGATGCGGGGCTTCAGTTCAGTGTGTTGCGGCTTGACCAATGAGAGCGACATTTTCTGTTTCCGACCTGCTGACCCGCCCCTTCAAACCAACCGACCGCCCCGCCGAATCGCTTTGGTTATGAGCGCGTTAAGGATTGCGCCCATGAAGGTTAAGAGAAGGTTACGGCGATAATGTGAGTCGGACCGAAGAACAGCAGAAACATGAAACGTGACCACCGTTTTCTATCGACCATAGAAAAAGAGCGGCTCCGAAGAGCCGCCCTTTCCGTTTCGCTGAAGCCAAACCTACCAGGTGCGCAGATTCAGACCGACGAAGTAACGCGTGCCGTAGGGGTCGAAGTTGGAATACAGAGTGTATCCAAGCCACGGTGCCTGCTCGGCGTCGAACGCGTTCACCACACCAGCACGCAGCGTCAGGTCGTCACGCACCTTGTAGCGGACGGTGAAGTCGTGACGGGCGAAGTTGCCGGTGTCCATGTATTGGACCAGGCGGCTATCCGCATTGTTGACGAAGGTACGGGCCTGGACGATGTCCTGGGCCGTCTGCCAGTCGACCGACCAGTTGATGCTCAGCCGGTCCGTCGGCGAGTAGGTCAGAGACGACGTGAATCGGACCCGCGGATAGTAGAGCAACGACGACGATTCGGTGAAATCGCTCGGGTTCTGGGCATTATTGAAGTTCTTCTGTTCAATCAGCCACGAACCGCCCAGGCTGTAGTCAAAGCGACCCCAGTTTTTGCCGAGCAACTCGTCGGTATCCACGCTGTACCGAACATCGAAGTCCAAGCCGCGCGTGGTGCGCTTGGCGTAGTTGATCGAGCCCGAGATGTAGCCGCCGAGAGGGTCGCCGGTGGGAGCGCCCACGCCGAACGGAACGTTCGGGTTGTTACGAAAAATGGTGGCGCAGGCGGCGGTATTGAGCGTCGACCCATTGACGCAGTTCTGTGCGGCGACCTGCGGCGTAACCGTAGCGATCACATTGGAGATTTCGATCTCGTAGTAATCCAGCACCAAGCTGAAGTTCGGGATCAAGCGGGGCTTTAGGACCGTCGAGAAGGTGAAGCTTTCCGATTCTTCCGGCTGCAAGCTGGGGTTGCCGCCGCTCACGCCCGCGATGCTGCCCGTGCCGTAAGCCAGGCCAAAATCGTCGGTGTTGGTCGCCGTAGCGCCGGCGAAGTCGAACGTATAGCCGGCGGCTTGAGCCAGAGTTGTACAGTTACGAATCCGGTTCTCACGATACTGAGCATTCGCCGCAGCATTGATGTTCGCCGTGGTGCAGGGGTCGTCCGATCCGAAGAACGAGAAGGTCTGCGAATAGGGCGAATAGATTTCGCTCAGGTTGGGCGCGCGCAGGGAGGTGTTGAAGCTCGACTTGAAGGCGATGTCCGGGATCGGACGGTATACCACGTTGACGCCATAGACATCCCCGGTTCCGGTCGTGGAATAGTCGAAGCTGCGGTACGAACCGCTCAGTTCCGCATATTGCCCCAAGAAGGAGTCACGGAACAACGGCACCGACAATTCGGCGAAGACTTCGTTCGAAGTGTACTCAACCCCCGGCATGTCGGCACCGGTGTTCAGGAACAGGAAGCGATCGCCGGTTTCGGCGTCACGACCGGTGGCCTCGGTGAACTCCCGGCGATATTCGGCGCCGACAGCCAGACCCAGCGGGCCTGCGCCCCAAAAGTCCCAAAGTTGCCCCGAGACCGAAGCCAGGGCCTGCTCCTGCTCGTTGCGCTCCGTGATGCCCACTTCTGCGTAGACATAGTCTAGAGCCGCTTGGCTCTGATTGTTTTTGCCGAAGATGTTAAGCGGCTGACACTCGTTGATTGCGGCGCGGCCGGCTGCGCTGTTACGGACATCACCGCCACGAACGGCGTCGGCGATCAAGGCCGCATTCTGTGCTTGCAGGTTCTGCACGCGGCAGACGATCTGGCCTTGCGAGTTGACGATGGCGTCCGCAGCGAAGGCCATACGCTCGACATCGACGCCCTTCTCACGGTTGACCACTTCGACCTGACCATAGGTGTAGCCGACGTCCCAGGAGACGTTCTTCACGAAGCCGAAGCGCTCGTGGTCGCCCTCGAACGACAGCACACCGCGCCACAGGTCACGCGTGTTGAACTGGCTACGATCCGGACCACGCAGGGCCGAACGTGCATATGGCGCCGGAGCAGTGCCGATCAGTTGGCCGGCTTGGGTCGCCGTGGGCTGGCTGTAGATGTTGATCCGGTTCTGTTGGATCGCCGTCTTCAGGTTCGCCGGCATGTAGGCGTTGTCGCTCAAACGAATGTCGAACGCACTGCCGCTACGGATAGTCGACACCGCGCCAGCGCCGGTGCGGTCGGAGATGAAGATGTCGAAGAAGGTCGGCTGTCCTTCGTCGAACGTCTCCTCTGTCACGTACTTGGCTTCAAGGTGAGCCCGAATATCCGACGTGATCTTCAGATTGCCGCCGATCTGGTAGCGCTGGGAATTCGACTCCGGAACCTGCGAATACTGGCCGTACTCGGACGCCAGCTCACCGTCACCACCGACATTCAGGACACGTTGAACGCTGCCCACGCCGACGCGCGTACCAAAGTCGGCCAACCGAGCGGTCGTGCCGTCGAACACCCAGGAATAACCGGGGTTCAGCGCCGTACAGTTGGTGTTGCTGTAATTGGCGGCCGTCGGATTGAGGCCGACGGTGCCGCAACTCGCGTAGGGAATGTCCGGATCGCCGAGCGGGCTACCCGGCTGATTGTTAGCCAGGTTCACGATGCCCCAACGCAGACGCTGCATGGTGCGCAGGTTGCTGAACAGGGTCGTATCCGTCACACCGTCGTAGGGAGAGGCGGTCGGATCCACGTCAGTGGTGACCAACGATGTCGAACGCGCCATCCAGTCAATCTGATTTGTGCGGACTTCGTCCAGGTCTTCATACTCGGCAAAGGCGTACAAGTTCAGGCGGTCATCAAAGAAGTTCTTGCCGACCAGGGCCGAGATACGCTTGTTGGCCTGTCCGTCTTGGTTCTTCTGGCCATAGTTGGCGTCGATTTCTAGACCTTCAAAATCGCGACGAAGCTTGAAATTCAGCACGCCGGAGACTGCGTCAGCGCCATAGACCGACGAGGCGCCTCCGGTGACGATCTCGATGTTTTCGATCAGCAGACGGGGAATGGTGTCGACATCGACGGCCAGCGAGCCGCCGCTCGAACCGACGTGACGACGGCCGTCGACCAGCGTCAGCGTACGGTTGGAGCCCAGCGAGCGCAGGTTGGCGAACGACAGGCCGCCGTCGCCCAAGTTGGAGCCGGTGGTGTCGGAGGGGACGACCGAGTTCGACAGGGCCGGGATGGTGGCCAGATAGTCTATCATCGTGTTCTGACCGGAGGTCACCAGGGTCTCGCGGCTGACCTGTATTAGCGGCGTCGGCGCGGTTGTCGGATCACGGCGGATACGCGAACCCGTGACGACGATTTCGTCAACCTGAGTAGCGCCTGAGGCATCAGGGGCGGTTTGCTGCGCTTGGGCCCAGGCGGGGGCCGACACGGCGAGAATGCCCGCCAGAACCGTCGTCCCGAACAAATAATTACGCTTCAGTTTCATAATCAGTCACCCCACTAGAATCGATTTGCGAACAGCCGAGCCGCAAAAGCCCATGGCTTCTCGTAAATCGTCTAGCGAAATATGGCTGACAGGCAACCAATGTGACCCAAATCGGGCCAGCACGCGTCGATGATGTTACAATCATGACACAGTTCAGCTACCGGGGATTGGTTAGTTGCTGCCGCTGTAATGACGCCTGAGTGGATGGCGCTCGGTGCCTTTGACTGCGACTACACGATGTCAGAGATTGTCGCGGAGCCAGCCCGCCACGCGTCCCACCACGTTGCCACGGTGAATCCGTGGCGCATCCGCAGCCGTAATTTGCCGTGCCATCAGCTTTCTGGCCGACACCGCCTCACGCGGGCCATAAGCGGCGCGAAGCAGGACGCCGGCGGTGGCGCAGAAGGCGGGGCCGGAGGCGGCGTCGGCCAAATGTGGCGCCCGTTGGGGTTTTCCGAGGCGGACAGGACGGTCGAAGACCCGTACGGCCAGCTCGCGCACGCCGTTTAGCTGGCTGGCGCCGCCGGTTAAGACCAGGCCTGCTCCGGGCTCCAGGCCGACGCCCGCATTTTTCAGTCGATCACGGAGCAGTTCGAGGGTTTCCTCGACGCGGGGCGCGATGACGGTCTTCAGCATGGCGCGCGGGACGATGACGGGGCCGGCCGAGGCGTCCTCGCCGCGCGGCGGGGCCTCCAGCATTTCGCGGTCCTCGTTGGCGCTGGCCATGGCCGAGCCGTGAAGGGTCTTGAGCCGTTCGGCGCCGGCCTTGGACGTCGACAGGCCGCGCGCGATGTCCGAGGTGACATGATCGCCGCCGACGTTCAGGCTTTCGATATGCAACAGGCTGCGCCCGCCCCAGACGGCGGCGCTAGTCGAGCCGCCGCCCATGTCGATGCAGACGGCGCCCAGGTCCATCTCGTCCTCTTCCAGCGCGGCCAGAGACGACACGACGGGTGCGGCGGCGACGCCTTGCAGGTCCAGGTGGGACAGCTCCAGACAGTGGCTGAGGGTCGTGAACACGTTCTCGGCCATCGAGACCACGAGCAGGTCCAGCCCAAGCGAACCGCCCCTCATCGAACGCGGATCATGCACGCCGCGCGCGCCGTCGACCGACCAGGCGATGGGCAGGACGTGGATCGGGCGGCGGTTGGGCAGGCGTATCTGAGCCAGGGCCATGCCGATGGCGCGGGCCAGATCGGCGTCCCCGACCGGATTGGCGCCCAGCGAGACGCGGGCTTGCACCCGGTGGCTGGCCATCTGGCCGATAGCCGTGGTGACGACGACGCCGGACACCGGGCTCTGGGCGGCGCGCTCGGCGCGTTCGACGGCGTGGCCGATGGCCTGGGCCGCCTCATCCATATTGATGATGGCCCCGCCCCTGACGCCCTTGGACTGGACGTGGCTGGCGCCTGCGACGCGGATGGTGCGGTCGGCGTGACGGACGCCGTCCGGCTTCATGATGAAGCACGAGACCTTGGATTGCCCGATGTCCAACGCAGCGACCACGGGCGCACGTCCGGCGCGAGGATCCATGCCCCGACCGTGATCATTCGCCGCGCCGCGTTGCTTGGTCATGTCTCTACGGTCCTTAGGCGTCACCGGCGGGTCGCACGGCGACCTCGTCGGGGGTTCTGAGGTCGACGCGGGCGAAGCCCAAGTCGAGCAGGCGTTCGCGCTGATCCAGCGCATCGAGGCGGATCAAAGCCGCCTCCTGTTCGGTGGCGGGAAGCTGGATCAGGCTGCCGTCTTTGAGACGCAGGTCCCAGCGGCGCTCATCCACGCGCACCAGGGCGTCCACCATCCCCATCAGTCGCGGGCGCTGGGCCAGCAGAGGCAGGATTTCGCCCGCCGCCACGTCGGCGCCTTTGCCCACGACGAGCGGCAAGGTTGGATAACGACGCGCGTCCGCGCCGTCGATGACCTGGCCTCGGTTGTCGATGACCTTGATCTGACCGGCCTCCTGCCAGACGGCCAGGCGGTCGTGTTCCTTGACCTCGACGATCAGGGTGTCGGGCAACAGGCGCACCACGCGCGCCTCCTTGACCCACCCCACGCCCTGAACCCGCGTGCGGATGGCGTCCAGATCCAGGCTGGTGATCGGCTGACCGGAATACAGGCCCAGCGCGCGCTGGATCGCCGGCTCGGCCTCCGGCGAGGCGCCGGTGATGTGCACCCGCTTCAGCGTCAGGCCCATGCCGGCCGTCACACTGTCCAGGCCATGAGAAACCGAGGCGCCGATCCGCTCGGCGCGAGCGCCCGTGGCCAGAACCCCGACCAGCAGCAGCGCGCCGGCGCCCAGGGCGATCACGGCGGTGCGGGGCGAAATATCGACACGGCCGATGGCGGCCATCTTGCCGGGAACGGCGGACGCGTTCTGGGCCCCGCCGCGCGACCGTCCTCCGCCCTTGGAAGCCGCACCGCGTTGTGGAGCCTGATTAGAACCCTGTCGCCGGCCGCCGCGAACTACCG
>Ga0308156_1003851_pt1 | contig 11017 bp, 9 predicted proteins | sample PhyAR2_FD_201041 | JGI IMG/M metagenome (GOLD analysis project Ga0308156, IMG submission 201041) | Phyllosphere microbial communities from UC Gill Tract Community Farm, Albany, California, United States - DLSL A.R2 | ecosystem: Host-associated > Plants > Phyllosphere > Unclassified | place: USA... | reverse complement strand
ATACCGGCGTAACCTGGAATACGCCTGAGAAGGGGGAAACGCCGACGCCGTTTTCCGGCTCGGTTAACGCGCCCATCGCAGGCATCCACTTTGATGCAAAGGGAAGAGCCTTTGTCAGTACCCCTCGGCTGGTTTCAGCCGGTGCACCCGCGACGTTAAGTATTCTTGATACAACCGTGCAGACCGGACCGGCGCGCCTCACGGCATTTCCGTCCCGCAAGGGTAATGCCGTGGAAACCGCTCCCGACCAGAACCTGCGTAACGTGCTTGGCTTCTATATTGACCGTAAGAATGGCTGGCTGTGGGCCCTGGATATGGGGTTCGTCGCGGGAGAAGCGGAATCCCCCGTGGGTTCGCAGAAACTGATGGTGCTGGATCTGAATACCGGGCGCACAATCAAACGCATTCCACTGGATGGCGTGGCAGACCGCAAGGCGAGCTTCCTCAATGATGTGGTTGTTGATGAGACGCGCCGTGTCGCTTACATCTCCGACAGCGGCTCGCGCAGTGCGCCTGAGAACCGCGTCGGTCTTATCATCGCCGATTTCGCAACCGGCACTGCCCGACGTGTGCTCGACCGTCATCCAGACCTGCAGATTGAGCCGGGTGTGAAAGTCGTCTCGCACGGGGCTGAAGTCTGGCCAGGTCATCCATTACTGATTGGCATCAACGGTATTGCGCTGTCTCCGGATACCGGCACGCTCTACTGGACGGTGACGACAGGGACCCATGCGTTTGCGGTACCGACTGACATTCTTCGAAAGCCTGGTGCTGACGATGCGCAGATTGCGGCGCAGATCCGGGATCTTGGTTCGGTGGGAGGCAATACCGACGGTATCGTGACCGATGCCAAAGGCAACCTCTATATCACCGATGTGACACACAACGGTATTGTCAGGTATGAACCGAAGCGCGGCTCAATGACCCTGATGGCGTCAAACGACGGCGTACACTGGCCGGACACGCCGGCCATCAATCCGGACGGGGATCTGATCTTTACCTCCAGCAGCCTGAACGACCATTTTGCTGGCGCGGTCAAACCTGGCCAGGAGCGCTATGACGTATGGCGTTTACCCCTGAAGGCGTTGCAGGATAAGCGCCAGTAACGCGACTGCGCATGCTCCGTACTGGAAACACTATACGCTCACAGGGACTCTCCTTGTGGGCGTGTACATTACTGACGCCGGTGTATGCGAGATAACCGGTGTAGCCAGAAGCAAACGGGCAATGACAGCAACAGAAAAAGGCAAAATGCGGCCAGGAATGCATCCGTTGTAGTAAAATGCAGGACTGAAGCCGCCAGTCCCCCTGCGATTCCACTGAGCACTATCAGGCCAAAAAACACCCACCCGGTAGAGTACCAGAGAATATTGTTGATTAGTCTTCTTATCATCTGCTGAGTTCTGCGAATAATATTGGAATGAATACGATATCGGTTTGAGAACGCCGGACATAATCCCTGCCGCCATATCAATAGGGCTGAAATCGCTGTATCCGAAACGACCCGTTCTTACCGGTATACATTGACGCTGAAACTGCCGGTATTATCAGAGTATCCAGCCTCTGTATCGGCAATATACAGATGCAGGATACCGCTTTGGGGAGCCGCCCATTTATATACTCCACCGCCTATATCATAACCTTTTCCAGAGGTATCAAATCTCGCCTTCAGCACCTTATCATTGCAGGTAATGAGCCCTTCTTTCACCCTGCCATCCGGCACCGCCAGCGCAAATTCTTCTTTACCGTATTTAATCCAGCCAGAGGCCATTATCGTTATCTCATCACCGGCATTCAGTTGCAGGCCTGTATTAATACCGGCAGGAATATTTGAAGGTACTTCTCCGGACCATTCTGGCTTAGCCGTCATGCTATTCTCCTTTATCAAACTTCATTAACATTACATTTGATGCGTGCTTTACATCAATCAAAGACAAAACTCCCTGCATGTGACAGACATCACATTTAGTATTCATAACATTTCATCATGGATGCATATGAATATATTTATCTTTTCCAGACTTATGTCGAAAGAATAATGCGATTTCTTTTTTTACGCTGCGATTTATATAAATCCACCAACACAACCAACCACTAACTCACTGATTTATAATTGATCTTAATGTTAACTATAGGAGTAATCGCACTTTTAATCATGACTGTAATTATACCTTTAGTAAATTAATTACCATACCCGAATGGCGGTAATAATAGGTACGCAAAGCAGTGAGAGGGCGCATTACAGCACCGCCTGTCGTGATATCCGTCCAATAAAAAACCTCTACCTCTCCACTTAATTTCCCGCCTCCCCGACGGAAAAGGAATGGGTTAACAAGTATCCACTTAGTTACCCTGTGTATTACTTTTTTGGTTTCAACATATACCTCTCACTCACACACATTACCGCTCTGGATTAACAAAACACAGCATGAGATTAATCCTAATGTTTAATTCGCAGAACTCCAGCAGACGGGAGACGAACGGAAATCATCAGCATCATTTCCAGAATATTATTTGCTGAGTGGCATATCTGTTTATATTCTGATTGTGAATGCCGTACCCCTTAGTAACAAAAAACATTATCTATAGGCTATTTATTACCTCATACCACTGACAAGCTGGACGCTCTACGCTGTCACGATTACGGAGAATTATATGACTGTTTCACCTGCATGGTCGGGCAATATTGACGCAACTGCTGACACGGGCATTAATACCGGACTTAAACTAAAAGCCGGGCAAAAAATCAGTATTATTGCGGAAGGATGGATTAAATACGGTAAGGAAGACTACGCCCTGGCATCGCCATACGGCAGGCTAAAAGAGGGCTTTGTCTTACGGAACGATAAGGTGCTGAAAGCCCGATTCAGTGCATCCGGAAAAAGCTATGACATTGGCAGTGGTGTTTACCAGTGGTCGGTACCGGAAGACGGCGAGCTGATTCTCGTGGTCAGTGACTCTTCACATCGCGACAACAGCGGCGCTTTCAGCGCGGTTGTGTATATCGCTGAAGACGAAAAGAAAGCGGCGGCTCAAAAGGCGGACTGGAAAGGTCATGTTCCCGCAACGCGCAGTGACTGGACCCACACCGGCATAACCGTGAGCAAAGGGGACAAGGTGATGCTGATTGCTGCCGGTACCGCTCAGTACGACAGCCGCGGTCGCAGCTTTGGACCTGACGGCGACAGCCAGCATCCGTCAGCGCAAAAACCGGATCCCACTTTTGTCCTGCCAGAAGCACTGGCGGGGAAATTACTGATCAAAGCGGGTGAGCATATTTACGGTATCGGAAGCGGCGGTAGCGACTGGGAAGTCCCTGCTGATGGCGAAATTTCATTCATTTTTAACGATACAAATGTTGCGTCTGAATACGCCAATAATACGGGAGGCTATGACGTCAGGTTTGTTGTGCTCGGTTGAAATGCCCGCAGGGAGGCAACGTGCCATTCACGGCCTTCCCTGCCGGTTCACTGGAAAACAAAAATGAACGTTAATGGAGCCCCTGATATGAGCATTATGGACAATAAAAAAGTTGATTTGGTTTTCATCATCGACAGCAGTCTTTCAATGAAGGATGAAGCGGAAGCGCTCTGTGCAAAACTTGAGAGCGCCATTGAGGAGGCCAGAAAAGCCTGCCCTTCGGATTTACGAACGGATTTTCTGGGTATCGAAGGCGTTTTTGCCGGCACCAAATTTAATAAAACGGTCCGTCAGTTCCTGACGAGCGAGGCCGGTGCTAACCCGTCCGCCCTGAAAGGCAGAGAGTATGTCAAAGAGGGGAACCCCGCTCAGGAAGATGTGGCGCCTGCTGCGGAGGACGTTATCCGTCATTACAACTGGCGTGACGGCGCTGAAAAGAATGTTTTTGTGCTGGGAGACGAAAGTCTGAAAGGCGGGGAGATGACCCTGGATGCGGGCCGCATCAAAGCCTGCGACGATGCCATTGCCACCGCCCTGGAGTACGGTGTCAAAATCCACTCCTATCTGGGCACGCCTCATGTCTCATTACCTTACCCCACCCCGGATGATGAGAAAGCCATGGTTCGGGAATACAAGCGCCTGGCGCTTCGTACGGGTGGTGAGCATTACATCTACACCTCCGGCATTGCCGATTTTGCCTCGGTTTTAAAAAGCACCATTTGCGCCAGTAAGGCCACGCAACAGGACAGCGTGGCGAACAAAAAAGAAGAAGCAGATGCGCTGGAAGGTAAAACGCCATCGAAGACGCCTGATAATGGCAGCGATCTGTGCGCACAGGCCCCTGAGATTGTCCGGGCGGTGAATACGCTTGCTGATGTACTTAAGAACCTGATTGACGCTTGCGCCAGCGACTGTCGTTGCAAAGAGAATACGCCCCCTTGCCCGTGTCAGGAACATCACAACAAACCGGTGACCCCCTCCTCACCCCCCGCTGCGCCGGACACTCCCCCTGTCAGTCCCGAGCCGCCAGCAAAACCATTCCTGGATGAGAGTAAGTTTACGAATAATCATCTGAATCACTGGCAGTTCGGACCGGCAACGCCTGAGCATGAGTTTTACTCAGAAGGTGGCGCGACCATGATTCGTTTTCCGACCACCAATGTTAAAGGCCGGACACACAATGGCGTGCTGCTTTATAAACATTATTCGGAACTCCTGCCGGGGAAACGCTATCGCTTCAGCCTTCAGGCTCGCAGGGACAATGACTATAAGGTGATACCCGAACTGTCACTGCGGGTGGCAGGCCAGGATATTACCTCGGTTACAGCACTTGCCGTGAAAGGCGAGTGGGTCACGCTGTCAGGAGAGTTTACGGCGGCGCAGGGCGATAATGTGCTGGAAATTTTCAGCCATAAAGCCAGCGGCGATGGTAACGATTTCAGCATTACTGGAATCACAGTAAAATCCGTCGATTGATTTTGTTACGCTGACTTCATTTCAGATATGAAGTGATGCCGGTTTGGCTACGCGTTGGTTAAACCAGGCATCACTGCTTAGCCAGTGTGCGTCACGCTTGAGATAACGTTGGTCTGGCCCGGTAATACACGGTGGGCATGATTACCCTCGTCGACAGGTTTACCTGAGCAGTTAAACCTGCGTGTTACCAGGGAAGCGCAATTTTCTCATCATTCGCTTTCTCGCCGTAATACAGAGAAGGCAGGAAACGAGACAAGAACGTGAACTCTGTATAACAGTGTCGCATAAGCGCTAATCCAACTTCATCGGCAGGTTCAGCGTGGTCGTCATTACTCATACCCAGAATAAACCGGCTACGCAGCACACACCCAAAAGGCGTATCCCGGACAACATGTAGCATTTGTCCGTCCAGCGGGTCGCCCTGACTATCCAGTTCAGTTTTTTCACCGAAGCCTATCCTTGCGGCAATGATTGCCGAGACACTCCCATCCGCCATTGCCTTGTCGACAGCCATTTCGCCAAATACCGATGCAGGGTGATGGAATTTAAGACGCGCGGGAATGGGAGGGATTTCAGCTAATGATTCAACTGCATGGATGCTTGCGCCGTAAAAACTTTCCCCACGCTTCCAGTTGGCGTCCCATCCACGATGCTCAACATGATCAACGGGATGCCACCATTTTATATGCTGCGTCGTTTCAAAAAAGGTAAACCACCAGTTAATCATACGTCCTTTGCAGCCATGTAAATCGGTGCGTACGGCGACCAGCAGACTCCCGTCATCAAGACGTTTAATACCCGTCTCCAGCGGCATGGGAGAAGGATCAAGCAATGACGAATAATCCAGCCAGGGCCTGGCAATATCGTGTTGTCGCATTTTTTTCTCCATTAGCATTGGGAAGTTCGAACCATTTAGGAAACGAAGTGCGTTTCCCAAACATTACCGATAGAATGGTCGTATGACAAGCGAAAAGGAATCTTCAGAATGACCTCACCAACCAAACCACGCGGACGTCCCTCAGTCCCTGAGGAAGAGGTGAAGAAACACATCATTGGTAGCGCGATGGCCTTGCTCTTTGACAAAGGCTATGACGCCACAACAATTGAGGCGGTTGCATCGCATGCAGGCGTTGCCAAAAAGACCGTCTATCGCTTTGCGAAAAACAGGGAGGAATTGCTTGGCCTTTCGGTTCGAAACTGGACGGATAACTATGCCCCACTCCTGCAGAGCGATCCGACAGATAAGAATGACGTTTTACCGGCGTTAAGAAAATTACTGGCTGCGATTTGTGGTCAGGCGCTATCAGTAACCGCCGTGAAAATGTTTCGTCTTCTCAATACTGAATTTCCTGGTAAAGATGATCTTCTCAAGAAATATAATGAAAATGGCATAGCGCGCGGCCAACAATTACTCACTGAGTGGATTACACGACAGCAAAAACAGGACTGGTTGCCGATGTTACCTGCAGATACCAGTGCCAAAGTCATACTCGCCATGTGTATCGCCGAACCTCTTCGGCAGGCGGCGATTGGTTTAACTCATCCCGTTGAGAAAACCGATATTGAGGCACATTTGGATTCTTGTATGCCTTTTATTTTACTTATATTCAGGCAAGGTAATGAATGACATAGTACCTGGCGATTGATAATAGGAGCGCAACATAACAACAAACAATATGATTCATAAGCATTTTTAAATACAAGAGCCTTTAAGATACCCCCAAAAGTACCCCCAAAAAATGTAGTTATCCCTACAAAGCTACAAGATTGACAACTGATAGTTCTTTAAATGAAAGCTATAAGTTTCGAAAGGAAAATGTTGTCGTGCGTGACGAAAACACAACTTAAGATGAATGATGAGCTTCCTTGTTCCGTATTCAAGTAGTAGGCTGCTACATTAGTGACCTTACATTTTCATTAAAGCGATGATATGAAAAACAGTCCATATACAAATACAGACACCACTCTACGTGCTGCAGGCTCAGTCTTGGGACTCTTACCACAGATTACAGGTTTAGCCGTAGGGTTTACAGGCCTCGCTTATATAATTGGATGGAAAGAATCATCTGCATACTATCGTGAGCTTGGAGCACCTTGGGCCTCCTCCATGTTAACTTCAGTCCAGATAATGCAGACTAGTATTTCTCTTATCACTATTATTTTTGCGGTTGCATTCTGTAGCTTTGCTGCGCTGCTTGAAAATAAAGCTGGAATGAAAGGCCTTCGTCGGTGGTCAATTTTTTTCCTTGTTCTGGCGTCGATTACTTACTGCTCATCATTGATTTTTGATAAACATGTAAGTTCGAATTTATTAGTTGGTATTACCGGTTTTTTTTGGGCGATAGCCACAGGCACTACTGTTGGAGAATTAATTGCCTGCTTAGCACTTCGTGAATTAAAATGGAGTGGGTACGAAGTTTATTTATTGTATTTCATACTAGCATTTGGCATTTTTTATGCTCCCACCCTGATAGGGGAGTCCAGGGCTAAGATGGCTGCCGACTTTACTTCAAATAGACTGCCAACCGTTCGTTTAAATGAAAATAAAATAAATGAATGGAAACTATTAGGTCCATGCGGTGATAATTTTTTATTGATTACACAAAGCACTGACAAAAAAGGAAGGCTATTTAAAGTAGTTGCCGCAGAGAGCATTTCCGAAATCAAAGCCACAGCAAGGTAAAGAACCCTCTCTTCAAAAATCAAGCAAATAAAGCTATGACTTTAACTAAGACATAGCTTTTATTGTTCAACTCCTATCGAATAAAGGATGTATTACAAAGGTACGTTTCATATCTGTTATATCAAGATCAGGCTTATCATATGAAGAATATATAATTAGAGTGTCTGTTTTCTTAATACCAATTACACCAACAATAAACCAAACCTTCATTAACTCATCAAAGTTCATAATTATTTTTGTATGCAATTCACTTTCATTTTCCGAAGGAGCCCTGTCTAAGATATAAGTTAGCACTTCATTTTTATTATCTTCACTTATAGAATCTAACGAAAAAGTAGAATTTTTTAATATTGAAAGTGAGTCAACATACTCAGATATGTTTTTGTAAATGCTAACCCATTCAGAAACCAAGGCTCTTTTACGTGAGGAAAAGAATTTTTCCTCAGCCATCAGGACTATATCTTTATCTATACTAACATTACCATCGCATTCTTTTAAACAATAATTGATAAAACTTATAGCATCTCTTGGCCTTAGCATGGTTCTGTCAAGGATGTAATCATCTGCTTTTACATCATCTATCATAAAGTGAAAAATATCTCTCATTGTAACTGTGCGAGAGCCTTGATACTTATTTTTTATAAGATGATTCAGACGCATATCGATTATGCTTCTTATCTCAGATTTATTCCAGGAAACAGCATAAATGAGAGATTGATCCTTTTCATCTTGCCTGAGAGTTTTGTTATAAATCCCCATTAGTATGTCAGTCCTAATTGAAATTAGAACCTTCACAGACTTAATGTCTAACAACTCCCTGAACGCTTCAAGTAATGCATTTATAAAGTCGTATCGTATATCACTTGAACTTAACCATGATCTATCCAAATCATCTATACTTATTATAATTCTAAACTGCCCTACTTCAGAAAACTCTTCGTTTAATATTTTTATTAACTCTTTTTGTTTTCTTATTAACTCTCGGCTAACATAACTAGAAGTCTCAGATTGAACTTTTTGAGTTTCCTCACGACCTAACTTCCCTCCAAGGTCAATACCTTTTATCCCTATTTTAGAGGATAGTTCACTTTGCATCTTATTACTAATTTCTATTAAAGCTTTATCATTAAAAAAAACATCCTTGAATTGTTCAATGTATTCATTTGCCAACTCAGGATTATAAGATTTTTTCTTTCCTCCAATTAATTCCTGCACTCGATTAAAAAAACTCTGATAAGTTGACCTATGTAATGCTGGGATAACTTTTATTAATAATGCATGTAGCCACAATGATTTATAGAACACCCTTAAATCAATACCGTTTTCATTTAAAGAAGATATAAAAACATTGTTTTTCACATGTTCAAATATTGTATTTTCAGCCTCTATTTTGTCATAAACCTTAATGCTTCCCTCATCGAGAATCTTTCTTAGCAGAGCTGATTTGCCACTTCCGGTCCTGCCAACTATAATTCTTTTGGTGAAGTCTGGATTCTTCTCCGAAGAATCGAAATTCATTATCCCTTTGAATATATTAGTTTCATAAAAACAAGCATCTAAATAAGTGTCTGATTCAGCCTCAAGCTTTCCAATTTCGTCATTATTTCTAAAAACATGTGTATTCACTCAGATCACTCCTCAAGATAATTAAAGATCAAGAAAAATTAATTAGAGCATAAAGTTAGGTTATTTGACTTTAAATTACACCAATACTAAATAACCACAAGGAAATATTTTAATCAAAAAAAATAGCAGTTTAAGCCCTTGTTTACCAGTGGCCAAACGAGATCAGCGTCTGGTTTTTATACAAAATCTCTCATCATTTATTTAGTTCAAGTTCTGGTTCTTACACATGGAAGCAACTGTAACTTAGAGCGCGTTCTGCCAAAAATCCCCACTGGCGCTGCCGGTGGGTGACAACTTTTGACAACTCAATCTGAACGCCAGCGTCCGGGCAAACCAGAACAGCGATCTGAAAGAGGCTCGAGGATGGTTGCAAAGGGGGAGAGCTTAACACCTCCCCTTCACGAGTTCGTGTACCTGAAGTTTTCTAAAGCGGTAGCGGTTGACACGTTACCCCTAGTTTTCCCTAGTAAGACATAACAAACCATAACAGGCTGACACCTGCCGTGCTTCGCATCAGCCCTTTACACGTTGGCTGCAGCTGTTGTGCGTGAGCGTTAGGATCCGTTAGGTTGGGTTGACACTTTTCCCTGTTTTTCACGAAAAAGTGTCAAGTTAGAGGAGTTAGGTTTGGCCGGGGGTTTACAGTTTTTCACCTGCCAGCAGACAGAGTGCCTTTAATCCTGTTTCGCTCCAGTCATCCTGGGTGTCGGGATGCATTGCGGCCACATAGGCCAGCTCGGAACGCAGGAAACGCAGACCACCAGCCATGTGATCTTTGCCATAGAAGCTGTGGGTTTCTTCATCCAGCCGGAAGAGGATCAGCAATTCTTCCTCGGGCTTGTGCTGAACTTCAAAACCCAGTTCAGCAGCTGCTGCCTCTATTCGCTGGCCAGCATCAATATCAGCCGGCAGCTCTTTCCCGCCGTCATGCCCCCATACCCATGCGGCGGCCTGCGCCCACGTCATTTCAGTCTGGTGTTCGCCAACACCAGCAGAATTTTGTTTAGCCTGCGATGCGTCAACATCCACTTTATCGCCTGAAATTACAATTTCACCTCGCGCTATCCAGCCGTAAACAGTTTGCCGGCTAACGCCCATATGCCTGGCGTAGGCTGATTTACTTAACAGCATCCTGTGTTTCCCTCCGGGCAGAAAAAAGCCGCCCTCAGGCGGCCTGCTTCTCTTCTGAATGTGTCTGCCGCTGGCTGCCTTTGAGCATCGCGCTGACATGTTCGCTTAACTGATCAAGACCGGTCATGCGGGGCAGAACTTCTGATGGATCGTCGTTCTTCCCGTACACGAGATTGTTATACCAGGTTCGGACAGCTGTAATTTGTGCAACGTCCTTCCTTACCGCGTCGACCAGATCGGCAACCGCGCTAATCACCTGCCCGTTCTCTGATGCAACACGGGAGAAGCCGAGACGTTTTAGCTGTTCCGTATCGAGTCCCGAACACACTGCGTGCGCCCTTAGTAAGGCGTCCGCCAGTTCCTGGTGCTTTCCACTGTGCATCGACAGCAGCATTTTTTCCTGGCTGCGGCGATCCAGTCGGGCGAATGCCAGGCGCATTTCACTGTCACGCATGAATCCCTGAACATCATCAGATGCCAGTGGATTAACCGGCGCGAGCTTGTTCTTCAGATAATCGAGAATGTTTGCGGCCTGCTCGCTTACGGCTGCGACGCCGCGGGTAAAGTCTTTGAGCGTGTCCGGGTTCCGGGCTTCACCTGCCCTGCGGTTTTTTGCCTGTTCGTTCAGATCCGGATCGTTGCGGATAACGTCCAGCAAATCCGCCTCAGCTTCGGCCTGCT
>Ga0308156_1003850_pt1 | contig 11024 bp, 10 predicted proteins | sample PhyAR2_FD_201041 | JGI IMG/M metagenome (GOLD analysis project Ga0308156, IMG submission 201041) | Phyllosphere microbial communities from UC Gill Tract Community Farm, Albany, California, United States - DLSL A.R2 | ecosystem: Host-associated > Plants > Phyllosphere > Unclassified | place: USA... | reverse complement strand
GGGTTGGACGTCAAATCGATTCATACGAAGGCTTGTTCTATACAAAACGTGAAGATTTTGAAGCAAAAGGTGCAAAAATCCATATGGAAACAGTGGTTGACCATATCGATTTTGAGAAAAAAGAAGTACACGCTGTGACCAGTGAAGGTGAAACGATCGTTGAATCTTATGACAAAGTTGTCATCGCAACTGGATCTGTTCCGATCTCACCCAAAGTACCTGGACGTGACTTGAAAAACATCCATTTCTTGAAAAAATTCCAAGATGGACAAACGGTTGATAAAGAGTTAGCCTCAGAAGACGTGAAAAACGTTGCCGTTATCGGTGCTGGTTACATCGGTGTTGAAATTGCTGAAGCAGCAAAACGCCGTGGTAAAAATGTGTTGCTTTTTGATGCAGCGACACGGGCATTGCCAAACTACTACGACAAATGGTTCACAGAAGATATGGACAAAAACTTAGCTGACAATGGCATTGAATTGCATTTCGGTGAATTAGCACGTGAATACAAAGGAACAGAGAAAGTAGAAGCAGTTGTAACAGACAACGGCGAATACCCAGTTGATCTAGTGATCAACGCGATCGGTTTCTTACCAAACAACGAGCTAGGCAAAGATCATTTGGAATTGTTTGCTAACGGCGCGTACTTAGTGGACCGCCATCAACGGACAAGCGATGCAGATGTTTACGCAGTCGGTGACTGTGCAACTGTGTACTCAAATGCTTTGCAACAAACAACGTATATCGCATTAGCAACGAATGCCGTACGTTCAGGGATCGTCGCTGCCCATAATATCGGCGGAACGTCTCTAGAATCAACAGGTGTTCAAGGATCAAACGGGATTTCGATCTTCGGCTACAACATGGTTTCAACTGGCTTGTCAGTCGAAGCTGCCGAACGTAATGGCATGAAAGTGAAATACTCTGATTACGAAGATACCCAAAAACCAGGCTTCATGAAAGAAAATGCGACAGTTAAGATCCGTATCGTCTATGAAGAAGAAACACGACGCATCGTTGGTGCACAAATGGCGTCACGTACATCTGAAATCGCAATGGGCATCCACATGTTCTCACTAGCGATCGAAGAAGGCGTAACGATCGACAAGATGAAGCTATTAGATATCTTCTTCTTGCCTCACTTCAACCAACCATATAACTACATCACGATGGCTGCATTGAAAGCAGAATAAGAAACACGAAAGTCGGAGCGTATGCTCCGGCTTTTTTTTTTTGAAACAATCATGAAAACTGTTGACAATAAGAGGAAAAAGCAGTATACTATAAAAGTTGAGAAATAAAAGCAGAAGCACCCGCTTCTCGCCTGAGTGAAGATATCGCTGGGCAGAATAGGATTCCTACTATTTATTTGTGTGGAGTACGTGCGGGTTCGTGAAGAACTCGTTTTTTTATTGTCTGATTTCGAATCGACAAGCTTTTCTTTCTCTCAAAAAACTCGGAGGTGAATGACCATAGCAAAGGATATGATGGTAAACGACGGCATTCGTGCACGTGAATTGCGTTTGATTGATCAAAACGGCGAACAACTTGGTGTAAAGAGTAAAGCTGAAGCATTGCAAATTGCAGAACGAGCAAACCTTGATGTGGTATTGGTGGCACCAAATGCTAAGCCGCCAGTAGCAAGAATTATGGATTACGGGAAATTCCGCTTTGAGCAACAGAAAAAAGACCGTGAAGCTCGTAAGAAACAAAAAGTAATCAACATTAAAGAGGTTCGTTTAAGTCCAACGATCGACGTCAATGATTTCAACACAAAATTGCGTAATGCACGTAAATTCCTTGAAAAAGGGGACAAAGTGAAAGCTTCGATCCGTTTCAAAGGCCGTGCCATTACCCATAAAGAAATTGGTCAGAAAGTGTTAGATCGTTTGGCGGAAGAAACTGCTGATTTGGCAACTGTTGAGCAAAAGCCAAAAATGGATGGCCGCAGTATGTTCTTAGTATTAGCACCAAAAAACGATAAATAATGACTCACTGAGTTTCAGTTTAAAGTCAGATAACGAAAGATTTTGAGGAGGAAATTAGTTATGCCAAAACAAAAAACACACCGCGGATTAGCAAAACGCGTAAAACGCACTGGCGGCGGCGGATTGAAACGCTTCCGTGCCTTTACCAGTCACCGTTTCCACGGCAAAACAAAAAAACAACGTCGTCAATTGCGTAAAGCTTCAATGGTTTCAGCTGGCGATTACAAACGTATCCGTCAACAACTAGCACGCATGAAATAATTGCGTAACCCAAGCTTCACGTATACAAACAATTATCGATTTTCATATTAGGAGGAATTATACATGGCACGTGTTAAAGGTGGAACAGTAACTCGTAAACGTCGTAAAAAAGTGCTTAAATTAGCAAAAGGTTACTACGGTTCTAAACACACTCTATTTAAAACAGCAAAAGAACAAGTAATGAATTCATACAACTACGCATACCGCGATCGTCGTCAAAAGAAACGCGACTTCCGCAAATTGTGGATCGCTCGTATCAACGCAGCGGCTCGTATGAATGGTTTAAGCTACTCAAAATTGATGCACGGCTTGAAATTAGCTGAAATCGACATCAACCGCAAAATGTTAGCTGACTTGGCTGTAAACGATGCAACAGCATTTACTGCATTAGCTGACCAAGCAAAAGACGCTTTAAACAAATAATCAATCGTTGGCAACAACGTTAGCCCCGCTCTTTGAGCGGGGTTTTTTTGTTTTTCTCGATGACCGAGGAATGGTTTCTCACTATCTTTCATACGTTTCTTTCCATTAAGCGAAAAATAGATTATACTTTTGAAAGCGGTTATTTTATTTATCTCACGACTTTTCCACGAACACTGCAGCAAAAGGAGCTTACGATGGCGATTGATTTATGGCGGCATTTTAAAAAAGGATTGACGGTATATATTGGGATTGGAATTGCGGTCTCATTGTTGAGTGCCGCGAATGTCTTTTATTTTCAAAAATTACTCGATTCATTTGGCAAGACATTTGATTGGTCAGTTATTTTTATCTATGGGTTAACGCTTGTACTGGTACCGCTTTTGTCCTATCTCGAGCAGAAACCCAAAACGAAATTGCACAACAGCATGTATTTCTATCTCAAAGAACAAGCTTTAGTGAAAATCAGCAAGATTGCCTATTCTGAATACTTGCAGATTGGCTCTGGAGCACTCTTACAGAAAACTGAAGCGGGAGCAGCGGCGGGTAGAAATATCCATTTGAATTTTTATGGACGCTTGTTTAAAGAATTGCTTCCCGAAACACTGTTTAACTTAGCTTTTATTGCTATGATCGATAAAAGGTTGATTCCAGCGATCCTTGTGGGCTATCTAATGGTGTTTATCGTGACCAATTTGCTTTTGAAAGTTTTACGCTCTCTCAAAGAACATGCGCTAGTTTCAGAAGAAGCCATGAACAGCACCTTTATCCGCGGATTAACGGAAATGGTCACGTTTCGGATCAATAAACGGTTTGAAAAAGAGATCGCACAATATAAAAATATGTCTGCTGATACAACAGAACGTTTGACGAAAATGACGATGATCCATGAGTTTTTCTTTGGTTTTTTTGCAGTTTTAGTCGCATTGATCAAAGTCGCAATTGTGGTATTGGCATTTACAAATCAGATTACGGTCAGCTTGGGTGGTTTAGCAGCATTGATTATTTATGTGGATCGAATCTACACGCCTGTTGCAATATTTAATGTGATTTTTGTTCAATACAGCTTAGATAAAGTTGCCTTTGCACGGTTAAATGAATTTTTCTATCTGCCAGAGGACAAAGCATTAACACAAGGAGATGCATTGTCTGAAACCATCAACTACATCACAGTTAAGGATCTATCCGTCATACTTCAAGAAAAGAAAATCTTAACCGATAGCACACTGGAGCTGAAGCGGGGAGCGATTTATGGGTTAGTAGGAGAAAGCGGCGCAGGAAAATCAACGCTGGTCAAAACGATTTTAGGCTTGTATCAGCCGACGACCGGTGCGGTCCTGATTAATCACAAAAATTTAGTTGCTTACAACTTAAATGATTACTATCAGCATGTCTTTTATCTATCGCAAGATGCGCCAATATTCCAAGGAACGCTGAAAGAAAATATCATTTTTGATAAGGAAATCGCACACGAGGAAATCATAGCGGTATTAGAAAAATGTCAATTAGGCGCATTCTATCAGGCACTCAAGGGAGGACTGTCTGCTGAAATTGGAGAAAAAGGAGCCAACCTTTCTGGTGGGGAAAAACAGCGGATCGCTTTTGCCCGATTGTTTTTCACAAACGCAGAAGTCATTGTCCTTGATGAAGCCACATCGGCTTTAGATGAAGCAACAGAAGAAAAGCTTTTTGCAGCGATCAAAGACCAATTAAAAAATAAACTAGTCATCATGATTACCCATCGTCCGAAAAACTTGGTTTATGCGGATGAGATCATTGAATTGAAAAAAACACAGGTTGAAGCGGCTTCATCATAAAAGCAGCTTCAACCTGTGTTTTGATCAGCGCATCAGTAAATGCGGCAGTGTACTAAGCCATGCGATGATGCCGACAATCAAGGCAAAGACCAAGACGATGACTGTTTTTGAGAGGAAATCTTTTTTGATGTCCCGCTTTTTCCTAATGGCATCGAGGTCTTGATTTTCCATGAAGGCAACGATCTCTTTATACGTTTTGATATTTTGGGTTTTCTTGATTTTTTCGATCTTCAATGCGGCATACATGGAGACGAGCCAAAAACATAGAGGAGGGGCAATCCACCAGTGTCCTGGTAAAAAGAGAGCAGGCCCAACAGATAATGCGGCCAACAATGTAAAGACCAACATTATTTTCGTGTAGTGATCCATTGCTGTTTTCTCAATCGTTTCTTTCATTTGTTCAACATCCCCTTTGACTAATTCATCTAAAGAAACATCAAATAGAACACTGAGCAATAATAAGTTGTGAACATCAGGATAACTTTTTTCATTCTCCCAATTTGAGATCGTTTGTCGGGAGACATAGAGTTTTTCTGCCAGCCCTTCCTGAGAGAGACTTAATCGTTCCCGATGTTTTTTTATTTGTTTGCTTAAGTTCATTTTATCCGCTCCTTCTATCATTAGTTTAGGCCAATGTCTGTGTTCTAACGATCAAATGTCTTTGACAATGCCTTGAAATTAAGTGTCAAAATGTTTTTACAGTTGGGTTTATGCTGTTTACACAGCAGTACAGCGTTGATTTTCTTCAACGAATAAGCGACAGTCAGCTTTCTTATTGTTTTTTTTTAGAAGCACCTGCTGGTTTCTTAATAAAGAAAATGATGAAGAGCATGTGCTGATTTTTAATGTTTGTCTTTATCTATTATTCATTAATTTCGCAAAGATGGGAATAGGAAAAAACAACTAAGCGTGTGAAAGCATCATTTTTCCATTAGTGGATCTTTAAAGGTCCCTGTGTGTTGAAATGGAGCCATTCAGAAGTCACGTCTGTTTGTTGGTTCTGTTCTAGAAGAAAATCGACTGTTGATAAGCATATCTCCCCATAAAAACGTCTGCTTTGTGCTATACTGAGGCTTTGTAAAAATAAGTTTGTACAAGCAAGCAGCAACGGTTTTTTCATTGATTGCTTGCAAGAAGGAGCGTATACGCAGTGAAAAAACTAAAGGTTCAAGATTTAATTGCAGTAGGGATCTATACAGCGATCTATTTTCTTTTAATGAGCGTCTGTCTATTGATTTTGCGTTTTGTGATCCCAGGTTTTCATAATTTATTTATTCCAGCAGTCACCGCTTTGTTTTCTGGCATTATCTATCTGATTTTATTGAATAAAGTACCGAAATTTGGCGCAATCACCATTATGGGTACCGTGGTAGGGCTCTTTTTTTTGATTTCAGGACATTTTCCATTGGCCTTTTTACCCAATATGCTTTGTGCCTTAGTAGCTGATTTGATTCAATACAAAACAAAGCTCAAAGAGAACGTTCGCGTAATGGCGAGTTATATCGTCTTTAGTTTTGGCTTGATGGGCCCGATCTTGCCCCTGTGGTTTATGAAAAATGCCTATATCGATTCATTAGTGGCTCGCGGAAAAGATGAAACCTACATTGCCGGCGTGTTTGCTCATACCTCCAATGTGATGTTAGGGCTTTGTGCATTGGCCGTTTTGATTGGTGCGGTGGTTGGTTTAGGCATTGGCAGCCGCTTGATGGAAAAACATTTTCAACCAACGATCCAATCGCATAAAGGGTGAGGAATGTGTCGAAAACAAGGTTTGATCCCCGCAGCAAATTGGCGGTGATTCTCTTTGCTAGTTTTACTATGATGGTGTCCATTAGCTGGATCGATGAGTTTGTCTTTGTCACGTTCTTGCTGCTGCTATTTTTAGTCAGCGGCTTTTGGAAAAAAGGTCTGATGTTCTATGGTGTGTTTGTCTTGCTGACACTGGCAGATAGTTTTTTGTTTCGCCAAGGAAACCACCTATTGATCGTGTTGCTGGATTTCTTTTCCGTCGGTTATCGCCGCTTATTGCCAACGATCATGGCGGCGGCTTTTGCCATTAGTGGGACGAAGAACAGTGAGTGGATGGCGGCGTTGCAAAAAATGCACGTGCCCAATGTATTATTAGTCCCGCTGGCAGTCTTATTTCGTTTTTTTCCCACATTGGTACAAGATTTCAAAAGTATTCGCCAAGCGATGCGCTTTCGCGGCATCTCGCTGTCGGCAGGATCGATCTTGCTTCATCCACTGCAAAGTGCGGAGTATTTTTTGATCCCATTACTGATGTCGGCTGAAAAGACCGCAACCGAACTGTCGGCTACGGCGCTGGTTCGCGGGTTAGCATCAGAAACTCCCCATACCACCGTCCACGAACTGAAGCTGCGCTGGTGGGATGGCTTGGTCTTTTTAGCATTATGCGGCTTTATCGTGAAAAGGATGTGGCTTGGATGATCAGATTAGAACAAGTGTCAGTGAAGCGAGAAAATCGAACCGTATTATCTGAGCTTTCTTTGACGGTCGCAGCTGGGGAAGTCATCGTTTTGTGCGGCGCTAGCGGCAGCGGCAAATCGACCCTGCTCAATGTTGTGAATGGCTTGATCCCTGAGCTGTATCCCGCCGAAGTGCAAGGAAAGATCCGTGTCGGAGAAACAGACTTGCCAGTTGCCGATTTCTCCCATTATGCCCAGACGATTGGCGTCGTCTTTCAAAACCCCAAGACGCAATTTTTCACCACGGATGTCTATTCGGAGTTGGCTTTTTCGATGGAAAATGCGGGCGTCGCACCAGAAAACATTCGGCAGCGAATCACCGAAGTAGCACAGCAGTTTTCCCTGACCCCGTTGCTTGATGCTAGTGTCTTTGACCTATCTGGTGGAGAGAAGCAGCTGATTGCTCTCGCTGCAGCCACGATGTTGCCCCATGATGTGTTCTTATTGGATGAGCCTTCCAGTAATTTGGATCAAGAAGCGATCCAAAAGTTGACTCAAGGATTGGCTTCTTTAAAACAACAAGGGAAAACCATTGTGATCGCCGAACACCGCTTGGCGTATTTGGCGCCACTGGCAGATCGCTTCTGTCTATTAGAAGCAGGACGATTGCGGGCGTCTTATCCAGCAGCTCAGCTTTTGTCACTGCCCGAGGAGGCAATTCACGAGTTGGGATTGCGAAAAGTAGGCGAGGTGACATTGGCAGCCCAGCACTGCCGAGAATCTTTGCCAGAAAAGTCTGGATTAAGGGCAACGCATCTGCAGATCAAGCAATCGAAACGCTCAGCAAACAGCAGAAATTGGGCGCTTAACTTGCCTGAACTACAATTGCCGACGAAGCAAGCTGTGGGGATCGTTGGACCAAATGGTGCTGGCAAAAGTACGTTGGTGCAAGTCCTGTCAGGATTGAAAAAATGCCCAGAAGCAGTATTTGCCATCAATGGACAAAAGCGGACCCAAAAGCAGCTGCTGCAGGAAAGCTTTCTTGTGATGCAGGATGTCAACTTGCAGCTGTTTTTTGAAACGGTGGAAAAAGAGCTGCTGATCAAAGCCCAAAACCCAGCTCGTTTTGAAGAAATTGTCTCATTGTTGCACTTAACACCACTCCTTGCCCGACATCCGCAAAGCTTGTCAGGAGGGGAAAAACAACGAGTTGCCATCGGCAGTGCCCTGCTTTCTGGTAAACGCTTGTTGTTTTTCGATGAACCAACGAGTGGGTTAGATTTGCAGCAAATGGAAGAAGTCGCAAAACTGTTGCGAACAGTCGCTAAGGAAGTTGATTTATTAGCGGTGATCAGTCATGATCGTGAGTTTTTAGCTGAAACATGTCCTTACGTGCTTCAACTCCAACAAGGGGAACTCGTTGGCACGTATCAGCTAGCAAAAAATATGGAATAAATGAAAGACGGAGTGGACCTTGGTTCATGCCGTCTTTTTTTGTTGAACATGAAAAAATCTTCATGATTTTTTTCTTTCAATCAGTTAGGAAGTTTTGAAAAAATCCGTTATGATAGAAGCAAAACAGGAGGAGGAGTGCATATGGCCTTGAAGATCTTGCTAGTAGAAGACGAAGAAAGTTTAGCCAGTTTTATTCAGACCGAATTGACTTTTGAGGGATATGACACGGTCTGGGCCAAAGATGGGCAAGAGGCATTGACCTTGTTCAATCAGCAAGCAAATGCCTTTGATCTGATTTTATTGGATTGGATGCTGCCAATCTATGACGGCATCACAGTGGCGCGGCGGATACGCAAAGAAAGCGACATCCCGATTTTGATGATGACCGCCAGAAATCAAACCGCCGATGTGGTGACGGGGCTTGATGTCGGATTAGATGATTATTTAACGAAACCTTTTGAAATCGAAGAACTGTTTGCCAGAATTCGGGTGATCGAGCGGCGGTTGCAACGAGAAGCCAAACAACAAAAGAACCAGCAAAACCAATTAGTGGCGGGGGAGTTGATGATGGACATTGCCAAGCACTTGGTTCAGGTTGCCGGTGAAACCATTGAGTTGACGCCCAAAGAGTTTGGGATTTTATATGAATTAATGAAAGAGCCGGAAGTCGTCAAAACCAGAGATGACCTATTGAATGAGATTTGGGGTTATGAATACGACGGTCAAACGAATGTTGTAGATGTCTATATCCGTACACTGCGGAACAAGCTGGATGTTTGCGGCAAAGGCAAAATGATCGCAACCGTTCGAGGATTAGGCTATGTCTTGAGGACCGACCATGAAGAATAAGTCAGTCAACCAACGTAGAAAAACAGCCCAGTTTCAATTGACGAGCCGCTTTTCCTTGATACTCTTTGGTCTGCTGATTCTCTTCAATCTGCTGTTTATTTTATTATCCGTAGGTTATTTGTTTGAACATATCGAAAATCGTGCCAACAACATTCTTGAAGCCATCGAAAAAGGCGAGGCATCAGGGGATACCTGGGACACTCTCGTCAATGCCTATGTTTCGGCAGATGAAGAAGACGCCCTGCAAGTGATCTTAGCCGATGGCAGTGTCGTTTCATCAGAAGATGCGGAAGAGATTTTTGCCGATATCAATCAAGGACGAGTGATGCCATTTCTCGAAGACATCGTTTTTACAGAGGATGGCATCTATTACACGAAAACCCAAGAAGTCGATGGGGATCAGGTGACGATCGCTATCAATGGGGAGGATAGTGTGGAATTAGCCTATGGTCTCTTTATGATCAGCAGTTTCTTGAATCTGATCGCTGTTGTGGTGGGCAGCCTGCTGATTTATTGGAGTGTCGGGAAATGGAGTCAGAAACTTACCGGCATGGCGCAAGAAATTGCTGCCATTGAACAAAGCCGACAAGGAGAATTGTCAGTGTCTGAAGAACCCATCGAGATTCGTTCGGTGGCCTTGGCTTTCAATAAATTGTTGAAAGAACAGCGTGAGACGATCGAACGGGAAAAACGATTCGTTGCCGATGCTTCCCATGAGCTGCGCACACCTTTGGCTGCGATTCGCGGACATGTCCAATTGATCCAGCGGCGTGGAACCAAACATCCCGAAGTCATTCCTTCCTCGATGGCATTTATTGACAAAGAGTCGAAGCGTTTGGAAACATTGAGCAATCAATTGCTAGACCTAGAAAAAAATCAATCCCAAGAAGAAATGACCCTTGTTAATGTTTCCCAGATCGTCCGAGAAGAGTGTGAAAAACAAGCGACGATCGTTCCGCAATCGATTGAATATTTTGTGGAGAACCAATGTATGAAGCGAGGACATAAACGTGACTTCCAGCAAATCATCCAAAACCTGTTAGAAAATGCCGCGAAGTATTCGCCTGTTGATCAGCCGATTCATGTGACCTTGACACAAGAGCAAAGGCAGTTGTCTTTAACCGTCGCCGATTTTGGCATTGGGATTCCCGATGACAAGAAAGCCTTGATTTTTGAACGGTTCTATCGGGTAGAAGATTCTCGTTCTAGCCAGATTGCCGGTTCAGGCATTGGGCTTTCACTGGTAAAACAGCTGGCAGACAAATATCATGCCAAAATCACCGTGATAGACAATCAACCGCAAGGCAGTATCTTTAAACTTGCCTTTCCAAATGAAAGAGAAAGATGAAGATTTTTTTAGATTTTCTTCAAGCAATTTTGATTCTTTTTCTTTGGGAACTTGTTATTCTAAATATATAGAAAAAAGGAATACACAAACAATTGGAGGAATGAAACATGAAAAAAACAACTATTTTATTCGGAATTGCCGCATTAGGGTTATTGGCAGGATGTACACAAAACAACACGGGAAATTCAGAACCTGCGCAAAACAGCAGCTCAAGCACAGCAGTTGCCTCATCAAGTGAAACAACCTCATCACAAGCAGCGGACAGCTCTTCAAGCAGTGCAGCGATCGCCAATGGGGGCTTGCCTACCGTGACCGTAGAAGAAGCGATCCAAGTATTCCAAGACAAATACCCAGATGCAGCGATCACTTCGATTGATTTGGATACTTCTTTTGGCAATTACTTCTACCAAGTAGAAGGCGTGGATGACACGAATGAGTTTGAATTAAAGATCGATGCAGA
>Ga0308156_1003848_pt1 | contig 11028 bp, 11 predicted proteins | sample PhyAR2_FD_201041 | JGI IMG/M metagenome (GOLD analysis project Ga0308156, IMG submission 201041) | Phyllosphere microbial communities from UC Gill Tract Community Farm, Albany, California, United States - DLSL A.R2 | ecosystem: Host-associated > Plants > Phyllosphere > Unclassified | place: USA... | reverse complement strand
AGTTCTGGAAATGACAGTTTTGACCATTTCACGACATTTTATAGAGAAAAATAAAGAGAGCGTATTGTGAATCCGTCTTTACCTGGAACTTATGTCAGCCTTATGGCTGATGTCGTCCAAAAGTTAAATATATCTCCTGAAGAACTTTTAGAAGGAAGTGGAGTATCCGTAGAGCAGCTCTCAGAGCCTTTTTGGTATTTAGATTTCGATATTTTTAATAATCTACTAAATAGGGCAGTTGAGCTTACAGATGAGCCTGCATTAGGAGTTTATTTAGGTCTGCAAATGACCGTGTCTTGTCATGGTTCGGTTGGTCTTGCTGCAATGGTTTCACAAAATTTGGGTGAAGCTTTAAATGTCATGGAACAGTTCATTGGGCTACGCTGTCCAGCTCTAAAACCAAGACTTGAAATCGAAAACGATTTAGCTTTGTTATATTTAGATCAACCCATGACAAATTTTAAAATGGGAATTGTAGGGATGACATTTTTGATGGTGGGCTTTGCCCAAATGTCGAATGCCATTACTGGACAAAAATTAGAAATAAAAGCCGAATTAAATTACCAAGAACCAGCTTTTTTAGAGCAAGTTAAAGAATTGCTACCATGTGAAATTAGTTTTAATCAACCATTTAACCGCTTGGTCTTTTCTGAAACTTTCTTGGCTCTGCCGTTAATTATGGCTGACCCATTAGCGGCCCGTTTAGCCCGTGAACAGTGTAAACATGATTTAAATAAGTTAGTTGCTAAACGCGGAGAAAAACATCCATTGACAGCTTTAGTCCGTGAGTTACTTTTTGATGAAGTAGAAGGCTTCTTTAAAATGAAAGATGTTGCCGACAAGTTGCATTTAACTGAAAGAACTTTACAACGCCAGTTGGCTAAAGAAGGAATTACGTTTCAGGCTTTGCTGGACCAAGTGAGAGAACGTCATGCAAAAAAATTATTGAATCATCATGAGAATAGTATTTCTTATATTTCGGAAAAGTTGGGCTATTCCGAGGTCACTCATTTTACTCGAGCATTTAAGCGGTGGACGAATCAAACTCCAAAACAATATCGAAATTTAAGAGAAAGTACATCATGATTTTTACCAAATACTCAAAATAATATTTTGATTTATTTAGGTATAATTAAATAAAGAGAGTTTTTGTAAAGTTTGTTTGTGTTTTTTTTAAATATTCAAAAATAAAATATAATTATTTTACAATCCGTTAGGAATGTAATTAGAAAGTAGTATATATGGAATTTGTTTTTAATGGTTTTTATACACTAATTTCGGCGGTTATCGTCTTATTGTTGGGCCGCTTTCTTGTTAATCGGATTGATTTTTTAAAACGCTACAATATTCCCGAACCTGTAGCCGGTGGTTTGGTGGCTGCTGTAGTTTCTTTACTCATCCACACTTTGTGGGGGTACAGCATTGTTTTTAGTAGTGAACTACAAACCAGCTTTATGCTCGTGTTCTTCGCTTCAATTGGTTTAAGTGCTAATTTTATGAAGCTGAAAGAAGGTGGTATGGCTTTAGTCATCTTCTTGGTTTGTGTAGCGTCATTTATTGTTGTGCAAAATGCTGTAGGTATGAGTCTTGCGACTTTACTCGGTCTTGATCCACTCATTGGTTTAATTGCGGGTTCAATTACCTTAACAGGTGGTCATGGTACAGCTGGTGCATGGGGTGAAATTTTAGAAACCCAACATGGTATTCAAGGTGCTTTAGCATTAGGGATGGCGAGTGCTACTTTTGGTTTGATTATTGGTGGTGTGATTGGTGGTCCTTTAGCAAAATTGCTTATCAACCGTTATGGCCTTGCTCAAGCAAAAACCAATGCTGAAATTCAAAATCGTGATACGCATCTTGAACAAAACTCAGATGATCTTGCACCGTTTGAAAACCCGCATCAAGTTCGTTTAATTACAGCAGACAATGCGATTACTACGCTGGGTATGTTTGCAGCCTGTTTAGCATTTGCTGAATTTATGACAGGCTTTAGTAAGGGAACGTGGTTTGAGTTACCAACTTTCGTTTGGGCGCTCGGTGGCGGCGTTATCTTAAGAAATATTTTAGAGAGCGTGCTGAAAATTGATATTTTCGACCGTGCGATTGATGTATTTGGTAATGCGTCGTTGTCACTCTATCTAGCAATGGCATTGCTTTCATTAAAGCTTTGGCAACTTGCCGACTTAGCTGGCCCGTTAGTTGTAATTTTGGGTGCTCAAACGATTACGATGGCGCTATATGCAGCATTTGTGACATTCCGTGTTATGGGCAAAAACTATGATGCAGCAGTGTTATCAGCAGGTCATTGTGGTTTCGGTATGGGGGCGACACCAACCGCCGTTGCAAATATGCAAGCCATTACCAATATGTATGGTCCATCGCATAAGGCCTTTTTGATTGTTCCACTTTGTGGGGCATTCTTTGTCGACTTAATTAATGCAACGGTTATTCAGCTCATGTTGAAATTTATTGCTTAATTAAAAAAAGCCCGTAAGGGCTTTTTTTATGGGTGCTTGTTTATGAATATTTAATTTGTATCTCTAGGCTTAATTTTTATTTTCGACTGGTTTAAGCCATTTTATTTTTAGGATGCTTTTTCTCAAAACTAATAATCGCCCTTACACCAAGTTTCACTTAGAATAATTTGCAGATAAATAAAATGAGAAATGTATGAGCTCAGAAGCGCATTCAATTAGCTTGGTTGCTCCAGTGGTTTTATTGGCAGCGGCTGTCATTGCAGTTCCTATTTTTAAACGTATTGGTTTGGGGTCAGTATTAGGTTACTTAATTGCAGGGCTGATTATTGGCCCATTCGGTTTTGCTTTTTTTCAAGATTCTGCCGCAATTTTGCATATTGCTGAGTTGGGCATTGTGATGTACCTATTTGTGATTGGTTTGGAAATGCAACCATCACATTTGTGGAGTCTTAGACGCGAAATTTTTGGTCTAGGTACACTACAGATCATCATTTGTGCACTAGCTTTGACGGGCGTGGGGCTATTATTTGGTTTTGCGTGGCAAGTAGCATTTATTGGTGCCGCAGGTTTCGTCTTAACGTCGACTGCGATTGTGATGCAATTATTAGGTGACCGCGGTGATTTGACTCAGCCACGTGGGCAAAAGATTGTAGCCATCTTACTATTTGAAGATTTATTAATTGTGCCATTACTGGCTATTGTCGCTTTTATGGCACCGAATCACGTAGTTGAAAGCACCTCGGTACGTTTGGAAAATATAGGAATTGGTTTAATCGCAATTGCAGGTCTTATTGCGGCAGGGTATTGGTTACTTAATCCATTATTTAGACTCTTAGCTGCTGCCAAGGCCCGAGAAGTCATGACTGCCGCCGCATTATTGGTGGTGTTGGGCGCAGCTTTACTCATGCAAGTCAGTGGTTTGTCCATGGCGATGGGGGCTTTCTTAGCGGGTGTACTTTTATCTGAATCAACATTTAGACATCAAATTGAAGCGGATATTGAACCATTCCGAGGAATCTTATTAGGTCTGTTTTTCCTTGGCGTGGGTATGTCGTTGGATTTATCAGTTGTCGCTCAAAACTGGCAGCTTATTGTGAGTGGCGTAGTTGCTCTAATGTTTGTCAAAGCGCTCATGATTTATATAGTGGCCCGCATAACTAAAAGTCCTCACACAGAAGCCTTAGATCGCGCTTTGCTCATGGCTCAAGGAGGCGAGTTTGCCTTTGTACTTTTCTCTGCCGCACTCAGTGCACAAGTCATCGATAGTACGGTTAAATCTAACTTAACCGCTATTGTTGTACTTTCAATGGTGTTGACGCCAATTGTGGGTATTATTTTTAAACGTTTCACTCAGACCAAAGCCAATGTTTCACTCGAAAACGTGAATGTTGCTGACGGGTTAAGCGGTAGTGTTTTAATGATTGGATTTGGACGCTTTGGGCAGGTAACCAGTCAACTCTTGTTAGCAAGAGGTGTAGATGTCACCATTATTGATAATAATACTGACATGATTCAAAACGCTGAAAAATTTGGTTTTAAAATTTATTATGGCGATGGCTGTCGCTTAGATATTCTGCATGCTTCTGGTGCTGCAACAGCGCAAGCGATTGTGGTTTGTGTAGACAGTAAGGAAACGACCAATCGAATTGTAGAGCTTGTTAGCCATGAATTTCCTTTAGCGAAATTATTAGTCCGTTCATATGACCGAGAGCATTCACTGCATTTAGTCAAACAAAAAGTAGACTTTATGATTCGTGAAACGTTTGAATCTGCAATTAAGTTTGGCGAAGTGATTTTACAAGAACTTGGCGTAGATGAAGACGAAGTCGTAAGAATTAGCGAGGAAATTCGAGATCTTGATAATGAGCGATTTGAAACTGAAATTGCGGCAGATGATGTATATGCTGGAGTTGGTTTGCAATATACACATGCTCATCATCCACGACCAACTGCACCGTTAATTCGACCGAAACAAGAAGGGCGGATTTTAAACAAAGAAGATGCCTCCGATAATGAGAGTCTTAATTAGCATAAAAATATCTGTAAAAGTTCTGTTTAGAAGCACTTCTACAAAATCACTATAAGTGATCTAAGAGGGAGTGCCTTTAAAATATGCATCCCTTTAAAGCGGGAGCGACTTCTGCAAAAATTACATTTTATGTATCAAGTTTATTTTTGGGAAAATTACGGTATTTTTTAATTGAATTGTCATAAAGAAAGGATAATTTAAACTCATAACAAAAATTGATGAAGATTGTTGCGAACAATAAAATCAAAAGCAATTTTCACAGACGTGGTCGTGAGGTAATTAGGGCTAATTCGAAAGAGTTGGCTTTTTTGTTTTAATCAATTTTTATCTGCAAAAAATTATATGGGTTGAAATGTTTAGCTTCTTTAAAGTTGAACTTGGTTATTATTAAGATGCAACATCTAATTGAATGAAAAACAATAATTATTTAACTATTTTCTATTCAACCTTACATTGACACTCTAAACCTTGCCGATTATCCTTTGCCTGCTGACCTACATTGTCAGCCGGCTTTGACAGGCTGATTTAGACCGCATCAGAATTATTCCTTCTGAGGAATAGTTTTGTGTGTAAGCTTCTCGTCTCCTCCCGTTGCGGTAGGACGGGAGAGGGACACCCTCGGGTGTGCTGGCGTCTAACCAGTCTGTCAACCTTCTCTCGTTCTGCCACCATAATTATTTGACAGTAATTCGGTAGAACTTCTTTAGACATGAGGAGTCCTCTATGCGTACTATTTCTTCTCTCTCGTTGGCAACCTTTGCCAAAATCTTTACATCTATACCCAACTGGTCTTTAAAACGTTTTAACCGACTCTAGGTTTCGACACCTTAAGAATCAGTACGACTAAAACATAGCAACAATAAACCAGAGATGGGCGAGCACACTATTATTGTGCGGCTTTTGCATGCCTGTATTTAGCACTCATTTTAAGAGTGACGGCATTTTTCTCTCTTTTATATACAACAAAAAATTATTTTAAGCGGTATACATGAAAAATTTAGAATCTTCGTTTAGAGCACTCAAAGTGCTTCACACAGCAAAAGACTTATTTAATTTATATGGATTTAATAAGGTGGGTATTGACCGAATTATTGCTGAGGCCAAAATTCCCAAAGCCACTTTCTATAAGATCTTTCATTCAAAAGCACGACTCATCGAGATGAGTCTCACTTTTCAAACAGATGCACTCAAAGTAAAAGTACTTTCAATTTTCAATTCTTATCGTGAGCAAATGGTGCTCGATAAACTCAAGGAGATTTATTTTCTGCATGCCCATCTAGAGGGATTTTACCATTTGCCATTTAAAGCCATTTTTGAAATTGAAAAGCTCTATCCTAATGCCTATAAGGTGGTAATTGATTATCGTAACTGGTTAATAAATGAAATTTATAAGCTGCTTTTAACGCTAAAATCGACTGCCTCAGTCCAAGATGCCTATATGTTTTTATTTTTGATTGATGGGGCAATGGTTCAGCTTGCAGGGGAGAGTCAGATAGATGATCGAGATAAGCTGTGGGATTACTTTTTACTGATGATTTCTTCGGTTTAAATTAATTAAGACCCCTTTTTAAGAAAGGGGTTTCTTATATACTTTTCTGTTATTTATATAATTTAATAAACTAGACCGTAGAGTCGTTATTCAATTTTCTCTTGAAGAAATGAGATTAGTTTGGCACATTGCTTAGACGTAGAATTTTATGCAAGCGTTGTAGCAAGCAGTTCTGACACAGTAAAAATTATAAATTTCAGAGTATAACTATGCGGCTTAAAGAATTAGCAGGTTGTGAGGAGTGCGATACAGTCTATCGTAGAACCCCGCTTGCTTATGGAAAAAGAGCTTATTGCGTATGTTGCGGCGCTGAACTCTATCGGCACACCAAGCCTTTTTCGACATTATTGGCTTTAATCTTAACGGCATTAATTGTATTTATTCTTGCCAATAGCTTTCCTATCGTAAAAATTGAATTGCAGGGAAATATCTCTGAAACTACCTTACTTGGTGCGGTTTGGGTGATGTTTCATTATGATCGGGCTTTTGTTGGCGTGCTCATCTTAATTACTACTTTTATTGTGCCGCTTTCATATCTTTTATTACTTTCCTATGTGTTAGGTACAGTGAGTATATTGAAGAGAAGACCCGCATTTTTGGTGATTGCCTTACGCACACTTTTTTTTATGAGAGTGTGGGGAATGGTTGAGGTGTTTTTAATCGGGATTTTGGTCACGCTCGTAAAGTTAATAGGAATGGTCTTAGTCATTCCCGAGATTGCTTTATGGGCATTTGCGATCTTGAGTGTATTGTTGGTTTATATTACTTCCATAAAGGTGAGTGATATATGGAACGAAATTGATAGGTCACTGCCATGAAAACAATAAAAAACGTGACCCAAACAAAAAGCTCGCAGCAAGGTTCGATAATTAAGCAATATCCAAGAGCTAAAGACCTGTCATTAATTGTGTGTCACTGCTGTGGTGTCGTAAATTCTGCTCAAAATGAAAAAAGACGTCTAGGCCAAAGCCATCAGGAGTTACGTTGTATTCGCTGTAATAGCGTACTGCATTCACGTAAGCCAGCGAGTTTAAACCGAACTTTTGCCTTAGTGGTGGCTGCAACCATTCTTTATATTCCAGCCAATGTACTTCCAATGACAGTAACTGACTCACTTTTAGGTAGTCAGCAAGATACCATCATGAGTGGTGTCATTTACTTCTGGAAAAGCGGAGACTATTTGGTATCGGTGGTCATTTTCATGGCCAGTATTTTTATTCCCATGTTGAAGCTACTAATTTTGTATTTTTTATTGGTAGCGGTATATCTTCAACAATCAGCAGCTTGGAAGTTTTTACCTGAGCAATGCGTTAAATTATATCGAATTGTCGAATTTATCGGTCGTTGGTCAATGATTGATGTGTTTGTGGTGGCACTATTAACAGCGCTTATTCAGATTCAATCGCTTGCTACTATTTTAGCAGGGCCGGGTTCGATTGCTTTCGGTGCGGTTGTGGTGTTAACCATGTTTGCATCTTTAAGTTTTGACCCACGACTTATTTGGGATAACTTTTACGCATCTCAAAATACAAATAAACCTTCTTCTTTTGCTTCAGAAAAACCAACGATTATTCAGGCAGAACACCCGCCGTTGAATAATGATTCCATTAATCCAAGTCAATAAAAGAACAATGAGTATGTCTGAAAATGAAATAACCCCTGGTAACTCAGATCGTCGTGATACCGATATTGAACTGGATAGCATGAATGATTTACCAGAACCTCAAGAAAAGAAAAGTCGGTGGAAGCCTCTTTTAATTTGGCTTATTCCATTGATTGCTCTTTTAATCGCGCTTTCATTAGCGATAAAAGCGCTCTTGTCTCACGGCCCTACAATTGACGTCTCTTTTAGGACGGCTGAGGGACTGGTTGCTGGTAAAACAACGGTCCGTTATAAGCAGGTGGATATTGGTTTAGTACGACAGATTGTTCTTTCAGAAGACCGCTCACACGTGATTGCCAGAATTGATTTGCGTAAAGACGCGAGTAACTTTGCAGCAAAAGATTCACGGTTTTGGGTCGTGCGACCACGTATTGGAACGAGTGGGGTTTCGGGCATCGATACTTTATTGTCAGGTTCATATATTGAAGTGGATGGGGGCAAGTCTGAGGAGAAAAAACTTGAATTTACTGGGTTAGAGATACCGCCAGTTATATCTTCAGATGTGCCCGGGAAAATATTTTTCTTAAATGCAGACGATTTGGGATCTTTAGATGTTGGTTCTCCAATTTATTATCGTCGAATTAATGTGGGACAAATTACAGCCTATAAATTATCTGATGATGGTAAAACTGTAGAGCTGCAAACGTTTATTCGCGCGCCGTATGACAAGTTTGTGACTACCGATGCACGTTTCTGGCAGGCAAGTGGGATTGATGTGACCTTAAATGCTTCTGGCTTTAATTTAGATACCCAGTCGCTTGCAAGTATTGTTGCGGGTGGTATTGCTTTTGGATACCCTGAAAACTCACATGCGACCACAGCAGCAAATCATAGCCGCTTTAATCTTTGGGATTCAAAATCTGATGCATTGAAAGATCCGGATGGGCAACCTCGTGGCGTAATTATGTACTTTGATCATTCTTTGCGTGGATTGGCAGTCGGTGCGCCAATTGACTTCATGGGCATTGAAGTTGGTAATGTTAAAGCGATTAATGCCGAATTTACTAACGACTATAAGCAGATGCGTATGCGTGTTGATGCTGTCTTTTATCCTTCACGTGTTGAAAAAGGTTTGGCACTTAATCCGAATAGTGAAATCTTCAAAGACTTTGTTGAACACGGATGGCGTGCTCAAATGAGAACAGGCAACTTACTCACGGGTCAAAACTATATTGCCCTAGATAAGTTCCCTAAAGCTAAACCAGCCAAATTACAAATTTTGAGTGATGATCGCGTAGTGATTCCAACTACACAGACCGAACTCAGTGGCTTACAAGCACAAGTTTCTCAGATTGCTGACAAGTTAACGAAATTCCCGTTAGTTGAGATTGGGCAAGATGTACGTAAAACGCTCAATAATATGAACACAGCCATTGCCTCTACCGATAAACTGGTTAAACAGTTAGATGGAAAAGTTGCACCTGGTTTACAAGCAACGCTAGACGATGTCCGTAAAACGGTAAGATCATCTGAGTCTATTTTGTCGAGTGATGCGCCGTTACAACAAGATGTACGTAAAGCATTGCAGCAAATGACACGTGCGGCAGCTTCATTGCAGTTAATGGCAGACTATATTGAACAACACCCTGAATCAATTATTCGTGGTAAAACACCAGAGACCGATGATGAAAAATAAAAAAACTCTATCTTTTCAGCATCCTAAAGCAGCCAAATGGCTGCTTGGGAGTGGCCTGTTTTTAACAGCAGTTACCATGACGGCATGTTCGAGCTCGCCAACACCAAACTATTATACGATGTCTCCTAAAATCACTGCGGCTACAAAAACAACTGTGCAGGTGATTGAAGTATTACCCGTCGGGATTCCAGACCGATTGGACCGTGCGCCTTTGGTGCTACAAGACAGTAGTGGTAAGTCTACGGTGTTAAATAATGAACGCTGGACATCGACTATGGGTACGCAATTACGCGATACCTTGTCGGCGGGTTTACAGCAAAAATTAGGGGCAATTGACAGTTATAGCAGTGGGCTGGCTGGAAACAACCAACCTTTATATCGAGTTTCTACAGACTTTTCTCATTTTGATATTGTAGATAAAAGCTATATTAATATTGCGGTGTCTTGGGTAGTGAAGCGTCAAATACCGCCAACTCAATTAGAGTCAAATAATGCAAAAGTCATCACTAATGCAGGATCCCAGCTCAATTGTCGAATTGCGTTTAAACAGCCGATTGATCAAAAAGCTAAAAAGATGGATGCGATTGTGAGTGCTTCAAGTGAGGCCATGACCCAAATTATTAATACGGTTTCTTCTTCAATTGTAGCGCTGGATTCAAATAAAAAATCGGTTATTAGCGATGGTGTTTGTTCGTAAAACCAAGCGCTTTTAATCGACCCCTTTATTTGTACACAACAGATAAAGGGGTTTTTATTTTAGTTGCCTCGATAGGTTGAGTAACCGTAAGGGCTGAGTAATAACGGAATATGGTAGTGGTTTACGCTTCCATCTACTTTAAAAATTACAGGTACTTCAGCAAAAAAAGTTTGTTGTTTGTTCTTTTTAAACCAGTCTTCAGTTTTAAAGGTAACTTTATAAACTCCTTGCTCTAGTTTTTTGTTTTCTGGATAGAGCGCAGTAATACGACCATTTGAATCGGTCACTTGCTGGTTGAGTTTAACCCACTGGTTATTGGTGTTTTTCTCTAAAACGACTTTAACTTGAGAAGAGGGTAAACCCGTTTCTAGGTTTAACACATGCACACTTAGCGGATTAGTTTGAGCAAACGTAGCTGAAGCAATAAATAACGAAGATAAAGCAATAAATGATTTAGGCATGGTGAACTCCTTATGAATGAAAAACGGTTTCAATGGCTTTGCTTGCGCATTGATTGTCATTTTGTGCGCCGCCAGCGCCTGCAACTCCAATTGCTCCGATCACTTGGTTCTCAAAACGCACAGGTATGCCGCCACCTAACAAAAGTAAATTTGCTACGGTGGTTAAATTTTTTGCATCGGGGTTTTGGTTACTATTTTGGCTTAAAACCAAGGTCGATGTTTTGGTAGATAACGCGGTATATGCTTTTTTCTCGGCAGCCATTAAATTATGCGGGCCCACCAACTCATGCCGTTCGGCAGTTAATGGATTACCGCCACGATCCACAACAACGACCGCAATATTTTGATTTAGTTTTTTGCATGCTTCTTTAGCACTGTCGGCTAGCAGATGCGCAGTTTTTAGATCTAACGAATAAACTTGATTCAAAGCAGGGGGCTGTGCAAAAGTACTATTACCGAATAGCAAGGCTGTTAACATCAGCCAGTTCAATTTTTTCATGATGATTGCCTCTATGT
>Ga0308156_1003845_pt1 | contig 11039 bp, 15 predicted proteins | sample PhyAR2_FD_201041 | JGI IMG/M metagenome (GOLD analysis project Ga0308156, IMG submission 201041) | Phyllosphere microbial communities from UC Gill Tract Community Farm, Albany, California, United States - DLSL A.R2 | ecosystem: Host-associated > Plants > Phyllosphere > Unclassified | place: USA... | reverse complement strand
TTTATTTTGGGATCATCGCCAATCAGCAAGCGGCTTCATTGCCTGTTTACTTGATTCCTTTGGATGAATATCCTTGGGTCGGATCTTCCATGAGTATGCTGCTCTTTTGGTTATCTGTTGGCTTTGCTATTTTTACAGTGATCGCACTCTTTGTCGTTTTGTTTTATCCAAAACGCTCAGACCGCTTGATCATTCCCCATAAGACAGGCGATTTAGTGATTCAGAAGAAGGCGTTAGAGCATTTTGTGCTCGAGCGGGTGAAACAAGCAGATTTCATCCATCAGCCATCGGTAAAAATCAAAATCGTCAAGAATAAAGTAGCGGTAAAAATCGATGGAGAAATGAAACAAACAGCAGCCATCCCGCAAAAACAAGAAGCTTTGGTTGGTGAGATCAGCAGCAGTCTGCAGCAGCTTTTCGGTATCGAAAGCAATATCCAAACGGAAGTTGTTTTAAAAGATACGCAAGAAACGCCAGCAGCCCATGACCAACCGCGTGTAGTTTAGGAGGAACAGGTATGAGTGAATGGTTCTACCACTATAAGATCCCGCTTATCTTTGCAGGTTTCGGTTTGATCCTAGCGATCCTGTTTCTAACGATCGGCTTTTTGAAAACCATACTGCTGGTGCTATTTACGGCACTAGGTACGTATCTGGGATTTTATCTCAAAGAAGTCGGATTCTTTGAACAATTTCAAAGACCGCGCCGTTAACTTTGGTAACATTATTAGTTTAATTTATATCAAGATTATAGTAGGAGGAATGTACGATGGAAAACCAAACAAAACCAACAACAGGTGTTAAAGGAGAATTAACTTACGAAGATAAAGTGATTCAAAAAATCGTAGGCATTGCATTAGAATCTGTAGACGGACTCTTAACAGTCGATGGCGGTTTCTTCTCAAATATTGCAGGTAAATTAGTCAACACCGATGATGTGACTTCAGGGATCAATGTTGAAGTTGGGAAAAAACAAGTGGCAGTCGATCTTGATATCGTTGCAGAATATGGCAGCGACATGACCACGATCTACGACCAAATCAAAGAGGTTGTTTCAACACAAGTCAACAAAATGACGAATTTAGAAGTCATCGAAGTAAACGTGAATGTAGCAGATGTCAAAACACGTGAACAATTCGAAAAAGACTCTGAAACAGTTCAAGACAAAGTAAGCAGTGCGGCAGAAACAACTGGCGACTTTGCGTCAAAACAAACACGTAAAGCCAAAGGTGCCTTCAACCGGACAACGACGCGTATTCAAGAAAACAACGAACCACGCGTTCAATAATAGCAAGATAAGCAAAAGACTAGCTGCGGCTAGTCTTTTTTTGTCCCACAAAAGGTGTATTTTTGCAGCTTCAGCCGATCAGAACATCAAAGCCAAAAGCTCCAATAATGGATTCCTTCTGCTTGAAAGACATCGTTAGGATAGCTTTTCTCATAATGGGCTTTTTCGGGGGAATCATTAGGATCGAATACTTGAATCGTTCCTTCTTTGTTCAAAGCCAATACCATAATATGTCCGGATGTCGTAAAGGTTCCTGCTTGAACCGAGACCACAACGGGGATGCCTTGTGTCATTTTCTCATAGGCAGCCTCAAATGAATCCCCTAAATCGGCAAATTGGTAACCAAAAGCTTCGGCAAACTGAGGAAAGATTTGCCAACTCGTTCCTTGTTTGGGAAGATAAAATTGATCGCCAGCCCACTCCAATAGTTTGTCAGGATTCGGCGGACGATCCGTCCAAAAAGAATCGATCATGGCTAAAGAAGCAATAGCGCACCCGTTTGCCGCAAACGTATTTTGCTCTTCTCCATATCCATACGTGTTATTGCCCCAGCGTTGATCGGTTTGTACAATCAACGGCAGTTGCTGCGTATCTGCCATCGCTTGTTGAATCGCTTGATTGGCTTGGCGAGTGAACTGTTTTGAGACAAGCGCTGTCTGATCAAACGCAGCATCCCTGACCTGATCAATCACGTAATGAATGACAAAAACACCACCGATGAGAAAAAGCAGCAGTGCAAGGCTCTTTTCTTTCTTCCCATCGTTTCTCCTCGTTTTCGATATCCTTGTGTGCGATCGCATGAAATGCCCCTCCTCGTAAAGTAGTATCTAAGAGAAGTATAGTCTTTTTCTAATAAGAGCATTTCTGCATTTCCTGAAGAATTTCATACGATTTTATGACAACCACCATTTGAAAAGTAAGTTGTTACTGTTTGGACAGCTGTCGATGACAGACACAAAAGCAGCGCTTCCTCTATTTGGCTGAGTGGGTGGAATAACGAACAGCAACTTCTCTCCAGATGTCTTTTCTAAAAAAGGAATTTTTAAGAAAAGACAGCAAACAGTGAAGTTTTTTGTGTTTTGTTGTATAATGCAAATTACTGAAAAGTTGCGACCTTCAAATCGTAGATGATTTCAGAATCTATAATTGAAATGATGGTGAAACGATCATGTCTAACGAAAACACCCGTGTGGTGGTTGGAATGAGTGGCGGGGTAGACTCGTCAGTAACAGCACTTTTGCTGAAAGAACAAGGGTATGATGTTGTCGGGATCTTTATGAAAAATTGGGATGATACCGATGAAAACGGTGTTTGTACCGCAACAGAAGACTACAAAGACGTAGCCAAAGTGGCTGCGCAAATCGGGATTCCTTATTATTCAGTGAATTTCGAAAAAGAATATTGGGACCGTGTATTTGAATATTTTCTTGCAGAATACCGTGCCGGACGGACGCCAAATCCAGATGTCATGTGTAACAAGGAAATCAAGTTCAAAGCCTTTTTGGATTATGCGATGGATCTTGGTGCCGACTATGTAGCAACTGGCCATTATGCGCAAGTGACCGTTGATGAAAACGGCGTAACTCATATGTTGCGAGGCGTGGATAACAACAAAGATCAAACGTATTTCTTAAGCCAATTGTCACAAGAACAATTGAGCAAAACCATGTTCCCACTAGGCGGCATGGAAAAATCAGAAGTACGAGCGATCGCTGAACGGGCAGGTCTAGCAACAGCCAAGAAAAAAGATTCCACGGGTGTCTGCTTTATCGGAGAAAAGAATTTCAAACAATTTTTGAGTAATTACTTGCCAGCGAAAAAAGGCAATATGGTTACATTAGATGGCGAAGTCAAAGGACAACACGATGGCTTGATGTACTACACCATCGGACAACGTCAAGGCTTAGGCATTGGCGGCGGCGGTGCCACTCAAGAACCATGGTTTGTCGTAGGAAAAGACTTAGCGACCAACACTTTGTATGTGGGACAAGGATTCCATCACCCCGCTTTGTATGCAGATCGCTTGGAAGCAAGCCAAATCCACTTTACTACAGAACAAGACCGCGGCACGGAATTTTCATGCACAGCAAAATTCCGCTACCGTCAACAAGATGTACCGGTAACGGTGCGTCTATTAGATGGAGATCGAGCAGAAGTGATTTTTGACGAACCAGTACGCGCCATCACTCCTGGACAAGCAGTCGTTTTTTATGACGGGATGGAATGCTTGGGCGGCGGTTTGATCGATGCAGCCTACAAAGAAGCCAAAGAATTACAATATGTTTAACCACTAACACAATCTGCCCTAGCTAAGAACACTGAACCAATCAGTTGCACTTAGCTAGGGCTTTTTTTATTTGTACCAACGAATGTTTTGCGTAATCAAGAGAACCAAAAATAGGTAGCCGATTATTCTTTGATCTTGAAAAGGTGGATCTGTTCGCTAAATGCAGCGACTTGTGCAGGATCGATCGTACCGTTTGTTTTCGAAAGCGCATTAGACATGCCACAAGCCATAGAATAGGTCAATGCTTGTTCCATTGGATACTGTTTATTCATTGCAACAGCCATACCACCAACGGTTGAATCGCCACAGCCAGTCGTATTAACGATGGCGATTTTAGGGATCTCGATCTTAAAAAAAGTCGACTGGTGTTTAACGATTGCCCCATCGCCGCCTTGAGAAACCATGACGGTGTCGATCCCTTCGAAAAGAGTGCTCTCTAAGACAGAGAAAATGTCTTGCGATGAATGCAATTTTTGACCCATTAGTTCTTCTAATTCCTGTTGATTTGGTTTAATAAAATTCGGACGAGCATTCGTTTGAGTCAAACAATTTTTTAGTTGTTCCCCAGCTATATCCATGAGGATCGGGACTTGTTCACCTAATGATTGACGGATGAATTGAAGCAACTGATCGTGAAAGTGTCCATTATCAGAATTTACTGATCCAGAAATACAGACGACCGTGATGGGGTGTTGTTTAATTATTGCTGCAAGGTGTTGGTAAAAAAGTTGTTCGTTTTCCTCCGACAGATAAAGTCCTTTTTCTACTAGCTCAGTATGAGTGTTACCGTCATGCATGATCGTGATCGCATTGCGAGAATTGCCGTCGATGGTGAGGAAATCCAATACATAACGTTCTTCAGCTAGTAAAGAATCAAGGATCGTTTTGCCTACAGGTCCACCTAAAATACCTGTCAATAAAACGGCTTCCCCAGATTGTGCGATGACTCTGCCAGCATTGATGCCTTTTCCTCCAATTGATGTATGTGGGTTATCTACCCGATTTACTTGATCCAATTTTAGCGAAGGAACAAGATAGTTGTAGTCCATGGAAGGGTTCATTGTGATGGTTAAAATCATTTTTGTTCCTCCTTGAGGATCTCTGTAAAGGAACGATAATAGTCAAAAGTAGTCTCAGAAAGTTTATCATCAGTGATCAAATAGTCGATATCTGAAAGCGAGTAGAAGGTATAAACGTCAGAGCGATTAAACTTGGAACTATCTGCAACGATGCATTTTTTGCGGGAATGTTTGAATGCGACTCGTTGAATCGAACCTTCAACAAGATTTGCAGTGGTGATATTATTTTCAAAGATCCCATTTGTAGCAGCAAAAGCGATATCGATATTTAAATTTTCAAAACTCTTCTCTGCTGTTTCCCCATAAAATTCTTCCGTCGTGCGGGAAAATTCTCCACCGGTCAATAAGACACGATAGTCTGTGTTGTAAATCAAATAATTAAAAGCAAGTAAACTATTTGTGATCACGAATAAGTTTGCTTTTTTTAGTTCAGGTAAAGCGTGGAGCATCGTAGTTCCCGCACCGATATAGATAGTATCGTTGTCTGATATGATACTGTTCATTACTTTTCCGATGAATTTCTTTTCGGCAACGTTCGTATCGATTTTTTCTTGAGTAGAAAGCTCGTGTTCGATTTTTTCGAGTTTTTGGGCGCCACCATAGATTTTTACCAATAAAGATTGATTCGCTAACTCTGTAATATCTCTACGAATGGTCATATCGGAAACGTCTAATGTTTTGGCTATTTCTGCAATGGATAAGTAATCGTGCTGATTCACTAGCGCTAGAATTTTTTCTTGCCGTTCTTTCTTTAACATAGTTTCACCTCTGGTTGATTAACGATTTTTTTAAGTTTCTTTTTTATCGATGTTCTTTATACATTAATTAATAGCATTTACTTTTGGAAAAAGCAAGGGAAAATGTTCATCTTTGTTAAAGTTTGATAGTTTCGTGTATTGGTGAAAGGAATCAGTTTGAAAAAAATACCAAAAGAAAGCGTTGACAAGAAAAATTAACTATTGTATATTTACATTGTAAAACATATTGTAACAAACTTTAACAATATTTATCATTTGAGTTGAACAAGGAGGAAGAATAGATGGGCTATACGAGCATGTTTGATGAAAGGCTAATTTTTCTCGATGTGGAAGGAGAGGAGTTGAAAGAACTATTTGAAGAAATAGCCAAACGATTACAGCAACAAGGTTTTGTGAATGAACAGTATGTAGAAGGATTACTAGCAAGAGAACAAGCTTTTCCAACTGGACTGATTACACAGTATTTGAATATTGGCTTGCCTCATTCAGAACCAGCGTATGTCGAAAAGCCTTTTATTGCGATCGTGCGTCTGAAAAACGAGGTGAAGATGAAGCAAATGGGCGACAGTCAAGAAATGCAGGTCAAGGATCTCTTTTTTCTAGGAATCAAAGAACCAAAAGAGCAAGTCGGCTTACTGCAATCGTTAATGGCATTATTTATGGATGAAGGATTTGTAAAGGCATTCATTGAAACACAAGAAGTGCAGGCAATTTATCAGCTAGTTACACAGTATACAAAATAAAATTTTTGGAGGAATTTAAGATGAAAAGAAGATTGATCGTAGCATGTGGAAGTGGGGTTGCAACAAGTCAAACGATCGCAAGTAAAATTGCTGGAATGCTTGAAGATGACGGAATCGATTTCCCCGTTGAAGCAGTTGATTACAAGTCGATCCAAAATGAATTGCCGTCGACAGGAATTTATGTGTATGTTGCTCAGCCAGATGATGAAGTATTGGAAAAAGCCGCTGAGCTAGGTGTACACGTATTTGCTGGGATTCCGTTTCTTACCGGTATGGGTATGGATACGATTTATGAAGAAATCAAAGAATTGATTGGCTAGTACAAAACATCCTATCAAAAGAAAGAAGTGAAAAAAATGCAAGTATTTCAAGACATTATCAATTATATCTTAGGTTTAGGTTCCGCTATTTTTGTGCCGCTAATCATTTTAATCCTAGGCTTGGTTGCAGGGATGAAATTCAAAAAAGCCTTTATGTCTGCAATCACGTTAGGTATTGCTTTTACTGGGATGTCTATGGTCATTGGCTTTATGTCAAATGCAGTTAGTCCAGCTTCCGAAGCATTGGCAAAAAATACTGGCTTGAACTTGCCTGCGCTAGATTTAGGGTGGACAGGAGCGGCAAGTATCACCTGGTCATGGTCCTATGCATTTGTTTTCTTTGCCGTCGTTCTTGGCGTGAATTTTGTCATGTTGATTTTGAACTGGACCAAGACGTTGAATGTCGATATGTGGAATGTATGGGGCAAAGCGCTGACTGCCTATCTGGTCTACTTTATCAGTGGAAGTTTACTTGCTGGGTTTATCACCGCCATCGTACAGGTTATCTTGGAACTTAAAATGGGGGATATGTTCCAACGCCACATTGAGGATTTGACTGGTATTCCTTTAGTAACAGTGACCCACTTGATGAATATTTCAGCAGTGCTTTTATTACCGATCAATGTGATTATGGATAAAATTCCTTTCTTTAATCGACGGGCCGATACCAAAGCCTTAAAAAAGAAAATCGGTATCTTCTCTGAAAATTCGGTGATGGGCTTTCTCATTGGTTTGGGCTTGGGATTAGCTGCAGCTTATGGCGTGTCAGGCTCATTGAACTTAGCTATTCAAATCGCGACTGCAATGGCTTTGTTCCCAATGATCTCAAAAATGTTTATGCAGTCTCTTTCACCACTGGCTGATGCAATGTCGGAAATGATGAAAAAACGCTTTAAAGATCGGGAAGTTTACATTGGGTTAGATTGGCCCGTATTAGCTGGTCGCTCTGAGATTTGGGTCACTGCTATCTTGTTGGTACCTGTCTTTATTGGCTATGCTATCATCTTGCCGGGAAATGCTGTGTTGCCTTTAGCAGGAATCATTAACTATTCGATCGCAGTAGGTGGATTATTGCTCACCGGCGGAAACTTGGTTCGTATGCTGATCATGGGGGTTATTTCGATGCCAATCTATCTATATGCAGCTACGTATTTGACGCCGATCCTAACGGGCTTAGCAGATCGAACCGGCGCAGTAGAAGGAATACAAAAAGGGCAGCAAATCACTTGGTCTTCGATCGAAGGACCGGAATTTCGAATTTTATTTGCAGAAGCGTTTAAAGGAAATATCTTGGGTATCGTCGGTTCCGTTGTGTTTATCGCAATGTTTGTCTGGTTGTATAAATATATGAGCAAGGTAAAAGTACCAAGTCAAAGATATGAAGAACAAGGGACCTCATCGACGCAAGTACGTGCGACGAATGGCTAATATTTTCAAAAAGGAAAGGACGACAGGAATGGGAAAGAGCGAAAAAATAAAATGGCAATTGCTTCTTTTTCTAGCAATTGGCTGCTATCTCTTAGCTTTGGTGACACAACAGTACCTATTTAATGTCGTAGCGATTGGTCTAGCAGTCTGTGTATACAAATATGGCAGTCCAGTACTTTTTAAAGAATACGATGAACGAAAAAAGAAAAAAGAGGAAGAAGCAGCTAAAGTAAGGGAAGCTGTACAAACAATCTTACGCAACAAAACGTTTGAAAAATAAAAAAGGTGGTCTTGAATATGTCAGATGGACGGATGATTTTTGAAAGAGAACGGGAAGATTTAGCACGAATCGTAAAATTGATTTTTACCCGGAAGAATACAAATGTTGCAGGCGGTAATTTTTCTTTTAAAACAACCGATGAAACTGGAAAAGAATACATTATTATGACACCAACTATGATGTCAGAAGCCTATTTAGGAGAGGTCTCACCAGCCCAGATTTTAGTCGTTGAGCCTCATACGAGAACAGTGATTGATGGGGTTGGTCAGCTGACACGAGAAATCAACTTACACGAAGCGGTTTATGATACGAATCCAGCGATAAAAGCAGTTTTACATGCCCATTCTCCTCACTCGATGTTTTGGGCAACCGCCGGATTGGATATGCCTAACTTAACAGAAGCGACCCAAAAAATTGGCTATATTCCTGTACTAGACTTTGAACCTAATTGCTCACCAGAATTAGCAGAATTAGTTTCTGATTACATGAAAAAAGAACAACTCGCCTTACCGAATATGTTGCTCCTCAACAGTCATGGGGTACTGATCAGTGCGCCAGGAGCATCTGGCATCGAAGCAATCCATAAAGCTTTGCAAATACTAGATACCACGGAATGGAATGCGGAAATTGCCTATAAGCAAACGATTTTTCAATCTTTAGGCTTGTTAGATGGTTTTTACTCCAAAGGGAGACAAGTAGGAACACTTGAAGACTTGAAAAAACATACACCGATTTATAATAAAGAAGAAATTTTTGCTGGTGGTGATTAGCCAGCAAGTAATCATCTTTTTCGATTGATAAAAATCCAAGAACATTCGTTTACGAGTTCTTGGATTTTATTTTTTTATTCAAAATATGCTATAATTTAGTCAGAAAATGAATGTTTTTGATGCATTGACATTTTTAAAAGAAAGGGGGAGGTGCATGAATCGTACAAGAGCCAACCTCATGAAATGAGGGGAGGTTAGTGCCGTAGGGTTGGTAATGCTTCATCAGAATCAGGTCATTTCAAGCCAAATCAACCAACTTGCCTTAGCCGTACTATTTGGTTTAGCAGGGTATTTGCTTGTTTTTAAAAAGTTCTACTTTTTGTCCGCTCAGATTGTGGAGCATTCCGATCAGTATAACCAAGCAGAAGTCAAGTGAGGCAAGATTGCGGGAGTTGTCGCCTTCTATATTGCTCTGATCAATTTGATTTTGGTCTTTGTGTGAGTGTAGCGGAAAAAAATGCCAAAAGAAATCTTTGACGGAAAATGGTTTGCTTTGGTCATGATCGATCATCAAATTCGGCTTGATGTGCTTGAAAAAAGCGGTAATACTGCTGGACATTAGCTAACTGCGTCCACTTCCGAACATCGACAGGTGTTTGATCCAAATCATAGATTTTGGCTTCCTTTAAAGATAAAACGAAAGGACTATGAGTAGCAATAATGAATTGGCACTGTTCATAGCGGACAAAATCTTCCAGTAACTGCACTAGTTCCAGCTGACGATCAGCAGAAAGGGAATTTTCTGGTTCATCTAATAAGTAAAGACTGTTGGGACGAATTTTTTCTTGAAAGAAGCGAAAGGCACTTTCACCATTGGAATATTCTCGGACGTTGTCGATCAAGTGCTTGCGAGTGAATTTGGACTGTGTGTTGGATCGTGCGAGATTGATTTTCTTCAATTCATGGTAATCGTCAAAACCTGTGAAACGAAAGTCCGCATGCTTTGCTTGGTAGTATTCTTAAAACACTTCTTCTCGGCGATGATCGATCCCTTGATTTAAGTTTCGGATATCAAGCATGAAGTCAAAGACGTCATCGCTGGTCAATAGCACTTTTTCTTGCGGTTCGTCGTTGCTACGAACAGAACAGTAGGATAGATAGTCCTCGAAAAAATTCGACCGATTATACGCAGCAAAGCGCTGAGCGTGGATCTTTTCTGCAATCACGTTCAATGCAGTGGTTTTGCCAGAACCATTACCGCCATATAAAATCGTGATTGGTTCAAAATCGATCTGCTGAAAACGGCGGGCACTGAGAATCTGAAAAGGGTAGTAAGAATCATAGATAGTCCGTTGGATAGAAAGGAAAAAATCAAACTCGGTTTCTTGATCGGGAAAAGTGATTTGTTCGAGATACATGGGGCACCTCCAGGCAGTTTCATGGTTGCCATTATTGTAGCATATCCATCACAGATAAATTTTTTTTTGCGAGGTTAAAATAAATCTTGTTTGATATTTTTTTAATCTTTTCCTGTTATATTCACAACAGGAAACTTCTGTGCTAGACTATAAGGGCATAGAAATAATGTAATCTTAAGCAACCGATAAAACGTACAAAAAAACGAAGGTTTAATGAATTCTTTAAGCGATGTTTAAATGCTGAAACTTATTCCTTGCAAGTTTAAGTAAAAGTGACTAATATGGGGAAGGAATCGTGAAAGGAGCAATGGAATGTATCAAGTAGTAGTCATGTATGGGGACAATGAACCGTGGTGGTTTTTTGAGGGATGGCAGTCAGATATTCAAGAGGCGTTCACATTTGCAACTTTCAGCGAGGCGCAGTCATTTTATGAACAAAAATGGCAAGAAATCAGAGAAGAGTATTCGTACATAAATGCAAAATCAAACTTTATGACGGCTTTTTGGAATGAAGAAGACGAACGCTGGTGCGAAGAATGCGACGATTACCTCCAACAATATATTGGACTGGCATTGCTTAAAGAATATCAGCAAGTCGTCGATGAAAGCAGGAAAGATTTTTATGAAACAACTAATTCTAGCGGAAAAGCCAAGCGTTGCCAAAGACCTCAGCAAAGTTTTGGGCTGTGAGCAAAAACATAAAAATTATTACGAAGGACCCAAGGCGAT
>Ga0308156_1003844_pt1 | contig 11045 bp, 10 predicted proteins | sample PhyAR2_FD_201041 | JGI IMG/M metagenome (GOLD analysis project Ga0308156, IMG submission 201041) | Phyllosphere microbial communities from UC Gill Tract Community Farm, Albany, California, United States - DLSL A.R2 | ecosystem: Host-associated > Plants > Phyllosphere > Unclassified | place: USA... | reverse complement strand
TCGCTTACATTTTAAGGGTAAGAAATAGAGTAAGGGGGAACAGGGATGCAAAAAGGGAAGAAAGCAAGTTGGATGGAGATTTTTCAAGGGTTAGGCAAAACGTTCATGTTACCAGTCGCACTGTTAGCTTTCATGGGATTGTTTTTAGGGATTGGGAGTGCGTTCTCCGCTGAATCAGCAATTACTGCTTTTCCATTTTTAGGTGCTGCTTGGTTACAGGTGATGTTTCGCTTTATGTCGACGATTGGTGGCTTTGCTTTTAGCTATTTACCTGTGATGTTTGCCATGGCGATACCTTTAGGCTTAGCACGTAAAGAAAAAGGCGTGGCTGCTTTTTCAGGGTTCGTTGGGTATGTAGTGATGCAATTATCGATCAATTTTTATCTGCAAGAAACGAATCAATTGGCAGCAAGTGAACAATTACGTGAAGCTGGTCAAGAAATGGTTTTTGGTATCCAAACATTATCCATGGGTGTTCTGGGAGGGATCATTGTCGGGCTGATCGTTTATCAGCTCCATACGCGATTCTATCAATTCCAATTACCAGATAGTTTTGCCTTTTTTTCAGGGACACGTTTTGTACCCATCATTACTTCAGTAACTTTAGCAATTGTTGGCGTGTTGATTCCGATGGTTTGGCCACTTTTTGCCATGTTGATCACTGGGATCGGAAATTTGATCCAACGCTCTGGTGCATTTGGCCCATTCTTATTCGGTTCTGGAGAACGGCTCTTATTGCCATTTGGCTTGCATCATATTTTAGTATCGATGATCCGGTTTACAGAAGCTGGAGGAAGTCAGGTCATCAATGGGCAAGAAGTCTTTTGCGCACTAAATATTTTTTATAATGAATTGCAACAAGGATTGGCGATTTCACCTAGCGCCACTGCTTTTCTTTCACAAGGAAAAATGCCGACATTTATGTTTGGTCTTCCCGCAGCGGCTTTAGCGATGTATCAAACCGCAAAACCAGAGAATCGTGCGAAAATCAAAGGATTATTGATTTCAGGTGTGATTGCTACTTTTGTAACAGGAATCACTGAACCGATCGAATTTCTCTTCTTATTTGTCAGTCCTCTTTTATGGGGGTTCCATGTGTTGATGACTGGTGCCGGATTTATGGTCATGAGTTTGTTGGGCGTAACGATCGGGAATACCGATGGCGGAATCTTAGATTTTATTATTTTCGGGGTCATGCAGGGGACTTATACTAAATGGTGGTTGGTTTTACTTGTGGGTGCCTGTTGGTTTGGTATCTATTACTTTACATTTAAAACAGTGATTTTACGCAAAAACTTAAAGACCCAAGGACGTGAAGAAATGACTGCTGAGACAGAATATACAGACGAAGAAGTAACATATAAAGGAAAAGGCACAGTTGATGCACGAGGAATCTTGGCTGCTTTAGGTGGTGCTGAAAATATCACTTCTTTAGATAATTGTATCACGCGTCTAAGGTTAGTGGTGAATGACGGATCGATCGTTGATGATGACCGACTGAAAAAATTAGGTGCATTAGGCGTGGTCCATTTGGATGATACGAATGTTCAAGTCATTATAGGAACAAAAGTGACGACCGTTAGAAATCAACTGGATGACATCTTGTCGTTCTGAAATCGGGAGAGTGTAGAAGATGTCTTTCAATGAACAAATCGATCGTAAAGGGACATATTGTACGCAATGGGATTATATTAAAGACCGCTTCGGTAAAAATGATCTCTTGCCATTTACGATTTCTGATACAGATTTTAAAGTACCAACAGGCGTCGAAGCTGCGCTCCAAGAAAGGTTAAGACATCCAATTTTTGGCTATACTCGTTGGAATCATACAGATTTCAAATCAGCAGTCACCCACTGGTACAAAGAACGTTTTGGACACCAGATCAACGAGGACTGGTTGGTTTACAGTCCTTCCGTCATCTATAGCATCAAGCAACTGATTTGTTTATTAAGCGAACCTGGAGAAGGTGTGATTATCCAAACGCCTGCTTATGATGCCTTTTATAAACTGATTGTTGGAAATCAACGTAAATTGGTAATGAATGAATTGATTTATCAAGAAGGTGTCTATCAATTGGATTTTGAGGACTTGAAGCGACAGTTCGAGCAACCGGAGAATAAAATTTTGTTATTGTGTAGTCCCCATAATCCAACAGGTAGAGTGTGGACGAAAAAGGAATTAGTGAACATCATCGAGCTTGCCCAAAAAAACGAAGTGTTCATCATTTCGGATGAGATCCACATGGATATTCTCAGAAAGGGACAACACCATCAACCACTGACGGAATTGATCCAAAAAAATGTCGCAGTCGTCACATCAGGAAGTAAAACATTTAATTTTCCTGGATTGATTTTTTCTTACGGATTGATTCCAGATTCGTCCTTGCGCCAGCGGTTTTTACAACAGATGAAAGAAGCTGATGGACTCGGTTCCACGAGTGTTTTTGGATTAGTTGCTACGATTTCGGCGTATGAAAAAGAAAGCAACTGGGTCACTGAACTCAACCAGTACATCGATGATAATATTGTTTTTGTCACTGCGTACCTCAAACAACATCATCCAGAAATCATCGTAACAAAAAGCGAAGCCACCTACTTGATGTGGCTAGATTGCGCCCAACTCCCATTCACTATGGAAGAACTTCAGCAACGAATGATCGAACGAGGCAAGGTTGCAATCATGTCAGGTGAAGTGTATGGGAAAACTAGTCGCAATTTTTTGCGATTGAACGTGGGATGCCCACGTAAGAAATTGGAAGAAGGATTGCGGCGATTGACGGAGAGTTTGGGGTAGATAGGGAAAGTATTTACAAATAAATCATATATCATTTTATTTAAAACAAGCGCCAAAGGACAATTACATAATGTATCTTGTCCTTTGGCGCTTATTATTTCAAGAACCAATCTTATCAAAATGATTTGATACAGGAATCACCTATTTATTGTTAATTAGACTTAAAGACTTCAGGAAGTTGATCGAACGTAACAGACGAAACGTTTAAATAGTCTTTTTCAATACCATTGTTAGTAAAACTCATCCCTAGTAAAACACCAGTTTTGGCATCAATATTTAGTTTAAAATGATCAGACTGATATCTGACTTGATTGGCGTCTGATAAGCTACCTTCTAAAACTACTGTATTTCGTCCAGCTTTTTTTTCAGTGCCTGTAAGTTCATAAATAGATTCATCTTCTAATAGGTTAATTGCTAAATCGGAAGGTAATGCAACTATTTTTGCATTGCTATAATAATTTGCATCTGGTCTTGCCTTGTACAATTTTTCTCCGTCATCACCAATTTTTATACTATCGGCTAATGTCATAGAATGATTACTAGATGCTCCTTCTAACATAACAAAGGAAGTATCTATGCCTAAGCTTTTATCATTTGAATCAAAATTTTCCGTTTCAATATTGCCGTTGTCGTAAAAGAGGGTGCTTCGATTATTTGCTGAATAAGTAGTATCGATTTTCGTGAGATGATTATTAGATAGATTAATAGCTGATAGATGAATTGATTCAATTAATTCTCCTGCTTTTTTGGTCGCTGAAAAATGAATCTCGATACTGTGATAATAATCAATGGCATTAATCATTCGATAGACTGCCTCTTGTTTTGTTGTGATTTCATTTTCTATTTGTACAGTAGGTATTTCAATTGTTGTTTGTTTTTCTTCTTCTGGAGAAGTCGTGATTACTTTGCTCTCAGACTTAACTTGTACATCCGTTTGTTGATTAGCTAAGACGGCATAAGTAGAACTTGCAAAAATTGTTGTCAGCGTTAAACCAATAATAACTCCTCTTATTTGTTTTTCCATAGTTATCTCCTTTTACCATGTGACTTTGAATGCATCTGCACCCAGACCACCCTGAATATTCACATTATTAGGTTTCCCAACATTTGCAGCTAGGTTCCAATTAGTGGCACCCAAATCACCAATCCAATTCCATCCTACAGCAGCGTAGTATTGTTCAATAGTATTTCCTTCACCTATCCCTGGTGGTGAAGCAACATTATAAGCCGCTGTTGACTCGAATGCTGGATTAGCTAAATATGCGTAAAAATTCACAACATTTGTTCTATTTGTAGGGTCAAAGCCATACGCATAAAATGCACCACTTTTGTCGTAACTAATCCTTGCGTCTCCAAAATAACCTGATGAGATCCACGTCCAATTCCCTGACATAATATGACTCAAACCCGGTTGCCCTGCAGCTGCATCGTTGTCTACTAATTGCTCACCAGCAAAAACCTTGTACCCAGAAAAAATAGTACTGACAAAAAACAAAATAAAGAAAAGATTTTTTTTCATGATTGACTCCTTTACTTATTTATTTGTTCTCTTGAAGTATAAATCTAAGAAATAAAAAAACATATATTTTTTATTAATCATTATATTTGCATAATATTTAATGAATAATTTACTCTTCATCAACCTGTTTTTTTGTATAATTTAGCTCTGAAAATAAAATTTTATATTGTGTGAAAAAAATAAATAAATTATATATGGCAGAAAAGATAAAAAAACATATAATTAGGATGTTTAAGTGAATGATTTATTTAATAACTATAGAAATTTATTAATTTTATATTAAGAATAATGTGTATATTTTTATACTATCTATTCTTAAATTAAATAATAATAAATTGAAATCTGTGAGATTCTAAATATGCTAAAAGCTTTTTTTAATAGACTAGAGCATAAAGTTTAAAATAGATGATATTAGAAGTAGTATCCTACTTAAATAACGTAATAATAATTTTTAATTTTATATTAATACTTTCTAATTCGTTTACATAAAAGTAGAATAAGTTAACAAAAATGAGCAGGAAATCTTTGTATTTTAAATAACTAATTATATATATTTATATTTATATAAATATATATAATTAAGAAGCCATAGTTTATTCGAATACTTTATTATATTGATGAAGATATCTTCTAAAATCGAAAATGTAAACATGCTTGGTAATGAATTATAATTGAAGATTAAGGAGAGAATAAAAGATGAAGAGAGTATTGATGGGGGTTACAATGCTGTTTGGTTTGATAGTTAGTGGAATGCATACTGAGGTTGCAGATGCAGCAATTCGAGCAATTGATCCTGAAAGTATTGTTATTTCGAAAGAAGATAACCAAAAAGCAGTACAACAACTTGAAGAACAGGGGATTGATGTAGATAATCTACCTTTTTCAAAAGACAAGTTGACGATACAAAAACCAAAAGCTGGAACATATATTATCGAAGGAGAAGATAAAAATCCAAAAGATAATTTAAGCATTGCAGAAGAGTTGTTGCCAAAGGCTAAATTATATAGTATTAACGCAACAGGGTTCTCAGTTCAAATTTATAATCCTAGCTCAGGTAGTACTTCGTCGGCTAGTGGGATTAGATGCAACGAATTAGCACCTTTATTTACAATAGAGGACAATGGCATTGCGGGTATCCATGCAATAATGTCTTATAATCAGTTTTATTTTCTAGGTGATTATGTGCAAGATTATGGAACTGGTGTATGGGATGGAGGATATTACTATAGATACTTCAACATTTCTGATACTAAGTGGCAATGGTATAGAAGGTTATGGCTGAGTGTTGCTGATAAGAATGATTTGCTAAACTAAAAATAGACTGTTTGGGAAGAAGCCTCTTTCTATTTTTTGAAATGAAGAGAGAGTGATCAAATAGAATGAAGAAGCGAATAATATCCATCCTGCTACTTCTATTACTAATGGCTGGCTGTAGTAGCGAAACAAATACAAGCCAATTTGAAATGAGTGACAGCGTTCCGGAAACAAAAGAAAGCACTCAATCACAGGAAATAACTGATTCAGACGATTTAACATTCGAGGAATATAAAAAAGCCTTTCCTGGTCCGGGACAAGTCGATGAAGCCTATCAAAAATTAAAAATAAAAAGTGATATCTCCCACGACCAGTTACAAGATCTCTTGATCAAGTATTCTTGGAAACTGGAGGGTGGAGGTATCTTGATCTTCAATGAATCAGGTGAAGTACAGCGAATCAATCTGTCTGGGCAGATAGAGTATGCTGGAATATATTCAGCTAATCAAGATAACTTCTATTTAGAACCAGATCCAGCAAGTGTGAACTATGCGAATGTGATCAAAGATCATAAGTACAGGATCGAAGCAGATAAATTGTTTTTATTCAGCGAGGAAGTGAAAGAACATCAAGTTATTATGTATCCTATGAAAAAAATAATTCCATAAACCAGTATTTTTTGTGCTCAATCTATTTATAAGTCATTAAATAAATAAGCGATTTAAAGCATCGGTATTCTGCCGATGCTTTTTTGTCACAATTTTCTTCATTTTACCGACATATTAAACGTATTTAAATACGCAAAAATTTTGAGAGGAGAATCAAAATGAAGTATGTTGTAAAATCTGGAGATTCGTTAAGTAGGATTGGTGAAAAATTTGGGGTATCAGTTAGTCAATTACAACAATGGAATGGAATCAAAAATCCTGACTTTATTTTAGTTGGGCAAGAGCTGATGATCATGAAAGAGTCGAATGATACACTTACGCGAAAGATTACTAGGAGCCAACTTGAAGCAATTGGATGGAGTAATTTTTCAGAGCAGATAATCAACGATTTAAATCAGTGTATCAACGTGTATCGTATCACTGAACTTAATAGTTTACAGCATTTTATTAGCCAGTGTAGTCACGAGTCAGGTTGTGGGAAATGGCGCATAGAACTTGCTTCTGGAGAAGCTTATGAAGGGCGTAGTGACCTTGGAAATGTTTTTAGTGGGGATGGTAGAAAATTCAAAGGAGCAGGGTTTATTCAACTAACTGGTCGTTATAATTATACCCAGTTTTCTTTATCGATCGCAGATCCAGAAGTTGTCAAGAAAGGGGTAACTTATGTGGCTGAAAGATACCCATGGTCAAGTGCTGGTTATTGGTGGGAGGTCAATGGGATGAATAGTTTCTGCTTATTATCACCTACTGTTGAACAAGTAACATTTAAAGTAAATGGTGGATACAATGGATTGGCTTCACGTAAATCCTATTACGAAAAATGTTGCGAAGTTATCAGTTAAGAGGGAGATAGTGTTTAGTAAAATGGGAATTTTTATACATTTATTTGAAACAGAAGAAGAATTGATCCATATCTTCTTTTTGTTGATTTTATTAGATTTATTCACTGGTTGGCTAAAAGCGAAAGTACAAAGAACTTGGTATTCTAATCTGAGCTGGCAAGGCCTGTGGAAGAAGCTTAGCCATTTTGTTTTATTGATTTTGACTGGCGTTGTCGATATCGTTTTAGCAAAAAATAATGTTCAACTTGAATTCACGTTAGTTCAAGTATTTACAACATTTTTAGTACTGACAGAAATCGGAAGTATTTTAGAGAATGTGGCAGAAACAAATCTAACAAAATATTTTCGTCAGATCATCGAATCGATTGAACAGAAATTAAAAAAAGGCAGCTAATATCCAAAAAATAGAAAAATAAAGAGTAGTTTCTATGTCACAGATTTATTCAACTTATCGACATATCCTTTCAAAAGAATGAATGGAGTGGCTAATGATGAGTTTTTGGATAAGCATAACAGAAAGAGTGGATTTGTATGTAATAGAACAAAATGGAGAGTTACTGGAAGCCATACTCAGAGATTTTTTTCCATATTTAAAAAAAAGTGCTAAAAATGCCCAAATTTCAGCAGAGAAATTGGGCGTATACATACCTTTTGAAGATTTTTATAGTACCTATCTGTTAGCTACATGGAAAGCGATTGAAGATTATCGACTGGAAAAAAAGAAGAAAGAGTTGAAGTTTAAAAATTTGTTTCTCTATCGCTTAGCAATTGCTGAAAAAGATGTATGGCGTCTTTACAAAAAAAGTTCAAACAATAAGAATGACAAAAATGGGATTACTTATGATGCTGGGCGTTGGCAATCTTTAGATCCTGGATTTATAGAGAGTCAGTCATCGGTGGAAATTGATTCAACTATCGATTTAAAAGAGATGGTTTGTAATTATCAAAAGCAAGAACCACTTGATGGGTTCTTCTTTTCATTGCTAGTTGAAGGGTTTACTTGTTCTGAAGCAGCGAAAATCATGTTTTCAGAAAAGGACTACCATCCGTTAGTGCGTAAAAGAGTAGAAAGAATGAAGAATCGTTTAAAAAAATATTTGCTTCAAGAAAAATATTTTATAAATCCTGTCACAAATTCTAAAAAATCTCAACATATCTAAGTGATTCGAATCAAAAAAATGTTGAGGAGTGAAAAGAATGGATAGGAAAGCAAAACAAACACGTGATCCTTGGGTGTTAGAGGTACAGCAATGGTTGAATGAGACATATGGAAATGTAGCAGGCTTTGGTTCAGTACCGGAAGATGGTTTTACTGGATGGAATACGATTTATGGATTGATTCGAGCGGTACAACATGAACTAGGAATTACGGCATTAGTTGATAACTTCGGTGCAACCACTTCTGCCTTATGGGATAAAGAAGTCACCCCTAATCTAATCAACACATATGAAAGTAACTTTGTAAAGTTGATTGATGGTGCATTTCGTTGTAAAGGAATGGGAACTGGAAAGTTTAATACCATTTACACAACGGACAATGATAATGCAACAAAGCAGTTAAAAACTGCCGCAGGATTTGAATCAGTCAATAGTACATTAGATTCCACATGGGCCAAAGCCTTGTTTGATATGAGTGCTTTTGTTTTAGTACCAAGTGGAGATGCGACGATTCGCTCGATGCAACAAGGATTGAATCGAGAGTACTGGCAATATACGGGGATTTTGCCTTGTGATGGTGTTTATCAGCGTCAAACCAATACAGCCTTGATTTATGGTCTTCAAGCAGAAATTGGCATGGATACAAATACAGCAAATGGTAATTATGGCCCTGGGACTGAAGCGGGTACCCCAATACTAAATCAAGGAGACATCGGTCCATTTGTTCGAATTTTGCAATACGGTCTTTATGTGAACGGTTATAACAAACAAGGTGATTTTTCAGGAAACTTTACGTCATATATTGCGGAGCAAATTCTTGCTTTCCGACAGTTTATGGTATTGCCACCGTATAATCAAACGTCGGATTTAACCGTGATGAAAGGTTTACTAACATCAAACGGGAACACGAATCGTTCAGCAGAGGCCTTTGACACCTCGACAATTTTGACTAAAGAAACAGCGGAAGGTTTGAAATCACAAGGTTTTTCGATTGTTGGACGCTACTTGACAGGTACGGTTGGAACAGGAGCCGACGAACGTGATAAAAGTTTATCCTTTGAAGAGATAGAAGCAATTACACAAGTTGGCTTAGCCATTTTTCCTATCTACCAAGATGGCGGTTGGTATGAATCTTATTTCACGCAAGATCAAGGCCTAAAAGATGGAAAACTGGCGATTGAAGCAGCATATAACTTAGGTTTTCCCTTAGGAACAACCATTTATTTTGCATGTGATGTGGATATTCAAGACGGAAATATCCCCGGAACTGTCTTACCTTATTTTGCGGGAGTATGGTCAATTCTTTCATCAGACCAGACGTATAATGTTGGCGTTTATGGTACTAGAAATGTTTGTCAGAAAATCATTGATGCGAGTTATGCAACCCAAGCTTTTGTATCTAATATGTCCTCAGGCTTTAGTGGTAATTTAGGATTTCCTATGCCTAAAGAATGGGCATTTGATCAGTTTATTGAACTGACCACAGCGGGAGTAGGTATCGATAAAGTTGCTGTGTCAGGTAGAGATCGAGGTATTTCATCTTTTTCAGTATCTCCAGAAGCAATTGCGAAAAGAGAGTTATTGAAGCTGTATAAAAATTTCGGTGTAGCAGAAACAGCATTTGAATTTGAACAAGAAGTACGTATAGAACCAGCACCAAATTATGTGGTCTATTTGAAACCGCATATGGAGTGGTCTGTTTCAGGAGAAGAATATGGGATTTCTGTATTGGTGAAGGATAAAAAAGTGGATATGTCTCCTTATTACAATGAAATCACTGATTCAATCGTGGAATACAGTGAGTACCTTAAAGGAGACGCAAAAAGTTTTGAAGATGTCATCAACGAACTTGGACCAAAAGTAGATAATGGAGCGATTGCAGTCGGATTAGCAACGAAAGAAGGGTTGATAGGTACACGTATCTTGATGACCTTTGAGAAAGAGTTGAAGCACGGAGAACATGAAATTACATCCAAGTTTCAATTAGAGATTGAGATTTACTTACGCCCGCTCGTTGATTCTCCCTTGCCAGATCCAATTTATCAGGACGTCGTAGAACAGTTGGAGAATGGGACGTTTGAGTGGAATGTTCCGTTGTTGATAGGTGCAACTGTGACAGTGCTGTGTGGAGCAATGCTATTTTTCTACGGTGCGGCTATAATTGGTGGTATTGCCTCTATTATTGTTGGAATTTCCACAGCTGTAACTACTGTAATGCAAGCGTTAGCAGTCATTGTAACTACGAGTATGGGAATATATGCTAACTTTTTAGGTGTATAGGGATAAGAATACACTAAGAGTAGTAGATAAGGTATTCAACAGAATATCCTATCTACTACTCTTAGTATGCCTTGTTCAATCATATCAACTTAGTCAAATATCCAGTAATCAATGCAATAATGGCAAAACAAATAGTTATGTAGACTAAATAAATCATTTTAATCTGCCAACTTAAAACTTTGGATTGTTCTTTTAAGTCAGTAAGAGAATATGTTTTGAATTTATTATTTTTATTAAGAATTAGGTAGTTATTAAGTATCATTTCTTTTATGTAGTACCATTTTTTTAGACCAAGAAGACATATGGTTAATTGAGATAGTACGGAAAAAAAGGAATACAGTAGCTGTCCGCTATATAAAAAATATACTGTTACAATCCCTATTGTTAATCCTAAAAAGATACAAAAGTTGGTGTATTTTAATATACGTTTATAGTGTTCTAAGGCTCTGTACTCAGGGGAAGGCAAATCTTTTTTGAATATTGTTTTTTTGAATTTCTCCATCTTATAAACAAAAAAAACTAAAGAAATA
>Ga0308156_1003832_pt1 | contig 11077 bp, 9 predicted proteins | sample PhyAR2_FD_201041 | JGI IMG/M metagenome (GOLD analysis project Ga0308156, IMG submission 201041) | Phyllosphere microbial communities from UC Gill Tract Community Farm, Albany, California, United States - DLSL A.R2 | ecosystem: Host-associated > Plants > Phyllosphere > Unclassified | place: USA... | reverse complement strand
CGCGGTTCTTCGACGTGTCGGCCAAGGTCGACCTGGTGGTCGGCCGCGACGCCGCCGCCGTCGAGGAGTTCGCGCACACCTTCGACATCCCGCGCTTCGCCACCGACTGGCGCGACGCGATCAACGATCCCGACATCGACGCGGTCGACATCTGCGTGCCGGGCGACCTGCACGCCGAGATCTCGAACGCCGCGCTCGCCGCGGGCAAGCACGTGCTGTGCGAGAAGCCGCTGGCCAACACCGTCGCCGAGGCCGAGGAGATGACGGCCGCCGCCGCGGCCGCGCGGGCGAACGGCGTGCAGTCGATGGTCGGCTTCAGCTACCGCGGCACCCCCGCGCTCGGCGCGATGAAGAAGCTCATCGACGACGGCCGCATCGGCACGATCCGCCACATCCGCGCCACCTACCTGCAGGACTGGATCGTCGACGAGCAGTTCCCGCTCGTCTGGCGCCTGCAGAAGGCGAAGGCCGGATCCGGGTCGCTCGGCGACATCGGCGCGCACATCATCGACATGGCCGTCTTCCTCACGGGCCAGCGCCTCACCGGCGTCAGCGCCCTGACCGAGACATTCGTCAAGGAGCGCCCGCTGGTCGCCTCGCAGGGGTCGCTCGCGGCGACGGCCGGCGAGGGCACCGGCCCCGTGGACGTGGACGACGCCGCGGTGTTCATCGCGCGCACCGACGGCGGCGCGCTCGCCACCTTCGAGGCGACCCGCTTCGCCGCGGGCCGCAAGAACGCGATCCGGATCGAGATCAACGGATCGGCCGGGTCCGTCGCCTTCGACTTCGAGCGGATGAACGAGTTCGAGTTCCACGACCACACGCTGCCCGGGGGCGAGTCCGGCTTCCGCCGCATCCTCGCCACCGAGCCCGAGCACCCGTACCTCGAGGCCTGGTGGCCCACGGGCCACGGGCTCGGCTACGAGCACACCTTCACGCACGAGATCGTCGAGTTCGCCCGGGCCGTGGCCTCGGGCACGGCGCCGTCGCCCTCCTACGAGGACGGCCTCTACGTGCAGCGCGTGCTCGACGCCGTCGAGCGCTCGGCCGCCGCGAACGCGGGCTGGGTGGCGCTGGACTGACGCCCCCGCCCGCCTGCCGGGCCTACCGGTCACAAAACGCCGCGCGCCCCCCGGGGCACGCGGCGTTTCGCGACCAGGAGAGCCAGGATCGGAGGATGAGCACCACCTCCCACGAGCCGGCCGACTACTCCTGCCCGTTCTGCCGCCTCCAGCGCGGCGAGTACGACGAGCGGAATCAGCCGACGGACGTCATCGCGGTGACGGACGGCGCCTACGCGCGCGTCGCGCCGAAGTGGTGGCCGGACAACCCCGGTTCGCTCCTCGTGATCCCGCGCCGGCACACCGAGAACCTGTACTCGATCGCCGCGGCGGACAACGGCGCGGTGTGGGATCTCGTGCGTGAGGTCGCCATCGCGATCCGCGAGACCTACGACTGCGAGGGCACCTCGGTCCGCCAGCACAACGAGCCGGCCGGCGACCAGGACGTCTGGCACCTGCATGTCCACGTCTTCCCGCGCCGCGAGGGAGACGACCTGTACGGCCGGCATCGCGAGGCCCACTGGGCCGCCCCCGCGGAGAGGGGCGCTTATGCCGAGCGCCTGCGTGCGCGTCTCGGCCTGGCCCACACCTTCTGACATCCCCGATCCGGCCCGGAACCCGATCCCGGCCCGGTTCCGTTCCGCTCCTTCCGGTCAGGAAACGCCGCACCGGCCCACGGGCACGCGGCGTTTTGCGACCACCAGGGGCGGCGGATTCGGATCCCCGGCCGCACCAGCCCGATCCCAGCCGCCTCCGAATACGCTTGACCCCATGACCGACACGCCCGCGCGCCCCGCGAACACCGCGATCCGCACCACCGGTGGCACGCGCCAGGTCCGGCCGCAGACCGAGGGATGGCAGCAGGCCAAGGACGACACCGGCCGCCCGCTGCTGCAGTTCGCGAGCCCGAAGCGCGGCAAGCCGCCCGTGCACCTCGCCGACCTCACGCCCGAGGCGCGCATCGAGCGCGTCAAGGAGCTCGGCCTGCAGGGCTTCCGCGCCAAGCAGGTCGCCAAGCACTACTTCCAGCACTGGACGAGCGATCCCGCCGACATGACGGATCTGCCGGCCAGCGGCCGCGAGGAGCTGGTCACGGGCCTGCTCCCGAACCTCCTCACCGAGGTGCGCCGCCTGCAGACCGACAACGGCGACACGATCAAGTTCCTGTGGCGCCTGCACGACGGCGCCCTGGTCGAGTCGGTGCTGATGCGCTACCCCGGCCGGATCACCCTCTGCGTCTCGTCGCAGGCCGGCTGCGGCATGAACTGCCCGTTCTGCGCCACCGGCCAGGCGGGCCTCACCCGCAACATGTCCAGCGCCGAGATCCTCGACCAGATCGTCCGCGCCAACCGCGCCATCGCAAACGGCGAGCTCGGCACGCGCGAGCACCCCGACGAGCGCGTCACCAACATCGTGTTCATGGGCATGGGCGAGCCGCTGGCGAACTACGCCCGCGTAATGCACGCCGTCCGCACCATGGTCGACAAGAAGGACGGCCTGGGCATGTCGGCCCGCGGCATCACCGTGTCGACCGTCGGGCTCGCCCCGGCGATCCGCAAGCTCGCCGACGAGGACATCCCGCTGACGTTCGCCCTGTCGCTGCACGCCCCCGACGACGAGCTGCGCGACGAGCTCATCCCGGTCAACTCCCGCTGGAAGGTCGACGAGGTGCTCGACGCCGCCCGCGGCTACTACGAGAAGACCGGGCGCCGCGTCTCGATCGAGTACGCGCTGATCCGTGACATGAACGACCACCCGTGGCGCGCCGATCTCCTGGCCGACAAGCTGAACGCGCGCGGCCGCGGCTGGGTGCACGTGAACCCGATCCCGCTGAACCCGACCCCCGGATCCGTCTGGGATGCGTCCGAGAAGTCGGTGCAGCGCGAGTTCGTGCGCCGGCTCAATGACGCCGGCATCCCGACGACCCTGCGCGACACCCGTGGCAAGGAGATCGACGGCGCCTGCGGTCAGCTCGTCGCGACCGAAGAGGACCAGCAGGCCGCGCAGGTCGCCGCCGGGGCCTGACCGCTCAGTAGGGCGAGCCGCCTTCGACGACAGGCGGCGGCGATCCGGCGAACGTATTCCGGTGATCCGCCCCGGAGGGATCCGGCGATGGATAGCGTTGTCCCATGGTCAACTATCGATACCTCGGCAACAGCGGATTCAAGGTCTCGGAGATCACCTACGGAAACTGGGTGACCCACGCCTCGCAGGTCGAGAACGACGCGGCGATCGCGACGGTGCACGCCGCACTCGACGCGGGCATCACGACGTTCGACACCGCGGACACGTACGCGAACACCGCGGCGGAGGAGGTGCTCGCCGAGGCGCTGAAGGGTCAGCGTCGCGAGGGCCTCGAGATCTTCACGAAGGTGTACTTCCCGATCGGCGAGAAGGGCCCGAACGACCACGGCCTCTCGCGCAAGCACATCCGCGACGGCATCGACGGATCGCTGCGCCGCCTGCAGGTCGACTACGTCGATCTGTACCAGGCGCACCGGTACGACTACGAGACGCCGCTCGAGGAGACGATGCAGGCGTTCGCCGACATCGTCCGTCAGGGCAAGGCGCTCTACATCGGCGTCTCGGAGTGGACGGCCGAGCAGCTGCGCGAGGGTCACGCTCTGGCCAAGCAGCTGGGCTTCCAGCTGGTCTCGAACCAGCCGCAGTACTCGATGCTGCACCGCGTGATCGAGGGCAAGGTCGTGCCCGCGTCCGAGGAGCTCGGCATCTCGCAGATCGTCTGGTCGCCGATGGCGCAGGGCGTGCTCAGCGGCAAGTACCTGCCGGGCCAGCCGGTGCCGGAGGGATCGCGCGCGACCGACGAGAAGTCGGGCGCCGACTTCATCAAGAGCTGGCTGCGCGACGACGTGCTCACCGCGGTGCAGAACCTCAAGCCGCTCGCCGAGCAGGCCGGCCTCACGATGCCGCAGCTCGCGATCGCCTGGGTGCTGCAGAACCAGAACGTGGCCGCCGCCCTCGTCGGCGCCTCGCGCCCCGAGCAGCTCAAGGACACCGTCAAGGCCTCGGGCGTGAAGCTCGACGCCGACCTCATGAAGGCGATCGACGACACCCTCTCGGGCGTCGCGAACACCGACCCCGAGGCCACCTACAGCGTGTCGCCGAAGACCCGCCTGGTCTGACGCTGTCGCGACGACACAGCCCGGGTGCCGACGGCACCCGGGCTGTGTCGTTGTATTTCGGCATCGAATCAACGGCTTTCCGGCGCCTGGCATGATCTATTCGTGACCCCTGCCCGTCTTCCCGCGATCCTGCGCGCCATCTACGGCGCCTTCGGGGCGGTGGCGCTGGTGATCCTGGCGTTCATGGCGGTGTTCTTCACACGCTGGATCGCCTCGCTCGAACCGGTCGCCGATTTCGTCGCCGCCTACCCGGGCGCCGCGCCGATGCCCGAGGGTCAGGGCATCGGCATCCCCGCGTGGCTCTCGTGGACGCACTTCCTCAACGGCTTCTTCCTGCTGCTGATCATCCGGACGGGCATCCGCATCAAGGGCGAGAAGACCCCGAGCGGCCTGTGGTCGTCGAGGCGGGTGAAGAAGCGCCGGATGAGCCTGACCGTCTGGTTCCACCTCGCGCTCGACGCGCTGTGGATGCTGAACGGCCTCGTCTTCGTTGTGCTGCTGTTCGCCTCGGGCCACTGGGTGAGGATCGTGCCGACCAGCTGGGACGTGTTCCCGAACGCGCTGTCGGCGCTGATCCAGTACGTCTCGCTCGACTGGCCCACCCACAGCGGCTGGACCGGCTACAACGGCCTCCAGCAGCTGTTCTACTTCCTGATCGTGTTCGTGGCCTCGCCGCTCGCGATCCTCACCGGGGCGCGGCTGTCGGCCTTCTGGCCGCGTGATGACCGCCGCATCAACCGGGTGTTCTCGATCGACCTGGCCAAGGCGATCCACTTTCCGACGATGCTGTTCTTCGTCGGCTTCGTCGTCGTCCACGTGGGGCTCGTGCTCACCACGGGTGTGCTGCGCAACCTCAATGCCATGTACGCCGGGCGCGACGAGGTGTCGTGGGTGGGCTTCTGGATCTTCGCGGTGTCGCTGCTGGTGCTCGCCGGCGGCTGGATCGCCGCGCGCGATCGGGTGATCGCGCCGATCGCCGCGCTGTTCGGCGACCTCCGGATGCGTCCGGTCCGCTGATCCGCCGGCCCGCTCAGCGCGGGTAGAGGGCGACCATGCCCGCCAGGTCGCCGCGACCGAGGGTGCGCGACGAGGCGTTGCACGAGGTGATCACGGGGCTCATCATGAGGTCGCTGCCGCCGCGCTCGACTGCGTGGTTCAGGCCGTAGGCGTGCCCGATCTCATGCGTGGTCGTCGACAGCAGGTCGTATCGGGCACCGCTGCACCCGGTCGTCGTGTACACCCACGCGCGGCTCGAGTTGTCGATCCGGGTGTCGGCCGCGACGATCTGGTCGTGCCCGGATCGCACCGTGAACGCGACGCAGGTGAGGCCGAGCAGGCTGCCGCTGAGGCTGCCGAAGTCGACCGTGCTGTACGTGTCGGGGGTCGCGCAGGCGTTGGCGGTGGTGATGTTCGCGTCCGTCCCGCTGCCGGTTGCGACCGTGCCGGGGGCGTGGATCGCGGCGAGGCCGCAGGTGTTCTTCCCCGTCTTGAGCGTGCCGACCGCCGCGGTGACGATCGCGTTCCACCGCGAGGCGGTGATGTTGGACGGACGACGCTCGGCGCTGTTGACCCGGTACGTCGGCGTCGAGTACCACTTGGCGCCCATCAGCGCGTAGCTGGCGTCGGTGCATCGCGTCACAGCGGCGGCCGAGGTGGCCTTCGTGGTGGCAGCCTGGCCCTCGACCCGGACGTCGACGCGGCCGGCGGCATCGGTCGTGACGATGAGAGAGGCCTCCTCGCCGTCGGACCTCACCCCGAACGCCGCGACGCCGGTCCCGGGGGCGGGGAGCTCGACTCCCACACCGTCGACGACGACCGTGGCCTCGGTGTCGCAGCCGGTCAGGTCGACGCCGCGCGCCTGCGCGGGGCTCAGCGTCGCGCTCTGGGTCAGGCCCGGCGGGCAGACGCCCGGCTTCGCGCCGGGGGCGCCCGGGGCGGCCAGCGCGGGCGTCGCCGTCAGCGAGACCGTGGCGATCACGGCGAGGGTCAGTGTCACGGCGCGCGACCACTTCATCCGGGGAAAGGACATCGGGGGTCTCCTCGAGGCGGATCGGCGGACGGACACGCCCCACTATGCGCGACCCGCGCCGGATGCGCCAACCGCCGCATGAGTGGGCGGGACACCGCGACCGTGGTTGGCTGGGGCCAGGACCGCAAGGAGGCACCATGACCGAGTACGAGACCATCCGCGTCGAGACCCGGGGCCGCGTCGGCTGGATCACGCTCGACCGCCCGCAGGCACTGAACGCGCTGAACGCCCAGGTGATGCGCGACGTCGTCGCCGCGGCGACCGCCCTCGATGCCGATGAGGGCATCGGGGCCATCGTGCTGACCGGATCCGACCGCGCCTTCGCCGCGGGTGCCGACATCAAGGAGATGGAGGGCCTCTCGGGCCAGCAGGTCTCGGACGACGGCCTGTTCGACGGCTGGCGCTCCTTCGCGGACGTCGGCACGCCCGTGATCGCGGCGGTCGCGGGCTACGCGCTCGGCGGCGGCTGCGAGCTGGCAATGATGTGCGACGTGATCCTCGCCGCCGACTCGGCGAAGTTCGGCCAGCCGGAGATCACGCTCGGCGTGATCCCGGGCATCGGCGGCACCCAGCGCCTCACCCGCGCCGTCGGCGCCTACAAGGCGGCCGAGCTGATCCTGTCCGGCCGGATGATCGACGCCGCCGAGGCCGAGCGCATCGGCCTGGTCTCGCGCGTGGTGCCCGCCGATGCGCTGCGGGAGGAGGCGTCGGCGCTGGCCGAGTCGATCGCCGCGAAGCCGCTGCCTGCCCTGCGGGCCGCGAAGGCGGCGCTGGCGGCCGCCCTCGAGACCCCGCTGCGCGAGGGGCTGCGCGTCGAGCGCCACTTGTTCGCCTCGCTGTTCGACACCGAGGACCAGAAGGAGGGCATGGCCGCCTTCCGCGAGAAGCGCGCGCCGGAGTTCCGCCACCGCTGAGCCGGTCGCCCGGTCAGCGCACCACCGACGGCGACCAGGCCTGCGGGATGAGCAGCTCGGGCGCCGAACCCGACGCGACATCCAGCGACCACACGTCGCTGGCGCCGGGCTCGCCCTCGCGGGCCAGCCCGTAGAGCACGGTGTGATCGTCGAGCCATTCGGGCTGGTCGTCGACCGAGCGGGTCTCGGGCAGCACCGTCTCCTCGCCCGTGGCCAGGTCGAGCACCGCGATGCCCCACTGACGGTCGCCGCGATCCTTCTTGAACGCGATGCGGGTGCGGTCGGGCGAGATCGCGGGGCACTCGACGTTCTCGCGCACCGCCGTGAGGGTGCGCGCCGAGAAGTCGCCGTGCACGAGCCAGGTGCGATCTCCCGACGCGGCGGTGGCGTAGAACTCGTCGCCGCCGAGGAAGGTCACGCCCCACATGTTGCGGTCGGCGGCCCGCAGCGGGGCGCCGTCGACGATGAGGTCGAACAGCTCGATGTCCCCCGGATCGGCGGCCCCCGGGGTCAGCGCGTGCACCGTCGTCTGCGTCGAGAAACCGCCCGCGGCGTACGAGTGCCCGGTCACGAACGCGGTCGAGGTCAGCATCATGCCGTCGTCCGAGAGGCGTGTGCGGCTGGGGATGCCGGGCAGCGGCCAGGATCGGATCCGGTTCCAGTCGCTGTCGTAGAGGTCGGCTTCGAACGTGGTGAGGACACCCCGCACGGTGCGCAGGCACGACGCGTGGTCGCCGGCGACGTCGATGCGGTCGCAGACGACGCCGGTGAGCGCGCGCGGGCCGGCCGGATCGGCGAGGGGCACCATGGCGACGGTGCCGTGGGCGTCGCCGGGGGCGGTGCTGCGGAAGACGATGCGCGGCTGATCCTGCACGGTCGCGAGATCGGCCTCGGCGACCGGGGCGGCGCCCTCCCGATCCGCGCGGCTGTCGGCGTAGGCCGAGAGCCCGAAGGCCACCATGCCGGCCGTGACGGCGACGATGACCGTGGTGAGCAGGATCCGCCTCACGCGGCGGCGCTCCCGTCCGCGCCGCCCGGCGCCTCGCGGGTGAGGCGGGTGACCACGACCAGGCACACCGGCACGCTCAGCGCCAGCAGGACGGCGAGGATGAGGAGCGACTCGGTGCGGCCCACGGTGAACCAGAGGGCGCCGAACGCCGCGGAGGCGATCATCCGGCAGACGGCCACGACGGTCTGGGCCGCGGCGATCGCGCTGGCGCGGACGGAGGCGTCCACGAGCGACCCGGCCACCGCGGCGAGCACCCCGTCGGTGGCGGCGTAGAAGGCGCCCAGCAGCACCAGGCAGCCGAGCGTCGGGCCGATCCCCTCCACGGGGATGAGGGCGAGGGCGTAGGCGCCGAGCAGGCCGAGGTGCCCGAGGATCAGCACACGCGTGCGGCCCCAGCGGTCGGCGAGGCGGCCGAACGGCACGGCCAGTGCGATGTACGCGGCGTTCGTGCCGACGAACAGCAGCGGGAACCAGTGCCCGGCGAACCCGCTGCGGTCCTGCAGCGAGAGGTAGAGGAAGCCGTCGCCGATGGTGAGCAGGCTCAGCACGCCCATCACCACGAGCAGCACCCGCAGGCGCGGCTGGGCGAGGTGTCGCCAGCGCAGCGGCGCGGGCCGGCTGCCCGGCGCGGCGTGCTCGCGACGGGGCCGGCGATCGGGCACCACCAGGCCCAGGATCGTCACGCCGATCACCGCGAAGCCGAGCGACATCACGAACACCGTCGCGTAGCCGTCCGGGATGAGGAGCAGGATCGCGAAGGCCAGCAGCGGGCCCACCGCCGCCCCGATGGTGTCGAGCGCGCGGTGCACGCCGAAGGCGCGCGCCAGGTCGTCCGGCGCGGAGCTCGCCGCGATCATGGCGTCGCGGGGGGCCGTGCGGATGCCCTTGCCGATCCGGTCGATCGTCACGAGCGCCGCGACGGCGCCCAGGCCCTGTGCCACGATCAGCCAGCCGCGGGTGAGAGCCGAGAGGAGGTAGCCGGCGAACGCCACCCACTTCGGGCGGTCGGTGCGATCCGAGGCCCAGCCCGCGCCGATCCGCACCAGGGCGCTCGCGCCCTGGAAGATGCCGTCGACGACGCCGTACGCCAGCAGCGACAGGCCCATCACACTGGTGAGGTACAGCGGCAGGACGGCGGCGACCGACTCGGACGAGATGTCGGTGAGCATCGAGACGACGCCCAGCGCGACGACGGTGGGGGCGACGCGGCGCCGCCCTGCCGGTCGCGCGGGCGGAGCGTCGGGGGCGGTCTTCGCGGCGGGGCGGTCGCTCAGGCTGATGTACACGGTCAGCTCGTCTCGTCGAGGATCCCGACGATCCGGAACAGGGATCCGTCGGACTGGGGGCGGACGCTGACGACCACCATGTGGCCGTCGCGGGTGAAGGAGCGCGCCGTGCTGCCCGATGTCGCGGGCGTCTCGCTCCAGGTGAAGCCGAGGGCGACGAGCTGGTCGGTGGTGCGCGCGAGCACCTGGTCGGGGCTCGCCGGGTCGGTCGCCTCGACCGTCGCCAGCAGGCGATCGCCGTCGCCCGCGAGGGAGGACGACAGCACCGACGAGCCGGCATCCAGCGGCAGGACGTCGGTGGGGAAGCCCTTGACCAGCGCGTCGACCGCCGTCACCGGCTCTGCGGGCGCCGCGGGGACGGCGACGTCGGGGAGCGTCGGCAGCGGGCCGACCGCGCCGGGCACGGTCGGGGTGGGGTCGGGCTCGGGCGGCGCCTCGATGCCGGGGCTGTTGGTGAAGGGCTCGGCCGGCGCCTCCGTCGCATCGGGGGCGGGGGCGGGCGGATCGGACGCGTCGGGGGCCGGCCCATCGGGGGCGGATCCGTCGGGCTCGGTCGGCGCCGGGGTGGGCTCGGCGCTCTGCGGCGTGGAGCCGGGGACCGAGGGGGAGGGCGCGGCCGGGGGCGTCGCCACCTCGGACGCACCGGGGCGGGAGCGTTCAGCCACAGGAAGATGGCCACCCCGAGCGCACCGCCCGCGAGCACGGCCGCGCCGATACGCAGCGCCCTCGGGCGCAGCCCGCCGCGTGCGTCGTCACCGTGCATCGGTCGCCTCCTCCGGGACGGATCGGAATGATCCCGAGCCCGTGTATCGGGAGCGCAGGGGCGCACTCCTGATACGCGACCGAAGGGGAGATCCATGGCCAGATCCACGTCATCGCGGGTGCGCACCGCCGCGCTCGCTCTGATGCTGCTCGTCGCGCCGGGCGCCGTGGTGGTGGCGCCCGCTCCGGCCTCCGCCTCACCCGCGGTGCCCGCGGCGGCCGCCTCCGGCCCGTGCGGCCCGGAGGGCAACGAGATCGCGTGCGAGAACGACCAGCGCGGCGCCGACCCCGAGGTGTGGGACATCGACGGCGCGGGCGACGACGACATCCAGGGCTACGCGACCGACATCAGCGTGGACGCGGGCCAGAGCATCGGCTTCAAGGTCGACACCGACGCCCTCGACTACACGATCACCATCTACCGCACCGGCTGGTACCGGGGCGACGGGGCCCGCGAGATCGACACCGTCGAGCCGACCATCTTCCCCGACCCGCAGCCCGAGTGCCGCCGCGACCAGGAGACCGACCTCTACGACTGCGGCGCATGGCGCGTCTCCGCGACGTGGCAGGTGCCCGACACGGCCGTCTCGGGCGTGTACGTGGCGCTGCTCGAGCGCGGTGACACCGGCGGGCGCAGCCACATCACCTTCGTCGTCCGCGACGACGACAGCGACTCGGACATCCTGTTCCAGACCTCCGACACCACCTGGCAGGCGTACAACACCTATGGCGGGTCGAGCTTCTATCAGGGGGCCATCGCCGGGCGCGCCTACAAGCTCAGCTACAACCGCCCCTTCGCGACCCGCTCGGTCGAGAACGGGCGCGACTTCTACTTCTCCGCCGAGTACGCGATGGTCCGCTACCTCGAGCGCA